>Ga0209541_10007790_pt1 | contig 17883 bp, 14 predicted proteins | sample RifCSPlowO2_01_FD_184027 | JGI IMG/M metagenome (GOLD analysis project Ga0209541, IMG submission 184027) | Groundwater microbial communities from Rifle, Colorado - Rifle CSP2_plank lowO2_0.1 (SPAdes) (version 2) | ecosystem: Environmental > Aquatic > Deep subsurface > Groundwater | place... | reverse complement strand
TTTTATGAAGTTCGTCAAGTCTGTCAAAGGAATCCGCTAATGCAGCTTTAACAGGAGTAAAAACTTGGGCCAGACTCGCTTGAGTCAGTGAAAAAATTTCTTCTTCGGCTTTGTCCATTAAGTCAATTGCGCCAATTCCTTCGTCAAACGATTGTTCTACAAGTTTACTCGCAACAGATATCATCCGCCTTTTTGTAGCCGCGTCTTTTACGATTTTAGCGTAATGCTCAACATGAGCGGCTGTAGGGACATTATTTACAAGCGATGCCAGAAAACTAGCTCCTCCAATTTTTTTCAATAATTTTTTCTTCTTCAATTTATCGGAAACAGTCAGTACGTCAATAGGAGTCCTTTCCTCATAAAGCTCGAGTACGGATTCGTAAATTGATGCGTGCTTGTCATCGTAAAAATGAACGTCACGCAAAAATTCAGCAACAGAAACTATGGCATCACGGTCAATAAGAAGCGCTCCCAAAACCGAAGTTTCGGCTTCAATTGAGTGAGGAGGAATCCTTGTTGTCACAAAGCCTTTGTACTATCTTTTAGTAAAAACTGCAATAAGCTCCTCTACAGGTAGATCCGTAGGACTCTTAATAAAATATCTATCAAACCTTTCTGTTCGAAGGCCTGTTTTTGAGATAAATACATCAACAGTTGAAAGTTCCGAAAATACCTGGGGGTTTATCCCCTCTTGTTGATAATGCATCGGTATAATTACTTTTGGCTCAATTGAATGAACAACTTCTCCGGCTTTTTCAGGGCCGATTGTGAAAACGCCACCGACAGGTACGAATAATATATCAATATCTCCCATCTGGCTTAAGGTTTCTTCTGAAATTCCCTCACCCAAGTCACCCAAATGACAAAGCCGAAATTCATCAATATAAATAACATATATTGTATTTTTACCGCGGAGCTCACCCTTTTTATCATCATGAAAAGACCCAAAACCGTTAATCGAAACACCTTTCACCTCATATTCACCAGGTCCTGAAATAACTTTTTTCTTCCCATCCTGAGGGGGAAAAACTAGGCTTTCCATATTGTGATCGCCATGGTCATGCGATATTGTAACTATATCTGCTTCAACTTTCGGAAATTTCAATCCCACCATATTGGGGTCATACGGATCAGTAACTAGAGACGCGGATTTCCCTTTTATTCTAAAGGAAGAGTGTCCCAAATAAGTTATTTCCATAAAATCAATCTATCCTATACCAAAAATACTTTAATTTACATTAATAATGACATTTTTGAGGATCATAATCTCTTTCGACGAAGTCGTAAGAGGAGTATAACAAACTTTTTCAAACTTGACAAGAGAGGTAGAAATTAAATATAGTAAGCGCTGTCAGACCATCTATGCGAAAAGAAGTGATGCTCGCAATAATATCAGGGGGAATACTTGGAGCATTACTCGCCTTTGGTATATGGAAAGCAAACAACAGCCTCAAAAATAACAAAGAGGCCGCTTCAACACAAAATCCAAGTGCTACAAATAATAGCGAGAGAAGTACCCCAACAAGCATACCAAGACTTTCAATTGCTTCCCCAACCAACTATATTGTCTCGACACAAAATGCAGTAACTGTTTCCGGGCTCTCCACGGCTAGAAACAGCGTGATAATATCCACTGAAAACAAAGATTACTTAACAAAGGCTTCTGAAACAGGTGCTTTCGAAGTTGACGTTGAACTTACCGGGGGTTTAAACGAAATAAAAGTCTTTTCCTTCGATGCTGACAAAAAAATAGATGAGACAAGTATAAACCTCGTTTACTCGACTGAATTTGCAAGGTATATTTTAACCACTGAGGAGCTTGAAGAAGCTCAGGGTTCGGGCGACGAAGAAGAGTCAATCAGAAACAAAGTGCAGGAAAAACTCGCATCAAAGCTATCTTCGCCAAAGTTTTACATTGGATCAATAACAGATATTTCTAGCACCTCTGTGCAAATTAAATCAATCGAAGGTGAAATTAAATTACTGAATGTAACAGACAATAATGTAACCTTTGTTAAATCTACTGGAAAATCCCCGCAAAACGTGGAGTTTAAAGACCTCGCCATAGGTGACTTTGTGATTGCCTTGGGATTTGTAAATGAAACAGAAGTTCTCGACGCCAAAAGAATACTAATTACTCCTACAGTTACTAAATCCACAAGAAACGCAATCATTGCCGACATCAGTAAGCTTTCCTCAAAATCTTTAACTCTTGGTGAAAAAATAGTGGTTAATTTAACAAAAGGTACAAATTATTTTGAGATTTCCCAAGACAAGCCTACCAAACTTGGCTTAAGCGACATTGAAATTGGGAACAAAGTGATTGTCAGTGGACCGGTTGAAGACAGCGAATACGAAGCACGACTGGTGGTGAAAATTGGAAGTACTTCATCCCCCACTCCAACTCCAACACCCATTGAAGACAATGAGTAAAAAATTGACTTTTTTGAAAACCCTAAGGTATAATCTCAATAATCATGGAATCTGTTCTTACACAAAGCCATCATCACGAACCAGCCTAAGGTTGGCTAGTAATTTTGTCGTGTGAACAGCAAGTTTAATTAAATAAATTAATAAGTTACCAGCCAACCGGCTGGTTTTTTTGTTGCCTAAAAAATGACACCTGAACTAGAAATAACCATCCAAAAGGCCATAGAAGGCCTTGTTAAACCATGGTCTCAAACAGGGATAGAACTTCCCATGCTTACAGTTAAAGAAATTGCACGGGCTGCTAAGATAGCAAACCCTCTGAGTGTGGCAAGAAACATTGAACGAAATTCATATGCACAACTAGTCGATACTAACCCAAAACTTCGTGCACCTTTTAAGAAGTCTGTTCGTAAAGCAGATTATCGATCCCGAGCACCAGGCGGCGGACCTATAATCAAACGCCGAGTATTGACGGCTAGTTTAGAACGAAATCTGTTAATGTTCGGGACTGAGCGATTACGCGTAAACCCTAAACCAAAAGTAATTCAAACCGAAAGAGAAACAATTAAAACCAGGTTAGCCAAAAGGTGGGCAACAAAATCAACTGACATAATCGAAATAGATAGCGATAGAAAATTGGCTTCAGAAAAATTTATAAGGTCTATAGGTCTTTTATCAGTAGTGCCGCCAGAAAGACCTCAGCGCATTAAGGAGCTTATGGTAGCGGGAAAACCGATAGTTGTCAATTGGATATGCCCCATGGGAACACCTTTATCGTGGGATAGTAAAACAGAAAGACTTTATCGACGTTACACCCAAACTACACCAGAAGAAGGATTTAATCGTGACTACCAACTACTACCCCGATTATCTTTAGAAAATAACTTAGTCAGACAACTCAAGCACTTTAATTCCACATGGACTTATTTAAAAATCGTTGCCGACGATAACCCGTTTTGTCTTTACCCAGCTTGTCTTCGAATTGACGGAAGAGAAGCAACAGTGAATGCTATTGCGAATTACTCTTCGTACGTTCAAACAAGATTAGATTCACTTACCGGAAAAGGTAACATCTGGGTACTTCCTTGGTCAGAATTACTGGGACCAAAACTCTTCGATGACTATCTTGAAACATACGAAGGAATTAAAATAGAAGACCTTCTCCCCTACCTTCCAAAAGATATCATAGAAACTGAAATAGACATCCTTACCGATCACACTAAACCGGATCCAATTTTGCTACCAAGATTTAGGCGTTTTGCCGAGGATTGCGTAAGATACTTCGCAGTAGAGGGACTCTTTTTGGATAAGTTGTTTGGAGACGAAGTTATCGTTGCTTGGAATGATTCTACTAGAATTAGTGCAACTATTGATCCTTTAAGAAAAATAAATGGCCTAGCGCCTTTACCTAAAATATTCGTGTTACATAACAAAAAAGACGGAGAATTAACAGATAATTACTAATATGGAGTTAAATAAACTAAAGAAAAATATGACTTATCCTCCCGATGGTTGGGACCGAATATCTAAGTTGTGGAATAATAATTCCCCTGTTTCATTCTACAGCTGGGAGTGTCCTCCAAGACAAATACAAGAGAATAAAAAATATGGCCGATGGATAAATTTTGATATTGACATCGAATCAGTTATCAGTGGTAAAAAAATCGACAACTATACAGAATTACCGAGACTTACTTCACAACCAGAAAAAGAGCTTTGGTTTATAAAAGAAGTAGTCCAAAAAAACTCTAAAGCTTCCTACATAAAAATAATTGCCGATACGAACGGGCTATATTTGTTTGTTAAAACAAAAAATATTCTTGGAAACAAAAAAATTAGAGACTTATCAAATAAATTTAGAGATTTACTTACAAAAAAAGCAAAAGAATTATTGGGTCAATTTTCTCCAGAAATAATTTTGTTTACAAAAATCCAAAAACCTTTTAAAAAAGAATATGAAATGTTTTTTAACCTTATATATCAAAGCTTTAACACTGTCACTAAGTCTAGCTTTGTAACACAAGAAATACTGGACGCATGGATGGATTGCATGATTAATCACATCGGTCTCACATCAAAAGACAAAAAAGAAAGAGTGGATGTTTTAAAAAGAGTAATTGCATCTTACGCAGCCGAGGGTATGTTATTTGAGTTGGCAAATCGTTTTGGAGAAATGCCTAACCCGGTATGGATAAATTGGGAAGAAAAGCCCGAATTGGCAAAAACCACCAACATCTTAAGACAAAGGTACGGCTTAGAAAATATTCCAACAATTTACTTCGTACGAAACTAAATGATAAGATGACGATTATGGACAAACAAAATTTGCAGCCATTAAAAGGGTTCAGAGACTTTTTGCCTAAAGAGGCAAGAAAGCGGCAGTGGTTAAAAGATCAGATGGTTAAAGTCTTTGAAAAATGGGGGTTTGGGCCACTAGAGACTCCCACCCTTGAGCCTTTGGAACTTTTTAAAGGTGAAATCGGAGAGGATGAAAAATTTTTTTTCAAATTCAAAGATCAGGGTGGGCGTGATGTAGCCTTAAGGTACGACCAGACAGTGCCAACCTGCCGTGTTATCGGCCAATATTATAACCAAATAACTTTTCCTTTCAGGCGCTACCAAATCCAAACTGCATTCAGATCAGAAAAACCCCAGAAGGGCAGATACCGCGAATTTGTTCAGGCAGACATTGATATTTTTGGTGTTAATTCCCCCATTGCTGACGCCGAATGCATCGCGGCAAGTATTGATCTCTACAAATCGCTTGGCTTCAAAAACATTGTTGCTCTCATAAATAATCGAGATCTCCTCGAGGGAATTCCTTATCCTGCGATTGCCTCTATCGACAAAATCAAAAAAATTGGAAAAGAAGAAGTACTAAAAGAAATTCAAGAAAAAGGCTTCAGTAAAGAAAAAGCTCTTGCCTTCCTCAAATTTACAGACAATCTGAAACCCGATAGAAACCTGGAAACCATTTTCGATTATCTTGAGAAATCCGGATTTGCAAAAGACAACTTTAAATTTGAACCATCACTCATGCGATCATTTTCTTATTCCCAAGGCCCAATTTGGGAAATGGTAATTCCTGAATATTCTACTGCTTCTTTTGGCGGATCTGTAGGCGGCGGAGAGCGCTATGATGACATGGTCGAGCGAATAACAGGAAGAAAAATTCCAGGAACAGGCATCGCTTTTGGATTCGATCGAACACTGGAAGCGCTTGAGGTATGTAAATTGCTCCCAAATCCCGAACCAAACGTTAGAGTCTTAGTTACCATTTTTGGCGCGGATCTTTTAAACAAGTCTATTAAAGTTGCTAAAAAATTGAGAGAGAGTGGAATAAATATTGAACTTTACCCAAATGAATCGGAAAAACTTGACAAACAATTAAAATACGCTGACAAAAAGGGAATTCCATACGTTATCATTATTGGTCCGGAAGAAGCCAATAAAGGCGTAGTTAAACTAAAAGATATGAGAGCAAGATCCGAAAAAGTTTTGTCGGCAGACGAAGCGATAGAGAGAATTTCCAAAAAAACATGAATCCCAATCGTCTTAGAGCTTATTTTTATCTTATTTTAGTTGCAGCCATATGGGGAGCCGCAGGCCCAATAATCAAATTTACTCTCGAGGGCCTGGATCCCCTACCCTTTTTGTCTTACCGATTTGCTATAGCTTCGGCTCTTTCACTTGTCTTTTTTGCCGTTAAGCTAAAAAAAGGGAAAAAATTCAGAAGATTAAAAGCAAACTTTTCACTGGCCTTCGTCTATGGACTTCTGGCGGTGCCGATCGCTTTGGGAATTTTGTTTATCGGCCTTGATAAAACGACGGTTCTCGACTTAACTTTAATCGGCGTAGCCGGGCCTTTGCTTGTGACGGCAGGCGGTGTTCATTTTTTCCACGACCGCATAACCAAGAGAGAGAGAATCGGAATATTAGTGGTTCTCGCCGGAGTCGTCCTAAATTCTTTTTTCCCCATATTTAAGGCAGGTTCCAGTTTAAAGCTTACCGGAAATCTTCTGCTTCTGGTCTTTCTGGCAGCCGACGCAAGCTCTATTTTGATCGCCAAGAAAGCTGTACAGAAGGGCATCAAGTCCTCAAACTTAACTAGTCTGGCATTCATTATCGGGGCGGTGACAATAATACCGCTTACGCTTATAGTCCACGGTCCAAATAACTTAATATTTACACTTGCGAACTTGCCCTTAAAATATCACCTTGGGGTTTGGTACATGGCGCTTTTATCCGGAAGTCTAGCTTATTACCTTTACGTCCGAGGGCAACGCTCGATAGAAGTTTCCGAGGCCGTACTTTTTAACTATCTCCAACCTTTCTTTATGATACCACTGGCAGTTTTTTGGCTCGGGGAAAAACTATCAGGTTCGTTTTTTGTTGGAGCTATAATTATCGCGACAGGTCTTGTCATTGTCGAATACAAAAAACTCTCTAAAAAGTGATATATTATTAATTAATGGACAGCGACCAAAACCTTCAAATCAGTTCTCCCTCTCGCATAATTAATTTACTAACAAAACTTAAAACTAAATTCGCAGTGTTGGATAAAAAACAAAAAACAGGCATCGGTATTGTCGCTCTTTCTTTTGTAGTGGTGTTGATCCTCGTAGTTTCGGTTGTCAACAAAAAATATGGAAGTGTAACTAACTTCATCCGAAGAGGCCTTGGTTTACCTACAACAAACCAACCGCTAGCAAACGACGGATTTACCAAGTTACAGATCCCCCAGCGACAACCGCCTTTTTTTACGCTCACTCCAGCAAATAATTCCAGATACGGTATACTACCAGGAGAGAAGTTTGTCCTCAAGACAGAAAAAGAAGTAAACCAAGATTTTTTGAGATCGCACTTAACAAGCTCAACGCCAGTCACGATTACCAAAGTAGGTAACACCGAGTACAAACTAACCCCGACGCAAACAATAGAACCTGGCGGGCTGTTCTCCGTAAGTTTGCCAGTCAACAATCAAGATGTCAGCGGAATTACTCTTGACAGAAATTACGGCTGGACATTCCAAGCCCAGGAAAAGTTCAAAATATCAGGCTATATCCCCGGAAACGAGGCTAAAGATGTTCCTGTCAATACCGGAATAGAAATAGTATTTAGCCAAGACGACTACCAAGATCCGAAAGGTTATTTGGAAATTTCGCCCTCGATAAACTTCCGCACCGAAGTGCACGAAAACACCTTTTCAATTGTTCCCTTGAGCCCGCTTAAATCAAAAACAATTTACACAATCACGCTTAAAAAGGGTTTAAACTTAAACTCAAGGAACGATCCACTAAACGAGGACTTCTCATATACCTTCCAAACTGCCGATGAGAAATCAAATACTGCCACAGTTGTACCAAGTCTAAGCGTTGATGAAAACTTTTTGGAAGTCTCGCCCAGCGAGGCTCCTCAAGTTAAAGTCTTTACCTCAAATTGGAACGACCAAACGGTCGCTAATACCAAAGTATTTAGGTTTAACTCTGCGCAACAATTTCTCGACAGCCGCAAAAAAATAGACGAATCCCAGTTTCGCTGGTGGAGCTACTTCCAAGAAGATAATCCCATCGACACAAGTAGTATGCCAAAGGTATTTGAAGGCGACTTAAAAGTAACTAACGAGGAGTACCTAAGCTATATTAAATTTCCAAAGTCTTTTGACGAAGGTTATTACCTGATTCAGTTTTGGCTCAATAATGGAGAGAAACTTTCCCAGTTATGGCTACAATCAACAACCATCGCGGGATTCGTGTCGGTTGGCCGCGACCACACCTTGGTTTGGGTGAACAATGTTCAAAATTCATCACCCACAGCCTCCGCGGAGATATCTCTGGTGGGATCCCCCGGACAATATTCTACTAATGATCAAGGTATATCAGAATTTAGCACACCCAGCATCTTTTTCAACCAAGGTATGCATTATTTGTCAATCAGGTCAACCGACGAAAAACATTTACTTTTGCCCGTTTTTTCGCAAGAAGGAAAAAGTAAACCAGGCCAAGTAACCGCAGACGACTACTGGTCTTACCTCTACCACGAAAGAACACTATACAAATCAGGTGATATGCTAAACTTCTGGGGAGTCGTCAAATCCAGACTTTCGGGAGCTACACCGCAAACAATGACTGCAAAAGTTTCAGGCGGCGGTTGGGGAAGCGATCAAGCGCTTTTCAGTAAAAGCATAACGGCGAGTACAGATGGAACATTTCGCGATAGCTTTAGTTTAGAAAATGTTCCGGACGGATGGTATGACCTTTCAATTTTGATCAATAACTTACCCATCACAAGTGTCGGGTTTCAAGTCAAGGACTACCAAACCCCTGAAATGAAAATCGAGGTGACAAGTGACAAAAATGCCGTGTTTCTTGGCGATAATGTAAAATTTGATATCACTACAACTTTTTTCGACGGCACCCCTGCAAGCAACATCCCTTTAAAAATAGTAAGCCCAGCACTTGGTACAACTGAAGTTAAAACAAACAACACCGGCCAAGCCGAGTTTAGCTATGCGCCCAAACAAAAAGATAATGATGCTTATTATCCGTATTACGAGAGCGTTAACATCAGCCCCGCGCTAGCCCAAACTGGGCAAATAGAAGGCGCGGGCAGTGTATTGGTGTTCGGCCCGCGATTAATGATAACTCCAGACACTAGCCAAGACGGATCGAGCGCAAGAATTAAAGCCACAATAAACAAAGTCACATTAGATAAAATAAATAGGGGCGAGTCAGCCAACGACGCCAAAGGCGACCCTGCGGGCGAAGTTAAGGTAAAACTGGACGTAACTAAGTCTTGGACAGAAAGAGTGGAAGCCGGGACGTACTACGACTACGTCGAAAAAGTCACACGTCCAAAATACGATTATATTCCCCACAGCGAAAAGGTAATTGATACGACATTAACATCCAATACCCAAGGTGAAATTTTTCATGAGTTTCAAATGGAGGAAGAAAGGTCTTATCAGGCAATACTAACAGTCACAGATGAATTCAATATTAGTGCTGAAACAAGAGAATATTTTTATTATTATAAAACTTCTACTGATTCCCAAGCTTTCGAGTACACAAGTCCGGAGTTGGTTTTGGACCAGGAAACTAATCTTTACTCGCTTAATGAGGAGGTCAAAGCACACATTATTCATGCCGGTAGCAACTTTAAGGACACAAACGAGAATAGGTTTTTATTTATTGTAGCAAAGGCAGGAATACAAGATTTCTACACCAGCGATAATCCAAACCTCACCTTCACCTTCTCCGGAAAACACGTACCAAACGCCTTTCTTTCCGCGATTATTTTTACCGGAAAGTATTATCAAACAGTCTCCGCCAACTGTAGATGGGAATGGCAATGCAACTATTGGGGCTACCATTACAATAGCTACACCTTTAGCGGACTTGAGGTGCGCTACAAAACCCAAGACAAAAAACTTGACCTCACAATAAGCTTTGATAAAGAAACATATAAGCCAGGAGAGGAAGTTAATGCGAAAGTTTTAGTCACTAAAAACGGCAGTAGTGTAACAAGTGCCGAAGTAAATATCGCCTTGGTCGATGAGGCTCTTGAGGCAATTGGCGGAGTCGTAAAACCTAAAATAATGGAAGGTTTATATTCCCCCAAATCAAGTTTGATTTACTACAATTATTATTCCCACAAACCCCTCTTCCCAACTCTTGGAGGTAACGGAGCCGAAAGGGGCGGAGGAGGAGGAGAATATCGTGAAATATTCAAAGATACTGCTGTTTTTGCAACCGGCCAAACAGACGAATCTGGGCTCGCGGAGTTTTCATTCACACTCCCCGACGACATTACCACCTGGCTTGCCTACGCCCAAGCTGTAACTTCGGACCTTTCCGCTGGTCAAACTGAAAATAAAATTGTTGCAACCAAAGACTTTTTTGTCACGGTTAATTTCCCGCGAAAATATTTAGTTGAAGATAAAGCATTTCTTTCAGCAAACAGTTTCGGCAAAGACTCGTTGTCCAAAGAAAACGTCAGCTACGAAACAATCATTTTTGATAACGAAAAGGAAAAAAATAAACAAACAAAGCAAGGTTTTTTTGGCAAAGACACTCTTTTTGAAATGCCAAAATTATCAAGTGGAAATTACGCAGCCGGTGTAACCGCTAAAGCCGGTAGCAGCCAAGATGGAGTTCGCTTGCCGTTTGACGTAACAGCTTCCCGATTTGGCTTTGAAACTTCAAAGCGCGACCAAGTTGGCTCAGGTAGCCAGGTGGACAATTTTGAAACTGTCAACTTTGTGAGCGACAAACCAGTAAAACTCATTGTCGGTGACATTGGCAAGGGTAAATATTACAACCAATTAATCAGGTTCTGCTACGAACAGAGTAATCGCCTCGAAAAACTAATCGCCAAACGCTTTGCGGGAGTTGTCTTGGAAGAAAAATTTGACGAGGATATTTGCAGTGTTTCCCAGAGCGACCTGGAGAAATTTGTCAATCCTGACGGAGGTTTAAGCTTAGTTTGGTGGGGATCAAGCAACTTAGACACCACAACTTGGGCGGCATATGTCACGCCCAATTCATTTTCAAAAAACGACCTCGAAAGATATTTCGAAGTAAAACAAACCGAAAATCAAATCTCTTCGCTTTGGGGTCTAACTTCCATAGGTATCCCCAAAATAACACAACTTAAGGCACTTCAAAAATATGTATCCAACTTTGACGACAAAGTAAAGCTTGGGATATCTTTGGCGGCAAGCGGCGAAGTCGAAATCGCACGCAATATATACTACGACCTTCTCGCCGACTACGGATATGAAAACAAACCTTACGTTAGGATACAAACTCCTTTATCCGCCAACCAAAACGCCTTTGATACCTACGCCAGAAACACAAGTTATGTACTTCTTTTAGGAAGTTTGATTGAGCCCTCCTACAACGAAGGAATGTTTTTATACCTTCGCGACTACGAATACACAATACAAGATGTTGTCTTGGATTTAGCAAAAACGTCATTTATCAAAAACGAATTATCCAAGGTACCCGACGAGGATACGCAAGTAGTGATAACATCCCTAAGCCGAAATCAGACAGTGGATTTGGCTAAGGGAAAAAACTCTGTTATCAAAATATCACCCGCGGAACTGCCGAGTTTAACGGCAAAAACGACCAAGGGAAAATCAGAAATTGTACTTGATTATTACACAAATTTCGAGGGCATGAAAAAAATCGGGGTTGACGACAGATTAAAGATCAAAAGATCCTACAGAGAAGTCGAGAATGATGGAAAAATTACTCCCGGGGATATTGTTGAAATAACTGTAGACTATGACCTTAATATACCCTCGGCTCCTTATGGAGGATACATTGTCACCGACTTCCTGCCGTCAGGGTTTTCCAAAATCAAAAATCCCGGGAGTTTCGGCTTAACATCAAAAGGTTGGGCATCGGAAAATAAAGATAATGTAATAATCCATTCGTTTTATAACTCGCCCTGGTGGGATCTTAATGGCACGAAAACATTTATCTACTTTGCTCGAGCCATGTCGCCGGGTACTTACATAGCCGAACCGGCGATCATCCAATCTCAATTGGACCTATCCGTCTTTAACAGCACAGAGGTATACTCGCTGACAATCGAGCCTCGATCATGAAAAAAACTATCCATATAAGACTTGCAGTGTTGGGTTTAGTTCTACTTAGCGCCACCCTAATAAATAAAACAGCATCTTTCGGCAGAATTAAAGGATTAAGCGTCTCTCCCAAAAACAAAGCGATCAAAGGCCTCGTTATTCCCCATCACCAACTAGCGGGAGAGTTCATTACAAAATCAATCGAAGTCTTGCACCAAAATGCTAACGACTACGAAATTATCGTGGTTTTAGGACCCAATCACTTTCACCCGGAAAGTTATACTTTGACATCGTCGGCGACACTTAAAAACGTGGCTACTGACAGTGAATTTATTAAAAACACAACTATTACTTTCCCTAAAACACTAGTCGATCAAGATATAGTCGAAGCTGAGCACGGAGTTATGGTTGCCGTAAACCACCTTAGGCAATATTTTCCTGGCGCAAAGTTCGTTCCTTTCGTGATTTCTCCATATTACACCGAAGAGAGCCTAAGAGAAATTGCCAACTTTCTTTCCCAAAACTTACCTACAAATACTCTCTACGTGGCAAGTGTCGATTTTTCGCATAACTTACTGGCAGACGAGTCTTTATTAAACAACATCGAATCCATAAAAACTATCCAATCATTTGACTTTACTAAATTGTTTGAGTTCAAAGACACTCATATGGACTCGCCAGCTTCTATTGCACTTGTTATGATGGTAATGCAAAACCTAAAAACGACAAATTGGATGACTATCGACAGCCTGCACTCCGGGCTTCTCTTGAGTGACCCAACAATTCAAGGCACCAGCTACGTAACGGGCATTTTTTATTGATCTTGGATTTTATACCCATTTTACTTTAATTTGTAACTAAAAATAGCAAAATGGGGGATCAAAATCACTTGCGAGAGTTGCAAACTCGAGTAAGTGGAGTTTATGATATAATTGCTTCATGAAAGCGAACATTCATCCACAATTTTACCCGGAAGCTAAGGTCTCTTGTGCTTGCGGGAACACTTTTATAATGGGTTTGACAACGCCTAAGCTTAATATCGAAGTCTGTTCCAACTGCCATCCTTTTTACACAGGGCAAATGAAGTATGTCGATACAGCCGGAAGAGTTGAAACATTCAAAGCAAAACTAGCTGGGGCAAGTAAAAAGGTTCTCACTAAAACTGAAAAAAGGAAACTCAAAAAACAAAAGAGGATAGAATCAGAAAGAGGGCGACCCACTTCTTTGGAAGAACTCCGAAAGAATAAGAAGAAAAGATAATAAATTTCAAAATCAAGTAAAAAGAATGCAAAACGACATTCAAACAGTTTTTATTGAAACACGGGCTGGAACTGGCGGAGAGGAAGCAAATCTATGGGCAGCGGAGCTGCTTAGGATGTATGTACGGTTTGCAAACAAAAGAAATTGGAAGGTTTACGAAATAGATTCTGGGGTTGTAAAAATTAAAGGCTCGTCCTCTTTCAATGAACTCAAAAATGAAGCAGGTGTTCACAGGGTTCAAAGAATTCCAGTTACCGAAAGGAGGGGTAGAATTCACACCTCAACAGCGACAGTTGCTGTGCTCCCCGAAATCAAAGAGTCCGAAATTAAAATAAACCCTAATGACCTTGAGATTTCGTTCTTTCGCTCAGGCGGCCACGGCGGCCAAAACGTAAATAAAGTCTCAACAGCCGTGAGGCTCACCCACAAACCCACAGGAATTGTAGTTACCGCCTCCACCGAGCGTTTTCAGGAGCAAAACAGGGTAAACGCGGTTTCAATTCTTAGGTCAAAACTCTTTGCGCGGATTGAGGAGGAAAAAATCCGCACAATAGCAGGTTACAGATCTGCAATTGGACGCGGGATGAGAAGCGAGAAAATTAGAACTTATAATTTCCCACAAGATCGTATTACTGACCACCGTATTGGTAAATCTTTCGGAAATTTGGAATCAATTATCGACGGCAATCTTGACAAAATTATAGGCGCTGTAAAGGGTCTTTAATTTTTGCTCTAGCAACGAGTTTCATCCAATAAACCTTTAACATTGAAGACTAAACTCTTAAAGTGGCTTTGTAGAGTTTCCTTTTTAGGGGATCTAGAGACAAACCTAATGCTTCAAGAGTAAAGATCCCAAGTAGATTCGTGTCTCCCTTCTGACCAAACATAACAGGAGCAGCTCTCTCACTCCCTTTATATTCATACAAGACATTTCCAACCTTTCTTTGTATCACCTTACCGTCGGCGAGCACAAACTTTTCCACACCCTGCGGTTTTATCCCAAGTTTTTTAAGTTCTTTTTCAGAAACCACTGTGAAAGTCGCACCGGAATCAATTAAAAATTCGCCTTCATAAACCCTTTTTGGGTTTTGAGGATTTTTTATTTTCAATTCGACTTTTGTGACTCCCATACAAGACAAAGTATATCATAAAAGAGAACGTTGGTCATGTTATAATCGCGGCAAATGCCAAGGCTTCGGGACAAGGATTTTGACTTAGACACAGATGAAGGAAAACGCAGGTACTATAGTTGGATTGCAAGTGAAGTGCTTCCTCGAGTAGGTTGGCCCCCTTGGCCACCCAGAAAAGGAAGCGTACCTCAAAACTATCCTTGGTGGCAAACAGAAATATCAACATTGCCCACAAAGCCACATTTCCCAAATGCAGTCTTTATTGAATTTGACGGCACACCAAAATCTGGAAAATTCACTCTATTAGAGTTGGTAGAAAAAACTTTACAAAACAGTCGTGTACTAGAAAAGCTAAAAGCAAAAGTTTTCGCACAAGGAGAGCAACTCACTTCATACGGTGACTATTACATGGACAATTACTTAGGGAGTTTTTTAGATGAAGATGACATACCACCAATACTTCCAAAGGAGGGCTGGGTAGATGGATTGTTTATTCAGTTACATAAAGAACTCTATTTCCAAAGGTTGATTTGGAGTTTAATGGTAGATTCTGGCCCGGTAAACCCGCGAATTATGCTTGTTGAAAGAGGGCCAACGGACGCCTTAATATGGGGCAACATACTTTAGCAGCCCACAAGGGGGACAAATCTTTTGAAATTCCTGACTTCTTCCGCCCCAATCTTACTAATATCAGCTACAATACATGCGGCCTACATGCTTTGTCCGCCCGAGTCGACAGTGTTGTAATGATAGGGACAAGTCAAGATATTGCCAGAAAAAGACCCGGAAAACAAGATTCTATCAATGAAAGCCACGTTGCAAAAAGCCCTATTTTTAGAGATTTATCTGCCTGGTATGGTCACTGGATTAAAAAGGTGCTCCCAAACATACATGATGTATACGGAACTGGCCTCCTTTCAGTAGATGGGTCTCAATCAATAAAGAAGAATGCACCGATAATATCTTCCTACATCGAACAAGTTGCCGAGCGTTTACTTTCTACTCACTAAATTCAGAAAGTGTTGCGGAGAGATTTAGTGTTTGGCCGTCGCGCCAGATATCAAGAGATACAATATTTCCTGATACCTTACTTCCGATCACATCACTTAATTCTTTATTTTCCCCAAGTTCTTCTCCGTCAATCTTTGTAACAATGTCCCCCGCCTTGACACCTGCTTTTTCGGCAGGTGAATCCGGCACAACCTCGACTATGTATGCTCCCTCCGGGACGTTATTTAAAATCGCCGTATCTTTGGGAATCGTCTGGTACTGAACACCCAAAAAGGGTTTACTTAAAAATTTTCCTGTTTTGTTAAATTGATCCAAGGCTTTTTTTACGACATTTATGGGGATCGCAAAACCAATGTTTTGGGCGCTTTGCGCCACTGCCACATTTACCCCGATCACCTGTCCGGCGGAATTTAAAAGTGGTCCTCCCGAGTTTCCAGGATTAATCGCTGCATCAGTCTGGATAACGTCATCCAGGCGCTCGAATGACCCTTCAAACGGATCCCCGGCTGTAATTCCCCTTCCCAAACCTGATATTACACCCGTAGTCACTGTGTGCCTAAACTCTCCAAGAGCAGTGCCTATTGCAACCACAAACTGGCCTACTTTTAGATTACCCGAATCTCCCAAACTTGCAGGTTTAAGACCATTCGCATCTACTTTTAGTATTGCCAAATCGTTTAATGGATCTCTGGAAATCTGCTTTACGTCATACTCCTCATCGTCCTTGGTAACCACTTTGTAAGACGACTCACTGTCTGATACCACATGTTTATTTGTAACTATCAAACCGTCTTCTGAAATTATAAAACCAGTTCCAATGTCCTGTTCCACTCCACCCTCCACACGCCTTCGAAGACCCCCAAACAAGTCATACTGCAACACACTTCTTTGGGGAGTTTTAATCGAAACTGTTACAACGGACGGAGATACTTCTTCGGCGACACTAATTACTATTGATTCTTCGTTTAAAATCTTTTGTTCAAGACTATTTACTCTAAAACCATCTGTTTGTCTTTTTACCAGAAAATCAAGCGGTTTAAATCCAAAAAGCCTGTCACTTATTGCCCCACCCAAAACAGACACCAAAACAACAAAAACTAAGGCTCCGATTATGACTACCCTTTTGACCTTCATGTAATTTAAGTTATTATATAAAACTTAGAATTAGCTTAATAATTCGATAGCTTTTGCAAGCTCTTCATCGATGCTGGTTTCTTCATTATCTTCGATTATGACGTCTGGTTCAAGACCAATACCATTTAACCATGAACCATTTGGGGTTAACCATTTAGATATGGTCAGGTGAAGACCCGATCCTGAAGTAAGTTCCTGAGGTTCTTGGATTGTACCCTTTCCAAAAGTTACGGTCCCGACAATTTTACCTCTTTTGTGGTCACTAATTGCGCCGGCTAAAATCTCAGAAGCAGAAGCACTTCCCTCATTTACAAGTACGACCAAAGGGGCTTTATACAACTTTCCATTCCCATAAACAGGGTATTCTTGCCTCTTTCCATCGGACCATTCTTCAATTACAACCGTACCATCACTAACAAACTCGGATGCAATGTCAACTGCTCCCATCAGGTATCCACCAGGATTATTCCTTAGGTCAAGTATCAAACCCTTAACATTCCGGCTAATTATTTCATTCACGGCACTTTGCCACTCTGACCTGGTTTCACCGCTAAACTTCAAAACCTTAATATGTGCAATTTTCCCCTCATCCCCTACAAACTCCAATTTTATACTAGCAACGTTAATTGAGCCGCGGGCTATATCGACATCAAACGGCTCTGTGACCTCTTCCCTAACAAGTGTTAGGGTCACTTTTGTTCCTCTTTCTCCTCGAATCAAGGCTACAGCTTCCTGAAGACTCATCCCACTCGTCCCCTTTTCCACTCTTTTTCCAATGTCTGTTATCTTGATTATTTGATCGCCCGCTTTGACTCCCGCTTTTTCTGCAGGAGTATCCGGAAGCGGAGAAACAACTGTAAGCACACTATCTTTAAAATCTAGTTGGATGCCAACTCCTTCAAAGTTGCCGTTTAAATCCTCTTGAACGATGCGGTTTTCTCCCGGAGTAAAAAAAACTGTATAAGGGTCTCCAAGCGAACTAACCATTCCTTTTATTGCACCGTAGACCATTTCGCTTTCCTTTATTTTTGACTTGTCGTAATAACTACCTTCAAGCCTATCCCACACGTCCCAGAAAAGGGAAAAGTTTAACTCTTTTTCAGGTGGTTGACTTCTGTTAATTGTAACTATTGGAAATTTCTCTATTGAAAGCAAAAAACCTTTGTATCCCAAAAAGTAACCCACCCCGAAAACAATAGAAATAAAAAAAACTAATAAAAATGTATTTCTAGCTTTTTTAAAGCTTGATTGATTGTTTACGTCGTTCATTGAGAGGTCTTTAAATTTTAACTGAAAAAGGAAGCAACCCCAAATGGCGTGTAC
>Ga0209541_10007789_pt1 | contig 17885 bp, 18 predicted proteins | sample RifCSPlowO2_01_FD_184027 | JGI IMG/M metagenome (GOLD analysis project Ga0209541, IMG submission 184027) | Groundwater microbial communities from Rifle, Colorado - Rifle CSP2_plank lowO2_0.1 (SPAdes) (version 2) | ecosystem: Environmental > Aquatic > Deep subsurface > Groundwater | place... | reverse complement strand
GCTTAAAAACATGATGCGCATAAGGCTGGCGGTCATGGCCTGTTTTTCTGGAGTAAATCCGGGGGCGATTAGTTTTACAAAAAATGGGGCGAAGATGATGAAAAAGAGGCAAACAATAATCAGGCAGAGTAAAAACGTATTCAAAAGCGCGTTGGTGTAGCGCCAAGCTTCTTCTTTGGAAACCACCAAGTACTGGCTGAAAATAGGAATAATGGCGGCAGAAATGGCGCCAAAAACCAAGATGAGGGCAACAAAATCAGGAATGGTAAAGGCGGCGTAATACACATCAAGTTCGTTTTGGGCGCCAAACGTGCCGGCCAAAAGCCGGTCTCGCACCAGCCCCAGCGAAGCGGAACACAGGTAAAAGAACCCCAGAATAATTGAGGCAAAGGTGATGGATTTCGTCTGCGTGTTTAAAATTTTGTGGATCATTGCACTTCCCTAATAATTCCTATTGGTGTTTGTTCGTCTGACTGACCAAGCGGGTTGTCTTTGATGATTTTTGCAATCAGTTTTTTGTCCATGGTTTCACTGGCTCCCAAAATATTTACGCCCAAATCATTGGCGTCAACAATGGCGACTTTGGCATTAATGGTTTGCGCGATTTTTTTTGCCACTTCATTGGCATTCACCGGGCCTTTGGAAACATAGTTATTATACGGAGGAATGGCGTAAGGAACCGCCCCGTCTATGCTACGCGCCCCATCCCCCGCTACAACGTAAAATAATCCTTTCAGGCCAACGATTTTTCCCAAGCCGCCAATAACGGCTGCCAGTAAAATGCGCGCAATACCAACTTCTTCAATGGCCAACTGCATAGTTTGAGGGCTACCAAGGCCAATTCCCACCGGCGTTTTCATCACGTAGTGTGACAGCGTTGTTGCCAACCAGCCAGGCTTAATACTGTTAATGTGGTAGCTTCTCCCCTGCGTCACGGCCACGGCTTTTTCGCTGACAAACAAAATATCGCCTGTTTGCACATGCAGGGCGGCAAATTCTTTGACAATGGCGGCAATATCCTTGTCTTCCGGCGTAATCAGCTTAGTCTTAACCGGATAGCGGGCAAATCGGCGCCCATCCACCGTAATCTCTAAATTTTTTCCGTTGTTTGGCGGTAGTTGCATACAGAAATAATACTGTTTTTTGGGATGTTTTACAAATTTGACAACAGCGCTTAAAACTGATAATATATATTTGGACAAGCAAGAGGTGTGATTGCTCCGACGCTAGGTCGGAGAGGAAAGTCCGAACTCCCTGCGCCGATGAGGCGTATAAAAAAGTAGTGGCTAACAGCCGCACGCAGTAATGCGCGAGGTGCGAACAGTGACGCCAAGGCCGAAAGGCTGCGGAGCCCTTCGGGGCGAATCCCATAGTAATATGGGGGTGCAACGGCTAAATCCTTACTGGGTGCAAGAACAAAGCAGAATATTGGCTCATACCAAAATTTCTGTAAAAAGTAGTTCGCCAGAGCCATGCAGCAATGCCTGGCCCAGATAGATAATCACATTTGCCCCGTTTAAATCCTTAAGATTTATTTCGGGGTAAGACAGAATTCGGCTTATAGTCTTGCTTGTCTAACAAAAAAAATCGGCTCCTGCCGATTTTTTTGTTTTAGATTCATCTACTTCCTAATTCTAACGCCTCTTTTGCATAAAACTTCACTGCTTCGTTGATGTTAAATTCTGGATTTTCTAAATCTTCGCTGCTAAACCAGCGAATATCATTATGCTCTCTTTCCGCTAACACAAACTTGTCAGACTTAGCTTTTGCAATGTAAACAAGCGCGATGTGTTTGTGGGTTTGGTTAATATCGTGGATGTTCATAAAACTGGGCGCATACAAAAATGTATGCCCCTGAACTTGCATCTCTGGTTCTTTTTTTCCAACAATTTCAATTTCCAGTCCGCATTCCTCTTTCACTTCACGAAAGAGCGCCTCATTAGGGTTCTCATGTAATTCAATATGGCCGCCAATTTGCAGCCACATGTTGTGCTTTTTATGGAATATCAAAAGAACTTTATTATCATAGACAATAAATACATCAACCGTAAAATCTATTAATTCGTGAATATGAGCCATAAAATATTAAAACAATTTTACTTTACTATTTGCGCGTCCAGTGCCTGGTTGACCATGGCATCGGCCATTTTGTTTTGCTCACGCGGGATGGCCACGTAACTGACTTTGCCAAACCCTTCCATTAGCCGCTGAATGTTGACCACAAACATGCGGATATTTTCGTTTTTAATCCTGTAGCGCCCGGACATTTGGTTGACCAACAATTCCGAATCGCTACGGATTTGAACCTCTGTTGCAGCCAAAGCCACCTCTCCCACCATTTCCCGCAGCTTTTTAAGCGCAAACACCACCGCCCGATATTCCGCTTCGTTATTGGTCAGCCCGTCACCCAAATATTCGCCAAACTTTTTAAGTGGTGCACCATCTTCACTGCAAAAAACCACCCCAATGGCCGCCTTGCCAGGATTTCCCCTGCTCCCCCCGTCGGTATAGATAATTATTTTTTTCATTTTTACTGTCTTTGTTACTCAGGCCTTTCGTCATCAACAGTCCTTTCAATCAACTCATAGACAGCATTCTCTGCCATCTGGAATCTCTTTTTTCTGCCAGAATGTGGATTCTGGAATATCCATCCATTATTAGTTTTTTCAACCTTCTGGTAAGCACCACCCCTATCAACACCGTCATGATTAATAAAGATTACAGTTTTATCGTTTATAGCACCTTGTGAATAAGCAATTTGCTCGTGCGTAAGTTCCAATCCAAAAATAACTGAAAGGTCTTTTACTGCTTCTCGCTCTCCTAGTAATTTTCTTATCCTTAAATCCTTATTATCTGAAAATACTTCAATCTTCCCGTTAACTTCATAAAGAAGTTCCAGCTCTTCTTTGGTTAACTCAAACCTCTTTGCCTCAACTTCCAATTCTTGAATTTCTTTCTTTAAACCAATAGTTTCTTCACGTGGAACTTGTTCATCAAAAAATTCGTTAAAATCATTATCCTTGTTTTTTGTTGAAAGAAGTTCTTTTATTTTTTCCATCTCTTTGGCTTTTCCCTCAATCACATCCAGCGCAATCGTATTAGTTGCTTTTTCGATTTCATCAGGATAAAATCCTTTGCCGGAATTTTCAAGGATATATTTGCTTACTACCAAAACATCGCTGCCTTTATCTTTTCGTCTGCCTATTATTTTGTCAGATTTTATATTTTCAAATTCTGGATGAGTATCCCAATTTCTTCTATCTCTATAAATAAACGCCAAATCTTCGGGAGTTAACTCTTCTGCCCGTGTAAAACTTTTATGGTAAAGCTGCATGACATGCCTGTCGTCCGCAGAAAGTCTTATTGCAGAATGGGGATTATACTCTATGGGAGTGAATATTTTTGTGTTTTCGTCACAACTTAATATATCGGAAGTAATTTGATCTGGAGTGCAATCAAGCATTGTGGCACAGTCTCTTTTTTTATCCCGATAGCCCTTTATACTCCTTATTCTTGGGTCATCCCGATACCCGAACCCCTCGATTTTATTATCAACTTCATAGAGGAATTTCAATTCTTCTTTAGTTAATTTTGCTTTTATATCAATAAAACCTTGCTCTTCTAGGGCTGATTTGCTCACATCTTCAAAAGGCCAATCCGGGTTTGCGGCATTAAATTTTGGTAGCGCTTCCTCAATCTCCTTTTCAAGGCCATTAGCTTTATCTGTAACTTTCTTCTCAATTTTTGTCAGTCTTTCCATATCACCCGCCCGCTTTTCGTATTTATCGCCGCCTGGCAAGCTACTGTATTTTTCTTTGGCAACATCAACCATTACCGGCTCCAAGTTTTGGTCGGCATTAATGCCGCGCACTTCGGCAATTTCTCCGCCACTCATCCTTATAGCAACCCGCGGGATTTTATATCCGCCATTCCCATCCTTGGTATAAAATACGTAAAAATCACCTTCTGTTAATTGGTTGCGCGCCGTGGTTTCGTTGGCGGTGCACCAACCGGTTCCACGGCCTTCCAAAGAAGTGTAAAGGTTTTTTATCGTTTCATCGTCTTTTGCTTTATCACCCGTCAACTGGCCAAATGGCTCCCATGTTCCATCAATGTTTTCCCGCTCCTCTTGTGAAGCCGGGGTCATAGTTTCTATGGCATGAGCGTACAGTTTGGAAAAATTCTGGGATGTAAGCAGTTTTTCCCACTGTTCATCAGTCGGCTGGACCACAGGCACTTCTTCCACTTTTTTACCGTGCTTCTTTTCTGATTTTTCTTTTTGCTGCTTTTCAACGGCACCCAATACATAAGCAAGCGCCTCTCGGTTGATTTCGGGGAATGGGGCTGTTGTTGATTTATTTTTCAGCGCCCCGTCTTTATCAAATTTTGCAAAAACGCGGTCAGTGAAAACAACTTTCCCATCTTTATTCTTCTTGCCCCGGTTCATGTTCACCACGTTCCGAAGCGCCCAATATTTGAGCCAGTCGGGGTATGGGGCATCATCTGAACCCAAGTAATCCACCCAATCATCCAGGCTTTTTTCTTGGTCTTTGATAATTAAATCCGCCTCCACTTTTCTTGCTTCCGGTGTTATTTCAACATCGCCCTGTCCTCGCTCCCTGGCTATTCTTTTTAAATTTTCAAAATGGATTTCTGGAATGCCATCCTCTTTTATGACAAATCTTTCATGCAGTTTGTCTTTCAAAAAATCTACTAGTCGTTCTTTTTTCTCTTCATCTTCTATATCAAAAATTTCGGCCAACCTATTTAAATAAGCATGGATCTTTTCTTCTTTCTTTTTGGCTTTTTCTTCGCCAAGTAAAAGTTCTTCACGTTGCGCGGCGCTTTCCACTTCTGGCGAATTGGCCAGATCTGAATACGTTTTATTCAGAAACTCTTCGCCCTCGTTATCCCTTGGTTTTTCTCCCATAGTTTTTAACTTTAATCTTTAAAAATCTGCTACTTGACAAGGCTCTTATATTTGCTATTATACAGGTAATACATACGAAAAAAACCCTTACAAGGTTCCGTCCTTGTCGGGGGTTTTTTCTTTTATGGCCTGTAAAATGGATTTTTGGTCGCTTAAATAAGCAATCGGAACATTAAGCCTTTTGAGCAAAATTGAGCATAAATCTTTGGAATGCGGAGATAAAACAGTTTTTAATCTTTCTTTTTCTGAAAGGAACTTTATCAGGCTGGCATAGTCACCATCGCTTGAAACAATAATAGCTTTATCAAACTTATTCTCATAATAATCGCACGCTGCCTGCAAAACCAAATCCGCATCACAGTTACCCTTCGCACGCCCTTCTCTATTATAAATGACTTCTTTAAAAACGAGTGTGAATCCACATTCCTGCAAGTATTTATATAAATCTTTGTATTTTGGGATTAATCCAATAAAAATATAGGCATGTTTTACACCATATTTTTCAGCAAGCCAAATCCGAAACTTCTTATAATCAAGTTTCCAGCCAAAACCAATAATCCCCTGATGCAAATTGGCCCCATCAATATACGCAAAATTATTTTCTTTTGGAATCATTTACTCTTTATATTATATACTATGGTTTGCGGGCCGCCCAGTTTTTATATTTATTTTTCAGTTCTTTTACCGTGCTTTCGCTTAAATTAGAATAAATCAAAAACCAATCACTGGCAATGCGCTTTTGGGCTATGGAAAGGTCAATGTTACCCGCACACACCTCGGCAAGCAAATAATTTCCGGTGATGTTTTTTTCGTAAAAGCCCGGCCAAGGTTCGGCCGCTTTGGGCCATAAGTTGGCAACTTCATTGCTTCCGCCCAGGGAAAGCGGGATCAAGTGGTCAATTTCATAACTTCCAAACGGCACAGGGTATTCAATGCCATATTCGGCAAATACCTTTTTCTTCAAGCTGGTTGATACGCTGCGCACCGTTGAACTATACCCCTTAACGCAAATGACTTCTTTGGTGGCATTTTCAAAAATGGCTCCGGGGGTGCAATCGCGGTCCGGCAAAGGTCCCTCTGCCACGCAATCTGTCTCTTGTATCCGCCCGCCCAGCTCAAAATGTTCCGGCGCCGTAGCTAACAGCGCGGCCAGCTGCGCATTTTGCCGATTTTCTACGCGCTGAGCGGGCAAATAGTCAACAATATACGAATGCCCAGCCACCGCTAACACAAAAATGGCAAAGATAATCGCAGGAAGATGCTTAAAAAATTTATCGCGAATGGTTTGTAAAGTAAGCACTAAGGCGTTGTTTAAATTCTTCCAAATTCTTATTAGCCACCCGGAACCCCGAAGCTTTCGGATGCCCACCGTAAGTTATCAAAATATCCTGGCAGCCTTTCATGGCGTCCACCGAATTTTCGCCTTCTTTTAAGCTGCGAACAGAGCCGGCCGATTCGTTGTCCATTTTTTTGTAAATAAAAGTGGGCTTGTTATACTTCTGGGCAATGATACTGGCTACCGGGCCGGCCAAGGTTAATTTCCATGCCGCGTCGCCTTCGAAAATAATCTGTTCGCTTGGCTTGGCATTCATGCGACGCTCAACTTCTTGAACAATGGATTCAATAAACAGTTGTTTTTGCCGCACGCGGCCCAATAAATTTTCGGCTAACTCACGGCATTGGGCGGCACTAGAAAGAGTTAAAAGCGTATACGCATCATTGTTAAAATCCACGCTTTCGGCGGCATTGATGGCGCCGATGATTTTCATGTGGGTTTGTGGGTCGGCCGCCGGCAGCGCTGAAAAAAACGCAGAAAATCCCGGCCGGAAACTATGTGGCAGTGAACGCAATCCTTCTTGGATATATTCCACGTTTTCCCCAATTTGCGGCACCATGTCGGAAATGGTTGCCAACGCCACCAATTCCAAAAAGCTGTTTCTTTGCGCATCAGAAAGCCGGCCGGCCAGCATTTCTTCCGCCAGCTTGAACGTTACCCCCACGTTGGCCAAATGGGCCAGGCCGCTTTCGTCGCCGGGCTGTTTTGGGTCAATAATAATATGCGCGGGAGGTAAAACATCCGGCGGTTGGTGGTGGTCTACCACAATCACGTCAAACCCCATGCTATTAAGCGCGGCAATTTCGTTGTTATTTGAAATCCCAAGGTCCAGCGTAATAAACAGCGCCGGGGCTTTGCCTTTTACCAATTCCAGCGCGCGGGCGTTAATGCCATAGCCGTCTTCTTCGCGGTTTGGAAACATGACTACATCAACCACGCCGCCCAGTGTTTTAATAGCATCTTGCAAAATTACGGCAGAACAAACACCGTCGGCATCAGAATCGGCGTAAATAATAATCGTTTCGTTATTCTTGGCCGCTTGTTTAATCCTATCCGCCGCTTGGGTGATATTTTTCAGCTTATTCTTCATAATTCCAGCGCTGTTAATCCGGGCAATTCTTCGCCGGCAAGATACGAGAGCATGGCGCCCCCGGCGGTGCTGGCGTGGCCGAATTTTTCAAGTATGCCCTCTTTGCGCAAAAATGCAATGGTTTGGCCGCCGCCAACCACGCAAAAGGCGCCGCTTTTTATGATGGCATTGGCAATGGCGCGGGTTCCGGTGGCAAATTCCGGGTTTTCAATATTGCCGAACGGGCCGTTCCAAAAAATGGTTTTGGCCTGCCGGATTTTTTGCGTGATTTTTTTTACATCATCCCCTGAAATATCAGGAGCTTGTAAATCATCTTTCGGGCCGATGACTTTTTCCGGATACTGCAATGGAATCTTTTTATCTATTAATTCCTGCTTGATAAGCCCGCCCACAATAACCGTGTCTGCAAAGGCGCAGAAAGGATCAACCAATTTGGCTTTGGTTTCCGCCTTTGCCCCGCCAATAATAGCCACCATGGGGCGGGCGGGCCGCTGCATGATTTGGGACAAAACGGCAACCTCTTTTTGCAATGCAAATCCGGCACCGTGGGGCAAATACTTTGGGATTCCTGCCACGGAAGCATGTGCGCGGTGGCACACGTCAAAAGCTTCGTTAATATAAATATCCCCCAGGGCGGCCAGCTTTTTGGCAAAGGCTTCACGGTTATCCATTTCTTCCTGATGGCTGCGGATATTTTCAAGCATGGTGATTTGTTCCCCCGGTATTGGCCTGCCAAGCAATTCGCCCAGCCTTTTGGCAATACCATCAAGGTTCGCCTCACCATCTCCCAAATGGGTAATGATAATTACCGTAGCGCCGCCTTCCAGCAAATAATCTAACGTGGGCAATGCCTCTTTTATTTTTGCGTCATCCAAAATGGCGCCGCCATCGGAAAGCGGCACATTAAAATCGCACCTTACCAAGATGCGTTTGCCACGTACATCAAAATCCGTTAAAAATTTCACGGCGCCTTTTATAAATTTATTTTTTGGCCGGGGTTAATAATGCCTTTATTGCCATCTTCCGGCCTGGCCTCTTCCTTCGGCACTCCAGGGTTTTTAGGAGGGACAGCTTCTTCTTTTTTCTGCAATGTTGCTCCAAGGGCCTTGCGCAACTCGGACAAATTGATTTCTTTACGCCCCCTAGTTGCCCCCGGCACAGCCGGCCGCATGCTCTGGCCTGCGGGTTTTTTTCTGGCGCGTTGGAAAGAAATTTCTTCTATGACCGCGTCTTCAATGAGTTTTGGCTTTGGCATGGCCACTGCTTTTTGGGCCGTTGGTTGCGGTTTTTCCTTGTCCTTCATTTTTTTCAAGCATGATTTACAATAAATTGGCCGGCCTTCTTGCGGCTCAAAAATAACCTTGGTTGGCTTTCCACAAATGGAACAAATGGCATCATACAGCACGGTTGGGCTATCGCCGCCTTGGCTGGCAGCACCGGCAAAAGAAGATGGCGGCCGCGAGGCAGCGGGGCGCGGCGCTGCGGCGCCAGCAGGTTTTTCCTGTTCGGGAGCCAGCCAGTTAATGATCCGTTCTTCCACAATTTCTTTTTTGATGCCATAGGTTGCCCGCGAAGCTTCAATGATTTTTTCGCGGTTGGACTGCGCCACCGGTTCCGGCGGCGGCAGCGTCAATGCCGAAAAGGGATGCGAAGCCACCCCGTCAATCATCAGTTTTAAATAAATATTATACTTTGACGTATTGACCAAATCTTCGGCCGTGAATTCCGGCGAAAATTCTTTTTCTAAAAATTCGGCGTCTTCGGCGCCCACGCGGAAAACGGCCATCGTTCCCACGTTACCAAACACCGCGTCGCGCACCTCTTCTTCCATTTGCGTAATATATTGATGCCCTATGATCAAACACAACCGGTATTTGCGGGCCTCTGATAAAATATTGGCAAATGACTCGGTGGCAAAGTTTTGGAACTCATCAACATATAAATAAAAGTCCCGCCGCTCCGCTTCCGGAATATCTACCCGGCTCATGGCAGCAAGCTGGATTTTAGTGATCAGCAAAGCCCCCAGCAGCCGCGAATTATCTTCGCCGATGCGCCCCTTGGATAAATCTAAAATCAGGATTTTTTCATCATCCATGATTTGGCGCATATTGATGGTGGACTGCGGCTGGCCGATAACGTTGCGGATAAGCGCATTGGAAACGAACTGCCCCACTTTGTTTTGGATGGCCGCCGTTGCTTCAATCTCATAACGCTGGGTATAACGCGCGTATTCGGTTTCCCAAAAAGCTTTGACAATCGGGTCGCGCACCATGGCCACCACTTTTTTGCGGTATTCCACATCGGAGAGCATGCGATTGACACCAAGCAGGGTTGAATCGGGATATTCCAAAAGCGCCAGAATGGTATTGTTTAAAATGTATTCCATGCGCGCGCTCCACACATCCGGCCAGACTTTTTTGAATACGCCCATCAGCCCGCCCGCCACCAAGTGGCGGTATTTGAATTCCACCTTTTCCATCACGTTAAATGAAATGGGGAAATCCAAATCGGCAGGGTTAAAAAAGATGACATCTTTGATGCGTTCTTTGGGCACGAAATCCAGCAGCTTTTCAGCGCCTTCGCCGTGCGGGTCAACATAGGCAATGCCATGGCCGTTCTGGATATCCTGGATGGCCATGTTTTCCATCAAGTTGGATTTTCCCATGCCCGTTTTCCCGATGGTGTAAAAGTGGCGGCGGCGGTCATCTTGCTTTATGCCAAACTTTTTCCGCTGGTTGCGGAAAGAAGTAAGCCCGAAAAAATTTATTTTTTTCTGTTGTTCCATATGCGTATATTACTCCATTGGTAAATTCGGCGGCGGGCCTCCCTTCTTGGATTCCACGCGCGACATGGTTGGCGCCACCAATCCGGTAATCTTGATCGGGAAGTGGTACAATGTTGCCAACTCTTCCGGGTTCAGCAGCGCCATTTCTTTTTTACGGTCCGGAAACAACGGCGTAAGCCGCGTCACAAAATTTCGGAACTGCCGGCGCGCCCGTAAAAACGGGATCCGCTTGCGGAAAATGTAATGCGTTTTCGGCCGGGTAACGATACTGAATTTTATGCTATTCAAATTGTCGCTCACAAAATGGGCGAAATACGACCGGGTCAATGTTTTGTGGGAAGCCTTCCAGTTGTCGCGCTTGGCAACATACACTCCCCTGATATTCGTGCGGTAGATGGGTTTTTTGGCCTTGTTTTCAACTTCAATCAGCAATTCCTTCTCCCCGCCGGTTAATAGCAGTTCCCTGTCTTCTTCTTCGCTAGTTCTTGCATCATACCATTTATAGGTGGCTTTTTCCCCCGAACCTTCTTTTTGGGGCCCCAAGGCTAAATTTTTCAACACACTGCCAATATCTTCCCACAGGGTGGCAATTTTCTTTTCGGGCCGTTTGGCAAGCTTGTTGATGGTTTTTTTGACATCCCTTTTCCAATGCGGCTCGGAATTGTCATCAACGCCCATGGTGATAAACTGAAGCCAAAACTGTTCATTGGGCCCAAGGCGGCTCATCAGTTCAAGCAATGAAGCAATGGGGTCCAGCCGTTTTTCTTCGTCAGCAATCTTCTCACCCTGCGGCTCAAAAAACTTCTCATACGTTTTTATCGGATACACCGAAGGCTGCACCAATACGAAATCTTCGCCGTACACATCCCACTCTTCGTTGGGAATATTCTGGGGAACGTTTTTAGTATAATCAGGCACTTCGGCAATTTCCAGCTGGGGGTAGTGGCTATACAACGCCGTTTCCAGCGTCAAACGGTAATCTTGCGGCACCCGGATGTAAAAATGCAGGTTCCCTTCAATACTGGCAACTTCCCAGGACATCCATTCGGCAGCATCTTTCATGACTCCTTCACACCAGTGTTCCCGCCAATTGGGCACGTTGAGCAGCGGTCCCCACATAATCGTAAAGACATCTTCCATGGCTTTCAATGGCGTCAAAATCTCTTTTGGCGGGGTTATTTCCAGTACCACCCATTTTACTTTTGGGTAATAGTAATCCCAATTCATCCACCACATATACAACGTGCGCAGCTCAATGGATAAAATAAGCGGAAAAAACAGCCACCACCAGACGCGCAGAAACGGGATCCACAGTATGACCGCCATCAGAATCAGCCACCAAAACGGATCCCACACAATACGGCGTATCTGCTTGTTGAAAAAGAAAATTTTAGAAAGGTTTGCCAATGTCGTTGTCCCCGTAAATAATATTCCAAAGCGACACCATTTCAGGCCAATACTGGATGATAAGCACTGCCACGCACATGGCTAAAAACGTAATGGCAAAAAATTCAAAGGCGTACAGCAACGGAACCACCACCAACGTGGCCTTTTTTTCATGCCAATAATAAACCAGGGAGAAAAAGACAATATAGTAAATAAGCGTGGAAACCAACACCACCACGGTTCCCCAAAAAAAGTAAGGCATATTACTGTATTATAGTTACTAGAAAGATAAAAGTAAACATGCAAAAACAGCCCTTTCGGGCTGTTTAATTTTACGCCGTTTCGGTTTGGCGCACCAGATATTTGCCCTGTTCGTCTTTGCCGAAATATTTTTTGTTGTTCAGGTTGATCATGACGGTGTTTTTGGCAACCAGGCGCTGGCTCAGCACCTCTTTGACAATTTCTTCCTGGCTTACCAAATGCGGCTTCTGTTGTAACACATTAGTAATAATGTCTTTAATGGTTCCCGGCACATACCCCCATTCTTTCAGGGCGTACATCCCGCGGCCAACCAGCACAAAACGCCCGTCTTTGATCAACTCATTGTGCACGGTTTGCGGATGGGTTTTTTTATCATCATCACTTACGTCCAGGGTGTCAATCAATTTGGTGATTTCGCGGAAGTGAAGCGGCTTTTGGGATTTTTTAAATACCAAATACGCTTTGTCTTTTACCCCGCGCGGCCTGATTTCCGGCCAGTTTACCAGCCCGATTTTCCCCTCTTTATTGCTTTGGATTTTCTTGGAAATTTCAAGGTATGAAACAAGCGCCTCGTCATGCATGTTATATTTTGAAGCAAAGTTGGCGGCCAACTCCGGTTTTGCCAGCAAGTTGCCATGGGCCTGGATATCCTGCACCAGATTTTCCAGGTTTTCTTTCACCTGTTTTTCAGTGTCTTTGCTTAATGTCCAGAAATATTCGTACTCTTTTTTGCCGCAAACCCTCACGAACTGGCCGGACAAGGTAAGCAAGAAAAGCACATATGGCTTATTGTTTTTGCCTCCCAACTCTTCCAGCACCATTTCTTCTTTTTTAAAGCCTCCTTTCTGGACGAAATAATCATTGAAGCCATTGAAGATTTTTTCCAGGGTTTCCTTGTGGTTTTTGCGCACAAAGTTAAAACCAACCTCCTCAATCTGGCGGACACGCTCGCGGGTGATGCCAAGGCTTTCCCCGATGGATTCCAGGGTCTCCGTTTTGCCCGTTTTCACGCCAAAACGCCGGTCAAAAATATCCTTTGTTTTTGCTGAAATCCCCTTGGTCAGCTTGGTATAGAGTTGTGAATAATTGATTTTTTCCATGGTTATATAATTGATATTAGCATAGGGCAATAAATATGTCAAGTATGCGTAATCCCCAACCCTATTTGGCGCGTTTTTCGTCCCAGTTTCTCCACGTTACCAGTAAGGGGCCGGCGATGAAAATAGAAGAATATGCCCCGGCCGCAATGCCGATAATCAGCGCCAAAGAGAAGTTTTTAAGGGTTTCTCCCCCGAAAAAGAAGATAAAAATCATTACCAGCAAGGTGGTAAAAACCGTACTGATGGAGCGGCCCAGCGTCTGGCTCAAGCTCCCGTCAACGGTTTGCGGAAAGTCCCCCATGCCCCGGCGTAGAATATTTTCACGGATACGGTCAAAAATAACAATGGTATCGTGCACCGAAAACCCGATGATGGTCATCAAAGCTGCAACAATAGGAATGGTGATTTCAACGTTGTAATATTTTCCCAGCACTGCGAACACGCCAAGCGGTATGATAATGTCGTGCACCAGCGCGATTAAGGAAGTTACGCCATATTTCCACGAAGCCACCGGCCGTGAAACTTTCCGGAAAGCAAACGCAATGTAAGCGGTAATGGCCAAAAGCGCCAAAGTAATGGCAATCAGGGTTTTGTTTTTAAGCTCATTGCCAACCGAAGGGCCGATGAATTGGAAGCTTTTTTCCTCAACGTCCGAAAGCGCGTTTAACTCAGCCAGCGCCTTTTGGTGCGTTTCTTCGTCAATTCCCTTCAACTGTAAAATGGCGCCCTTTTCCCCCGTGGGCTGGATGATGATTTCTCCCAGGCCGAATTGTTCCAAAGACTTCGCGATTTCTTCATTACTTGGGCGGATTTCGGTAAATTCCAGTTCCATTTTGCTGCCGCCGGTAAATTCTATGCCGAATTTCAGCCCGAACACGATAAGCGTGGCAATCGAAGCCGCCATTAACATGCCTGAAAAAATATAATAAATTTTTGAATATTTGGTAAACGGGAATGACATATTTTTAGAGAAGCCACTTATATTTTTCCATTCGCGGGCCCATGATGACCATCAGTAAAATACGGGTTACGAAAATAGCCGAAAACATGCTTACCACAATGCCCAGGGCAAGCGTCAGGGCGAACCCCTTGATAAACGATGTTGAAAAAATGAATAAAATGGCGCAGACAATCAGCGAATTCAAGTTGCTGTCGCGGATGGACGGCCAGGCGCGGCCAAACCCTTCGGCAATGCTGGCCGGCAGGCTTTTTCCCTGTAAAATTTCCTCTTTCATGCGGGCGAAAATCAGAATGTTGGCGTCTACCGCCATGCCGATAGATAAAATAAATCCGCCGATGCCGGCTAACGTTAACGTGACCGGCACCAATTTGAAAATAGAAAGAACCACGGCCACGTACACCAGCAAAGCAACCGAAGCAATCAAGCCGGGCAAGCGGTAAATGATAACCATGAAAAGCACCACCGCCAATAATCCATACACTCCCGCCCATAGTGATTTTTGCAATGAAACGGCGCCCAGTGTTGGCCCGACGGTTTCCTGCGAAATCGGGCTTCCGATTTTTACCGGCAGCGCGCCGGAGTTAAGCCTGCGCGAAATATCACTGGCGGTAACCGGTGACATGTTGCCGGTAATGACCGCGGTGCCGCCGCTGATTTTATCCTGGATTATCGGGGCATAAATATCGTTTCCATCAATAATCCCATCGCCAGTAGTGTCGATGATAGAAGCGCCATCCAGGTAAATAGCTAACGGTTTTTGGATGTTGCGGGCCGTGATTTCTTCAAATAGTTTCGCTCCCTCTGCGTTGAAATTCAGCTGGATTTGCGGCTTGAACGTGGTCTGGTCAAATACCACGGATGTTTTGGCAAGATATTTTCCGGTAAGTTCGGTTGGCTTAAAGTACGGGTTTTGCAGTGCCAGTTCCCAGTCTTTTACCGTAGCGATGTCTTTTCCGGCAGCCTGGGCTTCCTGCACTTCTTGTATCTTATCCAAAATCTGTTGGCTTTCAGCTTCAGCGCGTTGTTCATCAAATTCCAGATACGGGGTTTGCCCGATCATTTCAATGGCCTCTGCCACATCTTTTACGCCGGGCAATTCAACCACCAAACGGTCTTCGCCCTGGATTTGCACCACCGGTTCGGAAACGCCAAACAAGTTCACCCTGCGCTCTATTACATCGCGAAGCCCTTGCATGGCCTCGGCTTTATCTTCCGTAGCGCTTAAATCTGCTTGGTATACCAGATTTACCCCGCCCTGTAAATCCAGCCCCAGCACGTACGGCTGGTCCCAAAAGTGCGGCACCTGCCAGCCGAATTTAGCATTCAAAAAATCAGCCGATTGGTTGAAGTAATTCGGATACGCGAAATTCCCGGCGAGGACCGCCAGCATGGCAATGCCCAAAAATATCCAGTATTTTTGCTGCATGGTAATAATAGTAAATGCTACTACGCGCATTAAAAAAACGCAACCCCGCAGAAGAGCAAAGCTCTCTACAGGGCAAAGGGCAAGGCACTACAGCTTTTCTAAAATTTTCAGCTCCAGTTTATCTGTTTGCGTATCATAGAGCGCAAAGGTAGGCTTGAAGCGTTGGCCGGCCACTTCGCCCGGGTTTACCAGCCGGCAATTCCCTACTTTCTCTTCCCAGGGTTTGTGCGTGTGGCCATAAAACACCAAATCGTATTTGCCACTTTCGGCGAGCTTGCGAGCCAAATCCGGGTAATGCACCATGGCCACTTTTTTATGGACCAAATCAAGTTCTTCGGTATCGGGCAAATCACGCAGCCCATAATCCCCATTCCCCCTTACATACACAATTTCTCCCTTGAAATTTTTTTCCGCTTCATTAATTATTTCTTGGTTGCAAATATCCCCGCAATGCAAAATCGTGGCAATGTTTTGTTGATTCAGCCACGCAATGATTTTGTTGAAATTTTTTATATTATCGTGCGTGTCCGAAACAATGGCGAATTTCATGCTAGCTTCCGCTTACGCAATTATTAAATGCGCTGACTTGGTTGTTGTATTTGATTACCAGATTTTTGGTCTGGTCGCTTAAGGCGTTGTACTGCGCCACCAAAGCATTATACTCATCCACCAGCCGGTTGTACTGTTCACTGCGCCGGCTGGTATTTTCAATTTCTTCTTTTTTGGTGTCTATTTTCGTTTCCAAAACTGCCAGGGCGGCTTTGTTCTCTTCAATATCCGCCTTTATATTTCCGTCCGCCTGCTTGCAACTGGCAATCGGCAAGCCGAATTCTTGCACGCCAATCCACACCGTTTTTCCTTTATACGTGCCTTTCACCATGGCCACGCCAATTTCGGTGTATCTTTCGTTTACAATATTTTCCCGGTGCCCGGGGCTGTCCATCCAAAGCTGCACCACCTCTTGTTCATCCGTAAAATTCCCCAGTATCAAATTTTCCCCGGTGGTAATATAGTCATACCCGTGCGCTTTAACCAATTCCCCGGGATCAACGCCATCCGGCGAAACGTGTTCAAAATATTGCTTGGCAAACATATCTTCCGCCTTGGTTTTTGCCGCGGCATTCAGTTTTGCATTTTCTGCCAATGCCGGCAAACCGCCATTATCCTTTCGTTGCAAATTGGTTTCAATGATAACCCTTGAAGCAGTTAAGGTGGCATTGTTTGAATTGCCGCCAATGTTCAACGGCGGCGGCGTTAACATATCTTTGCCGATTTCCTGCACGGCCTGCCCCAAATCAGACTGCTTTAACTGCTCCAATGTTTGGGCCGTATTGCGGTAAGCATCCAAAACCCGGTCTTTAAATAAAAGCCCGAAGCCAAACCCGAGCGCCACGATTAATAAAATAACAACCGCTTTTTTGTGCGTCATGTATGCATTATACTATTAATCACTTCAAAATCCTTGAACATCTGTGCCTTCAAACTGTTTTGGTACAGCGCCACGGCGGGGTGGTACAAAGGGATGATTGTGGCATTACCATACGACGTTTTAACCGCAAATACCTTGCCGTGGATTTGGCTGATGGTTTTGACCTCTGCCTCCAAACCGAATTTATTCATCACGTAAGCCATGGAATATCTACCCAGCGTGGCAATGACGCGCGGCTGGATAACTTCAATTTGCCGGTCCAGAAAAGGAGCGTATTGTTCAATTTCCCGGGGCAGCGGGTCACGGTTATCCGGCGGCCGGTCTTTTACAATATTGGTAATATACACCTCTTCGCGCTTCATTCCTATGTGTTCAATCATTTGGGTCAGCACCCTACCGGAAGCCCCGCAAAACGGCCTGCCCGTTGCCGCTTCGTTTTTACCCGGCGCCTCGCCCACAAACATTATTTTGGCATCATAGCTGCCTTCGCCAATCACGGGAAACACGTTATCTTTTCTACGAATTTGCGCCAGCGCAGAATTCTTCAGCGCCACCGCTTCGTTTTCTATCTGGCGCATCAAATCTGTTTTTTCTGTTGTTGTCATGTGATACTATAATGGTAGCATACCAACCATGTTCATGGAGGCAAGGCATGTTGCAGGAGCTTTGGATCTTGTCCAAGCAAATCGCCCGCGATACGCTTTGGGTGCACTTCGGCCATCTCTTTTGGCTTTATCTATGGCTCTTTCGACCCTCAGACCGCTAGTTCTACCTGGCGGTTTTTTATTACGATTCGTCAAGGATAATCCTGTCTTAAACCTCTTTTTATTCATATAAAAATAAAAATATTTAAATATATAAAAACTTACTGGCCGAAATATTCTTTATATTTTTCCGGATTTATCTGCTTGAAAATTTCATGGCTTTCATCTGGTTTTTCAACCACTTTAAATTGTGCCCCGGCCCTTGCGCCTATTTTTATCTTCTCTGAAAAACTTTGCACTAATTTTGAGCACTCAACCGCCAAGCCGCTTAAATTTTTAAATGTTTCTATATTTATATATCCTATGTCCAGGGCTACATAGAGCTGCGCCCGAACCTCGCCGGCCGAACCTTTGGCAATATATAAATAATAGACCCGTTGCGTATTAAGAATTTAGACCTTTAATATGGTAAAATAA
>Ga0209541_10007786_pt1 | contig 17888 bp, 22 predicted proteins | sample RifCSPlowO2_01_FD_184027 | JGI IMG/M metagenome (GOLD analysis project Ga0209541, IMG submission 184027) | Groundwater microbial communities from Rifle, Colorado - Rifle CSP2_plank lowO2_0.1 (SPAdes) (version 2) | ecosystem: Environmental > Aquatic > Deep subsurface > Groundwater | place... | reverse complement strand
GGTGGATTGTATTTATTACGATCCACCTGTTTTATTTTATTATTCCTCTAAATCCGGCTTTTCCAAAATAAGCGGTTCAATGCCGGCCGAAGCGCCGGCGATGCGCAAAACATCTTTGTCTATTTTTTTAAATTCTTTATGAGCGTTGTTATATTGATTAACCGAAGTGGTCAAGGCATTGCCCAGCGAAGACATAAATTTATCATACGCGCCCAAATGTTTTCCGAGTTCTTCTACGCGTTTGCGGATTTCTTTGGCCGACTCCTCAATTTGGAGCGCTTTAAGTCCCTGTAAAACGGTTTGCAGATAAGCCAAGAAAGAAGTAGGGGAAACGATAATCACATGATAACGGCTGGCCGCGCGTTGTATCAGGTTTTCGGTTTCTTCGGTAAGCGCGCCGATTTTATTCACTATAAGGTCGTAATAAATAGCTTCGTGCGGAATGAACATAAAAGCGAATTCCATCGTGCCTTGTTCGGGTTGTATGTATTTTGAAGTTTCCGCAATACGATTTTTAAGATCATTTACGAAAAGTTTTTCCAATCGTTCGCGTTCAGTTTGGTTTTTTTCCTCGGCCAAACGATTATAATTTTCCAAAGAAAATTTGGAGTCAATCGGGATTATTTTATCTTTTACAAAAACAACCGCGTCCACAATCGTGCCGTCGGGAAAAGTATATTGCATTTTGTAACTATCAGGCGGTAAAACATTTTTCAGTAAGGTTTCCAAATAGTACTCGCCTAAAATTCCGCGCTGTTTTGGATTTTTTAAAATTTCTTGAAGATTTTGAAGCTGATCGGCAAAAGAAACTACTTGTTTGTTGGTTTCGTCCAAACGTGTTAGCCGTTCGGTCAAATCTGAAACAATGCGAGTAGTGCGATCAAATTGTTCACGACTGGATTGATGCACCTGTTTATGGGCTTCGGATAATTTAGTATCCACCGAGCGTGAAAGCTCGTTTAATTGCTGGAGAATAAGATTAAGCCCAGTGTCGTCTTTTTGGGGCTCTTTCCGGCGCGAAAGAAAGTAGGTGATTATCGCTCCGACCACTAATCCTAACAAAACATAAATTACTATTTGCATAACCTGATTATATCAGAAAAATACTTTTGAACACTAAATATTCCGTACCCTTGAGGGGTTTACTTCTGCGTGGCACATCTTTTCTTAAATCCCAAAATATGTGAGAATTAAACTATTATTAATTTATTATAAAAATGTTTATGAATAAAGAAAAACAACAAATGACGATTGCCCTAGAACCAGTGGAATTTGCTTTAAACGGAGTTAATATTCAATTTGACGAAGAAAGCTTTAAATTTTTTATGATTTCTGGCAATCAAGCTCGTCGATATTTTGTTTCGCCCAAACATGCAAAAAGAGTTTCCCTCCTTCTTGATAAAATAATTGGAGAGTATGAAAAAAAATTTGGAAAAAAAATAGAAACAGCTCTCCCAGAAACAAATACTCAATTAAATCAGGGGCAGGGAATGGGTTTTCATTTTGAAAATCCTAAAATTGATTAAATAAAAATTAAAAAAAGGGTAAGACATTGTCTTACCCTTTGGGGAAGAAAAAATTGAATAATAAAGAAACACTAAATTATTATAATAAACATTCTTAACATTCAATTTCATTATATTATATCATATGTTAGAAAAATAAAAATAGGTTGGGGAAAACTAAAAAAGGTTTTTAGATACAAAAAAGTGGGGTATAAATACCCCACCCAGTGTTTCTACTAAGCTGAAAGGGCAAAGAATTTCAACTAATAATTAAATAAATAACTAAGTAGAAACTTATTGAAAAGGACACACTTTTATAATATATTTAAAAATCAAATACGTCAATCAAAAATCATCCACTTTCAGTGGGTGATTTTTGAAAAACTATTAGAAAGGTTTATTTCCAAACAGGGAATTTTCTGACAAAAGAAGAATTTTCCCAAGCCGTTCCAAAACCAAGCCAACGACCTGAGTTTGAATAAATAAGACCCAACATCACCAAAAGCTGAATCAAGTGTTCATCAAAGAAAGGATTATGTTCTGGGGGTATAAAACCGGCTAAATACATCAAAGCTAACATTATCGCTCCGCTCCAACCAGCCAACCTCATTCCAATACCAAACAAGAAAGCGATACCAATAAACAAGAGTCCTAACATAAATAACCACTCTACTAAACCACTATTAGCTATTGATTGGAAAATTTCCGCAAACGGTCCTTTGGTTCCAAATTGCAGAAAACCAGCAGTGGGAGATCCACCAGCTAGCCAGGCACTTTCAGAAGTAGTGGAAAAACCTAATCCCCAAAGTTTATCCATAAAACTCCAAAGAAAAATCCATCCCATTCCTATTCGTAATAATCCCCAAATATATTTTTGCATTCTAATTTTTATTAAAATAAATTATAAAAAACGTTTCGACCTTTGCTTAATTTATAGCTATATTTTAACATATTTGATATAATTTTTTATTATGATTCACCAACAGATAAAAGAACAAATCCAAAAATCTATGAAAAATAAGGAGGAAATTAAGCTTAATGTTTTAAGAGCGATCCTGACTGCTCTCACTAATGAATTAGTGGCTAATAAAAGAAAACCAAGTGAAATACTAGAAGATGACAAGGCCTTAAGAGTTATTCAAAGAATGACGAGACAAAGAAAAGATTCTATTGAACAATTTAAGAAAGGGGGAAGAGCCGATTTGGTTCAAAAAGAAAAAGAAGAACTTGTTTTTATTGAACCCTTTTTACCTAAAATGTTATCTAGGAAAGAAATAGAGAAAGTGGCTCTTACAAAAAAAGCTGAATTAAAAATAGAAGATAAATCAAAAACAGGAATATTAATGGGAGCAGTAATGAAAGAACTTCAAGGAAAAGTAGAGGGAAAAGATGTAAAAGAGATAGTCGAAAAATTATTAAATTAATTATTTATCATGAATCAAGAAAATATTAACCTAAAAACCACTGAAGAATTAATAGATAATTCTAATATTTTAAGCAGTCTTAACAGCGCTAGAAAAGAACTTATTAGCCAGTATGAAAAATTAGAAGTGTTATTAGATCGTAAAAACAAACTTATAGATATGTTATTAAAAGTAATAAGAAAGGTTTCTCAAGATGCTTCCTTAAAGAAAATTCCTGAAACTGTTGAGGAATTTAAAGCTCATGAAAGAGAAAGGATGAATAAAGAAGATGAAAAGCGGATGGAACATATTGTATTTTTATCGGAAAATGTAAGTAAATCAATCAAAGAAGTTGAAAAAATTATATTGGAGTTAGAGATAAAAATTAAAATACTCTCTAATGATGTTGATGTTCTAAAAGTAGAAATTGCCGCCTAAATTAAATGGATAAAAAAATTAAAATTATTACCCATGACGAAAGTTTCCATGCAGATGATGTTTTTGCTTGCGCTGTTTTGTCATTTTGGTTAGAGAAAAAAAATAAATCTTTTAGAATAATTCGCACTAGAGATGAAAAGATAATAACCTCCGGGGATTATATTTTTGATCTCGGAGGTGTTTATGATGCGGATAAAAATCGTTTTGATCACCATCAAATTGGCGGAGCGGGGAAACGAGAAAATGGTATCCCTTACGCCGCCTTTGGTTTAGTCTGGAAAAAATTTGGAAAAGAACTTTGTCATGGGTTTGAAGAGGTAAAAGACAAAATTGATCAAAAATTAGTTCAACCGATAGACGCACAAGATAACGGAATAGATATTTTCAAGCCAATCTTTGAAAATCTTCGTGCCTATACAATTGAAAATATAACAAGCGCTTTTCAGCCAACTTGGAAAGAAAAAGATGGAGATATTGATGGTATTTTTGCTGGATTGGTTAAAATAGCTAAAAAGATTCTTGAAAGAGAAATAATAAAAGCTTCTCATCTGGTTGAGGTAGAGGAGATATTAAAAAAAGGATATCAAAAAGTTAATGATAAAAGGTTTTTAGTATTAGATCAAAAATATCACAGGCAAGAACTTGAGTATATTTTAAAAGATTTTCCCAAAGAACTTTTTTTTGCTACTTGCCCTACTTCTTTAGAAGAATGGAAAATAATTACCATCCCAGCTAAAGACGGATCTTTTAAGAGACGAAAATTATTTCCGGGAAATTGGGCGGGACGAAGAGATAAAGAATTAGCTAAAATTACCGGAGTCCCTGACGCTCTTTTTTGTCATCGTGGTAGATTTATGGCTGTCACTAAATCAAAAAAAGGGGCCATAAAACTTGTTCAACTAGCGTTAGAAGATTAATTATGGCTTTTGTAGATGAATTAAAAATTTATGCCCAAGCTGGAAATGGGGGAAACGGAGTAGTTCGTTGGCGCAGAGAAAAATTTATTGATAAGGGGGGACCAGCCGGTGGTGATGGAGGAAGAGGAGGAGATATTTATGTTTTAGCTGTTCGAGATAATAATATTCTTTCTAAGTATCAAAATAATCAAAAATTCTTAGCTGAGAATGGGGAGGCGGGGCGAAAAGGAAACCAGCACGGTTTAAATGGGAAAAATTTAATAATTAAACTACCTATTGGATCAATAATAAAAAATATAGAAAACAAAAATGAAATTTCTCTTTTAAACGAGGGACAGAAAGAATTACTTTTAAAAGGAGGAAATGGTGGCTTTGGGAATACTCATTTTAAAAGTTCTGCCAACACTACTCCTCAAGAATGGACTTCAGGAAAAGCTGGGGATTTAGCCAATTTTGAAATTGAATTGCAACTTATGGCTGACGTTGGTTTAATCGGCCTGCCTAACGCCGGAAAATCCAGTTTAATAAACGAATTGACCAATGCCGGATCCAGAGTGGCCGATTATCCTTTTACTACATTGGATCCTAATTTAGGGGCCTTCCATGGATATATAATTGCCGATATTCCGGGATTAATAGAAAATGCTTCAAAGGGAAAGGGTCTCGGTCATAAATTTTTACGCCATATTAAACGAACAAAAATATTGGTTCATTTGGTTTCCTTTGATTCTCTGGACATAATAGAGGATTATCAGATTATCAGAAAAGAACTGAAATCATATGATCCGGAACTTATTGATAAAAAAGAAGTGATTGTTCTTTCTAAAAGTGATTTGGCGGATAAAGATACAATTAAAAATAAGATTAAAGAATTCAAAAAAGTAAGTAAAAATGTTTTCGCAATATCTATTTATGATAGCGAGTCCGTCAAAAACCTAGCAGACAGTCTGATAAAACTTTTGAGAAAATAGGAGAAAAATCCAAAATCTGATTTTAATCCTACCGGGCTTGCCTTCGAAGAAGCGGATTTTATGATAAAATAGGGAATATGAATCAAGAAAACATACATCCTCTTAGGAAATATACAAGTAACGATATTTTAATCGCATTAACATACGCCGATGGGGGTTTTAGAATAGATGTAGGTGACGGATTAAAAGATGCTGGGAACATCAGAGATGAAAGAAGCCATTATTCAGAGAGCGATTTATTAAACGCAAAAGACAATAAAATACCGTTAGATATAAAAGAAACAGAATCAAATAATGGTCAAAAAAGTTTAAGTATATATTTTCCATCCTATGATGTTAATAGAAGTATGGCAGTTAGTTATACTTCAATAAATATTATAATACCCGATCAAATTGATATCTCATCATTCAAAGATAGTTTTATAAATGAATTAACTAACAAATTTTATGAACTAGATTTATTTCAACCCTCAGAAGAAAATCATAGAAGAATAAGCGGTATGGTTAAAGAATTATCTGATTTTGCTAAACAACTTTTTGCCGATAAAATAAATCAGTCAAATAAAACGGATAATCAAAAACTTGAGTAAAAACTCAAATCAGATTCTGAAAATCCTTTGCTAAAACAGGGGGATTTTTTGTGATATAATAGAGATATTATAAGTAATATAAATAATATATGAGAAACACATTTAAAAAGGGTTCGATTATTGTTTGGGTAATTGTCGTTATATTAGCAGTAGTTGTTGTGGTTGGGATAACTACAAAAAAATCAAATAATGCTCCAGAAGAACAACAACAAAGTCAACAAAATGAGGAACAAAGCCAGAGTCAGTCTCAACAACAAACACTAGATTTTATTTCTCCAGCTAGTAATACTGTTTGGCCACTAGGAACAACACAAACTATTACACTCAAAAACGCTCCTGTTAATGATAGTCATTGTTCAAATAATTTTAGTTTATTAGACCAAAATGATAATATAGTTGGATATATAGGAATGAGTACAAAAGGAAATCCTTCCATAAGTTGGAATACATCCTCTTTGGCTGACATATCTTGTGGCACGGGAGCCAGTCCAGTTTCAGTAACTGCGGGAATATATAAAATTAGATTTTCTGAATTAGATACTACTAATGGAACAGGCCCCGCGATTCAAGTTGATAGTGATTACTTTACTATCCAATAAAAAATTAAACCCACCAAACCCTACCCTAAAAATCATTTGATTTCTTTCCACCTTTTCAAATCATTCGCCTATTGGGGCGAATGATGATATAATATGCGGGAGATGGGTGAAAGTAATAAAAATAAAAAAGGATTAGAACAAATTAAAGTTGATTTGAAAATATTAGCAGAGAATCATCGTTTGGAAATTTTACAGTATCTAAAAAAGAAGAGGGAAGCACCCGTTGGTGAAATTGCTGACCATGTAAAGATTTCTTTTAAGGCTACTTCAAAACATTTATTGTTTTTAGCCAAAAAAGAAATTCTTAAAAGACGTTATGATGGCCCTTTTGTTTTATATAGTATTTCTGATAATTTATCAGGTTTTAATAAGTTAATTATTTCCCATTTGTGATCTAGTTATCTCTTCAAATCATTCGCCTTGCAAGGCGAATGATTTTGGGATAGATAGGACTGTTTGTTTTATGTGTTAAAATAAAAGGATGGAAAAAGGATACGAAATTACCATTGGGTTGGAAATTCACGCGGAATTGAAGACAAAAACGAAGATGTTTTGCGCGTGCCAGAATGATCCCGACGAAACTCGGCCTAATGTTAATATCTGTCCGGTTTGTATGGCGCATCCGGGAACTTTGCCAGTGGCCAATAAAAAAGCGATTGAATATGTTATTAAAGTTGGATTGGCGTTGGACGGTAAAATTGCCGATTTTTCCGAATTTGACCGAAAAAATTATTTTTACCCCGATATTCCGAAAGGTTATCAGATTAGTCAATATAAATACCCAATTATTTCCGGGGGAAAGTTAAACGGAGTTGATATTACCAGAGTTCATTTAGAGGAAGACACCGGAATTTCTATTCATAACAAAGGTGACTATTCTTTGATTGATTTTAATCGCGCTGGCGTGCCCCTGATGGAATTAGTAACCGAGCCGGTTATTCATAGCGCTGAGGAAGCGAGGAATTTTGCCCGAGAGCTTCAAATTTTGCTTAGATATCTTGATGTTTCGGAAGCCAATATGGAAAAAGGAGAAATGCGAGTGGAAGCCAATATTTCTGTTAGTAAAGAAAAAAATTTAGGGACTAAGGTAGAAGTAAAAAACCTGAATTCTTTTAAATCGGTGGAAAGAGCCATTAACTATGAAGCGGAAAGAATGATTAACCTTTTAGAAAATGAAAAAGGGAATGAAATTATTCAAGAAACTCGCGGTTGGGATGAAAATAAACAAAAAACTTTTTCCCAAAGATCAAAAGAATCTTCCCATGATTACCGCTATTTTCCGGAACCGGATTTGCCCAAAATGTATTTACATAAAGCATTTGATATTAAAAAAATGGAAAAAGAACTCCCAGAAATGCCTTGGGAAAAAAGAGAACGGTATCAGAAAGATTTTGAAATTAAAGACGAGGACATAGAGATTTTTATAAACGATCCAAATCTTGCAAAATGGTTTGAAGATGTGATTAAAGAACTTGGCGGTAAAAAAGAATTGATAAAAATTGCGTCTAATTATATTACCAATGATATGATTGGTTTTTCGGAAACAGTAATGGTTGCGGGCACCACGAAATATCCAACCCCCAAGAATTTTGCGAAACTTATTTTTATGAATTTTGATAAAAAAATTAATTCCGCAGTGACTAAAAAATTATTAGGAAACCTCGTTACTTTTGATGAAGACCCTGAAAAATTAGCGCGAGAGGACGGATTGCTTCAAGAAAGTGACGAAGGAAAGTTAAAAGAAATTATTGAAGAAATAATAAAAAATAATCCAAAAGTTGTGGAAGATTACAAAAAAGGCAAAGAAACCCCACTTCAATTTTTAGTAGGACAAGTTATGAAAGAAACGAAAGGATCAGCTAATCCTCAAATAGTTAGCGAATTATTAAAAAATTTTTTAAATAAAAAGACCCCCAGGGATTAACGTTTAATTTGTTAATTCTGGCGGGCCTTAGATTGCTTTTTCAAAAGATGGCGCCATAGCTGGCAATGTTCTTCATAAGTAAGATCATTACGATAAGGGCGCCTATTTTTATGTTTTTCGAATAAAATTTTTTTCTTTCTCTGCTCTTTTTCTTTTCTTATTTTATCTTTTATTCTCTCTAAGATAATAGCCCACACAAGAACCACTATTACTATCACAATAAGAAGATAGAAAAGAATATAGGAAAAAAGAAAAAAAAGAAAAGGTGTTTTTATCTCTATCATAGTTTTATTTTTAATTATCAAATGTTCTAAAGCCATATTACTACAGTATTATAATTATGTCAACTATACTTTTAATACAGCTGTTAATAATTAATTTAATAAATTTTGCTATAATAAACATATGAAAAAGACAAGAGTAGCCATAAACGGGTTTGGGCGAATTGGCAGGGCTTTTTTCAAAGTAGCTCTAAAAAGACCAGAGATTGAAATTATTGCTATTAATGATTTAGGCGACATTAAAAATATGGCTTATCTTTTAAAATACGATACTGTTTACCCTCATCACGAATATAAAGTTGAAACCAGTGATAAAAAATTAATAGTGAACGGGAAAAAATTTAAATTTTTTTGCGAGTCAGATTTAATTAAATTACCTTGGAGAGAATTGGATATTGATGTGGTAGTAGAAGCAACAGGAGTTTTTTCTCGTTATGATAAAGTCCAAGCTCATCAAACTGCTGGAGCTAAAAAGGTAGTCATTACTGCTCCTTCAAAAGACAGTGAAAACGAGGGAACTTTGGGAAAAACAATTTTAATGGGGATTAACGAAGATGACCTAAGAACTTACACTATTAGTTCTAATGGTTCTTGTACTACCAATGCTGGGAGTCCGGTAATAGCTATTTTGGATAAAGCTCTGGGAATTGAAAAAGCAATTCTAAATACTGTTCATGCCTATACCGCCTCTCAGTCAATAGTAGATTCACCTAACAAAAAAGATTTTAGAGAAGGAAGAGCTGGAGCCCAAAATATTATTCCTTCATCTACAGGAGCAGGAATTGCTGTCGCTAAAGCTCTCCCAAGTATGGAAGGAAAGTTTGATGGGGTAGCTATGCGAGTGCCAATTGTCTCAGGCTCTATTGCGGATATTACTTTTATTGCTAAAAAAGATACAAACGTAGAGGAAATAAATAAAATTTTAACTAAGGCTAGTAAAGAAGAAAGGTGGAAAGGAATTTTTAGAGTTACTAATGACCTAATCGTTTCTTCTGATATTCTAGGAGATCCTTATGCCTCAATTGCTGATCTTTCTATGACTCGAGTAGTGGGTGGCAATCTAGTAAAAGTTCTTGCTTGGTATGATAATGAAATGGGCTATGTTTATACTTTAGTAGATCATGTCATAAAAGCCGGAAAAGCTTTATGAAAATATATTTAGGCGGAGATCATGCGGGATTTGAACTCAAAAATAAAATTGGGGAGTTTTTAAGGTCTCTCGGGTGTGAGATTGAAGATTTAGGTCCATATATTTTAGATATTAATGATGATTATCCGGATTTCGTTCATGAGGTAGCCAAAGTTATAGCAAACAACCCTAAACAGAGTCGAGGGGTGATTATTGGCGGTTCTGGGCAAGGCGAAGCAATGTGCGCCAATCGTGTGCCCGGTGTGCGAGCGGTTGTTTTTTATGGACCACATTTAGCTACCCAACCTGTCGACGCGGCAGGTCGACAAAGTGATGATCCTTATGAGGTTATCCGTTTGGCGCGTGAGCATAATGACGCCAATATTTTATCGTTAGCTGTACGTTTTCTCACTGAAGGTGAGGCAAAACAAGCAGTTAAAATATTTTTAGAGACACTTTTTTCGGACGACGCTCGCCATATCCGCCGAATCAAAAAAATAGATGATTGAAATTATTCCGGCGATTATGCCGAAAAGTCAAGAGGATTTGGAGGAAAAACTCGCGTTGCTCGGCGATTTTTCCGGTGTCATTCAGCTAGATTTGATGGACGGAATTTTTGTGCCAGAGAAAACATGCATGCCCGATAAATTGCCGGAAAAGGATTTCGAACTAGATTTAATGATAAAAAACGCGTCAGGACGGATGGACAAGTGGCTAGAGTTAAAACCCAAACGAACAATTTTTCACATTGAAGCCGAGGGTAATTTAATTATTCCTGATGGGGTAGAAATTGGAATAGCAATTAATACAAACACCCCAATCGAAAAAATTTTGCCTTTTATAGATAAAATTGATTGTGTGCAATGCATGGGAATTGAAAAAATTGGTTATCAGGGACAACCTTTTGATGAAAAAGTTTTTAATCAAATTAAAAATTTGCGAGAAAAGTATCCAGAGATTACAATAAGTATAGATGGGGGAGTAAACTTAGAAACTGCTCCGAGATTAATTAGGGCGGGAGCAAATCGTCTTGTTGTCGGTTCCGCTATTTTTGAAAGTGATAATATTCCAGAGACCATCAAAAAATTCCAAAATTTATGAGTTATATTCACGATGATAAAATAAAAGAATTAGAAATTAAAGCGAATGAGATTCGACAATCTATTATTGAAATGCTTGAAAAAGCTGGTTCTGGTCATACTGCCGGATCACTTGGGATGGCTGATATTTTTACTGCTTTTTATTTTCATATTTTAAATCATGACCCCAAAAACCCTTCTTGGGAAGAACGAGATCGTCTGATTTTATCAAATGGACATATCATTCCAGTTCGTTATGCTACCATGGCCCATGCTGGCTATTTTCCGATAGAAGAATTAAAAACCTTAAGAAAATTTGGTTCGCGACTTCAAGGGCATCCCGAAAAAGAAAAATTACCATCAATAGAAACAACCTCTGGTCCTCTTGGTTCAGGATTGGGGCAAGCAGCTGGAATCGCTTATGGAGCCAGAATGGATAAAAAACAGATTAGAGTCTATTGTCTTATGTCCGATGGTGAACAGCAAGCGGGGAATATTTGGGAATCAGCTATGTTTGTTGGTAAAAATAAACTTTCTAATTTAACGGCCGTAATTGATCGTAATAATATTCAAATAAATGGAATGACAGAAGATGTGATGCCGATAGATCCATTGAGAGATAAATATGAAGCTTTTAATTGGCATGTCATAGAAGTTGATGGACATAATATTGAAGAATTTGTTAATGCCATTGAACAAGCCAAAGCTATTTATGAAAAACCAACTGTCATTATTGCTCATACTATTCCCGGAAAAGGAATAAAAGAAATGGAATTTGATTATCATTGGCATGGGGAACCACCTAAATCAGAAGAATCCAAAAGATTTTTAAATGAACTTCGGACATTAAATGGAAAAATTAAAGGTGAGCATGAATAATTATGATAAACAAAGATCAAAAATTAGTAGAAGATATTTTTAACAAGAAAACTATAAAAAAAATTCCTATAAGGGATGGTTATGGAAAAGGAGTTGTTGAGGTGGGGGAAAAAGATGAAAGAATAGTCGTTCTTTGTGCTGATTTAATGGAATCTACTCGCTCTCATTGGTTTGAAGAAAAGTTTCCTGAAAGATATATTGAAATTGGAGTAGCTGAACAAAACTTAGCGACGGTAGCTGCTGGTTTGGCTATTTACGGGAAAATACCCTTTATTTCTTCCTATGCTGTTTTTAGCCCCGGAAGAAACAATGAACAAATAAGAACTTTAATTTCATTAAACAATCTTCCTGTAAAGATAATAGGGGCCCATGCTGGAGTTTCAGTTGGACCTGATGGGGCCACTCATCAAGCCCTAGAAGATATTGCCTTGATGCGTGTTCAACCTAATATGACCGTTGTTGTCCCAGCTGATATGGAAGAAGCCCAAAAAGCAATTTTAGCCTCGGTAAAAAAGAGCGGACCTTTTTATCTTCGTTTAGCTCGGGAAAAAACTCCTCTTTTCACTACTAAAGATTCTCCTTTTGAAATTGGAAAAGCAAATGTTTTATATGATTCAGATAAAATAGAAATAGTAATTATAGCCTGTGGTTCGTTGGTTTATAATGCTCTTTTAGTAGCCGAAGAATTAAGTAAAGAAAAAATAAATGTCGCTGTTATCAATAATCACAGTATTAAGCCAATGGATAATAAAACTATTTTAAAGTATGCCCAAAAAGCCGGAGCAGTAGTGACCGTCGAGGAACACCAAATTGCTGGGGGAATGGGATCAGCCGTGGCAGAATTATTGGCCAAAGAATATCCTGTTCCCATTGAATTTATTGGGGTCAATGATCGGTTTGGTCAATCTGGAACACCAGATGAATTAATAGAATATTACGGGATGGGAGTAGGTTCAATTAAAGAAGCGGTGAAAAAAGTTATCAAAAGAAAATCAGTTTAATTGGGGTCTTGTGTTGGGAATTTTCTTTAATTCTTTCTTAAGTCCATCTTCTATTCGAAACAAATCTTTCTCAATTTTCATTATTTCATCTTTATCTCCTTTAGATAAAATATCATCATAATTTTTAATCACTCGGATAAACTCATTTAATAATTCAACAAATTCTTCATTTTGAAAAGCTTCGTCGGGAATACTCATTTCTAAATGTTCTTCGGTTAATCTGATATCACGATCTTCAAAAAAATGCCTTTTTCTTTCAAATTTTTCATTCATCGTTAGCTTATTTTTTTAATCATATAATCTTTAGGAGCATTGACCAAATACTCCTCTAATTTTTTTCTTCTCAATAATCCTTTTTGAGCTCCAACGTATTGAACTACTGACATTGAATTGACTGGCCCCCAGGAAAGAGCTTCTTCTAAAGATTTTCCTAAAATCAAGGCAGAAGCGAGAGTGGAAGCAAAAGAATCACCGGCCCCAGTCCTGTCTACTGGAGGAGCTGGATCGGGATACATGGGAGTATACAAAATATTTTCACCATCATAAACATAAGCTCCATTAGGACCATCTGTGATAACGACAATTTTGGGGCCTAGGTTTTGAATATCCAACAATAATTCTTTAACTTCTTTGTGTTCTTTAATTTCTAATATTTTTTTAGCTTCTTCTATATTACAAAAAAATAGTTCCGAATGTTGATAAATATCTTTTAGTTTTTCATAACCTAATTTCATTTGAAAAGTTCCCGGTTGGAAAGCTAATTTTACTCCTGGATGTTCTTTTAAATATTTAACAATTTCTTGATGAAAGGGGAGGGAATTTTCCGCCAAAGAAGAAAGATAAATCCATTTTGGAGTTGGTAAATCTTTAGGAATATCATAATTAAATTCTTCATGTTTAACTAAGATTGTTCTTTCTGCTTGATAACGAAGAACATAATGATAATTAGTCGGAAATTCTTTCTCTATTTTTATATAATTGGTAATTACTCCATTTTCACTTAAAGATTCTAAACATTCTTTTCCGTTTTGGTCATCACCGATATTACAAAGGAGAGCGGAAGAAAGACCAAGCCGAGAAGCGGAAACAGAGGCATTGGGGCTATTGCCGACTGCTCTAATAATGTCAACTTTTTCGTAAGGAATTTTATCTCCAAAACGGACACAAAGCTTACAATTTTCTTGATCAACATCACATTCAACACTCGCGTCTCTTAATTGAATAAAAGCATCAGTCACAATGTCCCCAATTGCCAAAAAGTCTATTTCTTTCATTTTTAAATTGTATCATAAATTTTTTATTTTAATATTATCTCGGACTTGACAAAATATTACTTGTTTGATAGAATACAAAATGTTATAAATTAAATTTTAGAAAAGTAAGAAATCACCTTATTTTCTAAGCCATTTTTATCATATGTTCAAAAATCCAACTCCCAAATTTCTTATTTTTAGTTTAATTGTTTTTAGTATTTTTATTCTCGCCAGCCACGCACGCGCGGGCGTGCCAGAGGTGGTAAGCGCAAAGATTACTGGTTCTACACAACTCACTATAGTTTACAGTGAAGATGTTATAACAGACATCACAAACTATGCTAATCTAAATTTTTCTTCTACTGGCCCTGCATCAATTATTTTGGTTGGTGGTTCGGGGACTAACACGATAGCAGTTAACTTTGACATTATTCTATATGATACAAGTGAAACTGGGACTATTGATATTGCCGGGGTAACTAGCTTGGGCACAGGTGATTTTTTAATACCAGTCTTTGATCAAGTTTTAGCCGATGGGCGGGGTCCGAACTACGTAACAGCTTGTCCGGTAGGGAGCATAAATTCCACATTCAATATTAATCTTTATTTTAGTGAGAGTGTGGTGGATTTTGATATAGATGATATATTAACAATAAACAATACGGTTACTAATTTTACTGTCCTTTCACTTCAATCATATTCTATGAGTATTAATGCTAACGCAGAAGGTCCAGCCGCTTGGGGTGTTGGAGCCACAACGGACTTGATTGGTAATTCAACTCCACCTGGGTCGCTTTGTTCTTACACTTATGATATTACCCCGCCCACGGTGGTAATTTCTTCCACCGAACTTAACCCGACTTCCACAAACCCTATTCCTTTAACACTTACTTTTAGTGAGGATGTTACGGGTGTTAGTTTGGGCCAGTTTCTCACGAATAATATTGGCCTCTTATCTAATTTGGCCGGTGGGCCGGCTGTTTACACCTTTGATGCTTTTCCTTCAACAGAAGGATTGGTTAGCATTGGGTTTGTGCCTGTTGTCACTTTTGATTTGGCAGGGAATCCTAGTACTGTTTCTAATTCTTTCTCAATTTCCTACGATGACGGTAAGTTGCCAACAATTCTTTCAGCAGGTGTGATTGGTGACACAACATTGAAGATTAAAATGAGCGAACCGGTCACGATCGTTGGATCTCCAGATTGGGCTATAGATGTTGTAGCTCCTGGGCTTACAGCTATAAATGGTTCCATGTCAAATCCAACTATTAGTAGTACTCTGTACATTACAATTTTACCTCTTGGGGACACTTCTTTTTCAACATTTGGTTTATTTGTAACTCCGGGAATATTGACTGATATCATTGGGGGAGACACAAATCCTCCCTATGCTTGTTGCACTGGCGGATTTATTAATGATTGGCAATCGCCAACTGTAATCACCTTAGGCGATGGTGTGACTACATACTATATCGAACCAAGCGCCGCAACTACCTTAACTTTTAGTGAGCCACTTTCAGTCGCGAGTAAAAACATCATTGAAACTGCTCTCACTACTGAAGCTAGTCAGACAGTTAGCTTTAGTTGGGATATCACTAATTCTATTATGACCCTTTTTGGTCCCCCGGGTATTCCGACCAATCCGCCAGCTGTTTTTGTAAATGATGTATATGTAATTGTTCAAGATGCTAATCTTAATACAGATGGCTTGCTCTTAATTAAATCCGCAGGTGACAACACATCTCCAGTTATTACAATGCTTGGCGGGAATGTTAATCTTACCCAAGGTGATTCTTATAATGATGCTGGAGCGACAGCCTTAGATAATATTGATGGTGATATTACTTCTTCCGTCGTAATTAATAATCCAGTTAATACTAATGTGACTGGAACTTATAATGTAACTTATAATATAAACGACACAGCTGGTAATGTGGCGACTCAAGTAAATCGAACGGTTATTGTAAATCCCCCCCCCGCATCACCTGTAGTATCTGGAGGTGGCGGCGGGGGTAGTGTAATTCTTCTTGATGCTTGTGAAAATATTCCCGATATGCAAAGCGATTCTTTAAGCACTTATATTTTTTATAACAATGAGTGTTTAACACCGGAAGAATACAAATTAGCCATTAATCCTAAATCTGTTGAACCCGTTAATAATTCCGTTGAAAAGACATCAGAGACAATAGTAAAGTTAAAAAATATAATAAGTGATGAAATAGAAAATTCAGAAACAAACTCTACTTCTATTTCATTAATTGAATCAGTTTCAGAAAATTCAATAATTAAAGAACAAAAAGAAAAAATAGGGGAAGAAGTTTCTCAAAAAATTGAAACTTCATCTCAATTAGCAGCTGTTGGCCAAGTTGGTATTCTTGAGGATAAAACTTTCTTTGAAAATCTATTTCAATCAATCAGTAATTTCTTTAAAAGAATCTTTTAAAGAAATTAAATCAAATAAAATAAAAAGCTAAATTAATATAGTTAGATTTTTGTTTCTCGTGATATAATAATAAATATGAAAACCTTGCGCGAGTATATCCAAGAAGCAGAGCGGAATAAAACGGCCATTGGGCATTTTAATGTGGCTAATTTGGAAATGCTGTGGGGAGTTTTTCAGGCCACTCGCGACTTGTCCGCTTCTGGCGGAAACGCATCAATCCCAATCATTATCGGCGCGTCGGAAGGGGAGCGGGACTTTATGGGAATAGAGCAAATCGCCGGTTTAGTTAGGGGATTAAGAGAACAATATAATTTCCCGATATTTTTGAATGCCGACCATAGCTATTCTTTTGAGCGTGTGAAGGAAGCAGTGGACGCCGGTTTTGATATGGCGATTTTTGACGGCGCTAAATTGTCTTTTGAAGAGAATATAAAAATAACCAAACAATGCGTGAAATACGCGCGTTCTTCCAAAAATTCTTCAATTTTAATAGAAGGCGAGCTGGGCTATATCGGCGAGGGTTCCAACCTTAAAGAAAAATTGCCGGAGGGCGCGGGCATAAAAACAAAACCGGAAGAAGCTGGAAGATTTGTTGGAGAAACGGAAATTGACCTGCTTGCCCCGTCAGTTGGAAACATTCACGGTATTATTCATGACGGGAATCCGCACATTGACGCCGGGTTGGTAAAAGAGATAAGAAAATCAGCCGGCGTCCCACTCGTGCTTCATGGCGGTTCGGGTATAACCGATGTGGATTTTACCAAAGCTATTGAGGCTGGAATTTCCGTTATCCACATCAGCACCGAACTCCGGCTGGCTTATCAAAAAGCGCTCAAGTTTTCGCTTCGGGAAGCGCCGGAAGAACTTGCGCCATACAAAATACTCAAACCGGCCATGTTGGCTGTTCAAAAAACGGCAGAATCCCGCCTAAAACTTTTCAACAGGGCGGGGTAATTGTGGTTTTTACTTAATTTGTTATAATCAGCACAGTCTACATGGCAGTAGTCTTGTTCTTTTAGGTGATTGATTGCTTGTGAAAAACCAGCCTCTGTTTTTACATTTCTATGTATTTATGGTTTTTCACTGTATTTATGTTTTTCATTATAGAGCCCTTTTAACATTTGTTATTAGGGCTCTTTTTTTAATAATGATATGATTACAACACGGATATGAAAGAAGAAATTAGGAAATTTTTTAAGGGGGAAGTAGAGGACGATAAAGAAACCCTCAAAAAATACAGCCACGATGCTAGTATTTTTGAAGTTCAGCCGAAATTAGTAGTTTTTCCAAAAGATGGGGAAGATGTAAAAAATTTAGTGAAGTGGGTGAGCGAAAAGAAGTCAGACTTCAGGAATTTCCCGAAGTCCGACTTGTGTAATCTTTGCCGGAGGGCGCGGGCATAAAAACAAAACCGGAAGAAGCTGGAAGATTTGTTGGAGAAACGGAAATTGACCTGCTTGCCCCGTCAGTTGGAAA
>Ga0209541_10007785_pt1 | contig 17890 bp, 19 predicted proteins | sample RifCSPlowO2_01_FD_184027 | JGI IMG/M metagenome (GOLD analysis project Ga0209541, IMG submission 184027) | Groundwater microbial communities from Rifle, Colorado - Rifle CSP2_plank lowO2_0.1 (SPAdes) (version 2) | ecosystem: Environmental > Aquatic > Deep subsurface > Groundwater | place... | reverse complement strand
GTCTCGGGGAGATTGGTGCAGGTTGTACCCTCGCGCTTTCCCAAAAACGGCACGGCATCCAGACGAAAGCCGTCAACGCCGTGCGCCAGCCAGAAATCCGCCACGGCAAACATCTCTCGCTCAACTTCGGGATTGGTCCAATTGAGATCAGCTTGCTCCGGATAAAATGTAGCGAAGTAATATTGCCCAGTCGCTTGGTCAAAAATCCAATTGCTTGGTTTGAGATGTGACATTGGATTGATCGCGCCGGCAAGCTCCGTCCTCGTGTCCGACCAGAGATAGTAATTGCGATACGGCGATTCCTTTGATGCACGTGCGCTCGCGAACCATGGATGCTCGATAGAGGTGTGATTTAAAACAAGATCCACTATGACGCGAATCCCGCGCGTATGAGCCGCCGCAATAAAAGCATCAAAGTCTGCAAGCGTGCCCAGTTCCTGACGCACGCCTCGATAATCCGAAACATCATACCCATCATCAACCATCGGTGACGGGTAGTGGGGGAGTAGCCAGATGCAGTTGATGCCAAGCTTCTCGATATAATCCAAGCGCCTGATCATTCCGCCAAACGTGCCGGCAAATTTGTCGACATAAACTTCGTATATCTTCGCCTTCATCCACCAGGGATTATTCATATCGCAAGGCGTCGATGGGATTTTTGCGGGCGGCTTGGCGGGCGGGGTAGATACCGAACGCGATGCCGGCGATACCTGATACAAGCAAACCGAGGATCACCGACGAAATCGGAAACGCGAACACCCAGCCAATATCAAAGAACGTGGAAATGACGAAGTACAGAAGTCCCACAACACCTGCGCCGAGAGCGATACCGATCACGCCTCCTGCGAATGTGAGCAGGACGGACTCGATGAGGAATTGTTCCAAGATATCCCGATTGGTCGCGCCTACCGCCTTCCTCAAGCCGATCTCTCGCGTACGTTCAGTAACGGCGACAAGCATGATATTCATGATACCGATGCCGCCGACGATGAGCGAGATCGAGGCAATCGCCGCGAGGAAAAGCGTGAGAACGGACGTGATCGTGCCAAGAATCGACAAAATGTCCGCCTGTGTCTGAATGGTAAAGTCATCTTTGGAAGAGTTTGTTATGCCGTGGTTGTGTTCCAAGACAAATGAGATACGCGATTTCACGAAGTCAGGGTCATAGTCTGCATTCGCCTGGACAACGATCACATTGTAATAGTTGGTACCGAGCAACTGCTTTTGCGCGACGCTGATCGGCATAACCACCAAGTTGCCGATGTCGACGCCGAACGCTCCCGTCCCGCCCTTGCTCAAGACGCCAATCACCCGGAAGGAAACACCCTTCACGCGTATTGTTTTGTTGATAGGATCAATATTTGCGCCAAACAAAGTTTTTGCCAAATCCGGTCCTATGACGACGACATGGTTCCCCGAATCAACATCGCTCTTGGAGAACGTCTGGCCCGTGGATACCTTCGCCAGATTGCTAACGACAAAAAAATCGGCAGTGCTTCCCGTGTACCCAACGGTCGTATTATTGTTTCCATAGACGACTTCTGCCTGTCCGCGGACTTCCGGCACGGCGTAGTCTATGGTCGGTTCGCGCTGAAGCGAGTCAATGTCCTGTTGCTTCAGGGAAGTTATGACGATGCCCTGTGCGGCGGCGGGGGAAGAGAATCTGCCATTGCTCGGAGCGCCGGGGATGACGATGATGAGATTGGAGCCGATGCTTTGGACTTGGTTGAGAATGAGATTTTGGGCGGACTGGCCAATCGACATAAGAATAATCACTGAAGCGATGCCGATGACTACGCCAAGGACCGTTAAAATGGAACGCATCTTGCCGTGCGTTAGACTGCGGGTTGCTGTTTTGAAAGCATCTTTAAAGCGCATGGTTATTTCAGAACGCCATTGTGGCGATTACGATTCGTGGTAATTAGATTGTCGCTCTCAATCATCCCGTCTTTAACCCTGATGATGCGGTTGGCGAACTCGGCGGTCTGCGTCTCATGCGTTACCAGTATGACGGTCCGGCCCTTCTTATGAAGCCCCTCAAGTATTTCCATGACCTGCAAGCCGGATTGGGAATCAAGATTGCCGGTCGGTTCATCGGCGAAAATGACATTGGGATCAGTTACGATCGCGCGAGCGATGGCTACGCGTTGCTTCTGGCCGCCGGAGAGACGGCCCGCTTCGGTGTACAGCTTTTCCTCAAGTCCAACGGATTGAACGGCTTGTTCAACGAGCGCCTTGCGTCGAGAAGGGGGAGTCTTGGAATACAGAAGCGGGACCTCACAATTGTCATACACCGACAGACGCGAAAGCAGATTGAACGATTGAAACACAAAACCCATGTCCTTGTTGCGGACAAATGCGAGTTCCTGATCCGTCATGTCATCGATGCTTTTTCCTTGGAATGTATACGAGCCGCCCGTGGGCCGATCCAAGAAGCTCAGTATATGGAGCAGGGTTGATTTGCCGGAACCGGATGGCCCCATGATAGAGATAAATTCACCCGCGACAATCGAAAATGTCACGCCACGCAGAGCCCGCGTCGTAGTCTCTTCTTCGATGTATTCTTTCTTGAGATCGCGTACATCGATCATTGCGTCTTGAGGCCGATATTGATGACCTGCTCGCCCTCGGTAACTCCTGAAACGATCTCAACATTGCCTTTTTGATCTTGTATGCCGAGTGTCACGGGCATTTCTTTTGCGGTATTATTTTCAAGAATCTTCACGAACGCGCCCTTGTCATTTTGAACAATCGCATATTGCGGCAAAATCAAGACGTCGTCTTTGTGTTGCGTTTGAATATCGACGTTTGCCGTCAGACCGCTCTTGAGACGAGGATCGAGCTGATTGAAGGAAACTTTCACCAGATAAGTGATAACGCCTTGCGTATTTGTTTGCGCGGGAGCGATATAGAACACGGAGCCGGCAAATGTTTCCCCCGGAAAAGCGTCGAGAGTCATCGAGACGGCGTCTGCGTCGGCAAGCTTGCCGATGTCTGTCTCCGATACGCCGGCGTCCACCTCAAACCCGCCATTGCCGATGATCGAGACAAGGGGGGTGCCCGGCGTCGCCAACTGGCCGACTTTTGCATCGAGCTGTGTAATCACGCCGCTGATCGGAGCGATGATCTGAGCTCCCTGCAAATTGGCAAATGCGCTCGCAACTCCGGCGCGCGCCTGCTCCACTTGAGCTTGCTGTGCTGCGATATCGTGGGAACTCGAACCGGCTTGTTTAAGCGCAAGCTGGGCCTGCACCTGAGCCACCGTTGCCTGCTGGGAAGAGATACTCTGGGAGATGGTATTCAGACTGCTAATGGCCGCATTTACTTCGGTCAAAGCCACGGTGACATTCGCCTTGTATGTTGCGAGTTGGGCACTTGTAAGATTGACATTGCCATCCAAAGTAGCTGAGACTGCGTTCAAGAGATTTCGCACGACCGCAAGATGAGCAAGACCGGACTTGAGCAGGGGAGAGAGAATCTCGGGAGATGATAAAGAAGTAACCCCAATCAACTCCGTCTGCCATTTATTAAGTTCGGTACTTGCGGATAAGCGCAAGCTGGTGGCAGCGTAGGAGGCATTGGAATCACTTGTGGTGAAGGTTAGCTGTGGAATATTTCCTTCGGGGGAATAAAACAATCCATCCAATTGCGTGCGGACTGCGTCGTTGGCCTTGGTATACCCGCTGGCGGCCGCGTCGCTGATGTTCGAATAGAGATTTGCAAGGTCCTGCTGGGCTTTTTGCAGTGCCGCTTGTGATGCCGCAATATCTTGCGGTTGGGAGCCGGCCTTCAGTCCATCCAGACGCGCTTGTTGAATAGCCACAGTAGCTTGTGCCTGTTGGAGCGCGGCATAGAGGTTTGCGACGTTGAGTTGGGCGATAACCTGTCCGGCCTTTACCGTGTCGCCCAGGTTACGATAAACACGGGAGATGGTACCGGTGTTCTGAAACCCAAGCGAGACGCCTTGCATCGGCGTCGTGTTGCCGGTGATCGACACCGTTTCGGTGATTGATCCGCGGGTAACAGACACCAATTGATACGCCGTACCCCCACCTTTCAATAGGCGATACCCGCCCCCCATGACAAGGAGAACGATAATCCCAATGGCCCATTTTGATTGCAGAAATCTCGGTAGTTTGTTGAACAATCTTGCCATGAATACGCGCAGTATATGACAATTTTAACCAAAATGGAAGGACTGGCGAAAGCGGAAGGAAAAAAAGACGGACCGATCGGTTGCGTCAGTTGCTGTTTATTTGTTAAGCTAAAATCATGAATGATCGGACACAAAAGATTACAGTTTCGCTCGCACATTCATGGGCGGGCATATTCAGTTTTGTAGTTGGAGTTGTGTTTGTCGGTATCCTGGTATGGTCTTTGACCGCGCCAAACCTTGAAGACTTTTTTCTGGCACATTTTGGCGATATTCTCGTAGTCTCTTTCGTATGTTTGGCGATAAGCCTTGCCAGCGCCTTGGTCGCAATCTATGGCTTGCTCTCCAAATCAAAAAGACTATTTTCGCTTGCGGGACTCATTCTTTGCCTTGCCAGCTTTCTCTATTTTACAAATATTGTCTTGCAAATCTTTGGTGATTAACAAGATGTTTCACCGATGCCCGCAGCCGGCCCAGTAACACGGCCGGCGCTTGCCCTCTATGAGCTCGTCGCGTGTTCTCTTGATATGGAGCTTCCTTGTTTCCGGCTTCTTGACTGACTCAATCCAGCAAAGCCACTCATTGCGCGCCAGCGGCGTAATGTCCTCCCATACTGCGAGCGCCTTCGGCGTTGAAGCCAGGGCTTTCTGTAAATCCGCTGGCACGCTATGCACCACCCCGGTTGAGATTTTTTTATCGGTCATGTATTGGTACTATACAAGAAATAAAAGGGATCAGTACCTTTTATTCCAAGTTATAATTACCAACCAAATATAGATGCCTTCAGCGTATTGCGGGTTATTGAGCCAAAGTATCCAGACGCTGGTTTGATACTATATTTCTCCTGAAGTTTTGTCACTGCATCACGAGTAATCCGGCCAAAATAGCCGGTAACCAAATCGGCCGAATAGCCAACTTCACTTACCAAGAGGGCCTGGAGTTGTTGTACGTCATTGCCGGACGAACCAACGGTTAAGTTGCGGGAGAACATAGCGAGGTTACTTGATTGATTCGACTTCGTGACTGCGATTGGTAGCACGCCAACATTCGCGAAACGAATGTCCCGCTGACCATACGGGTCAGTGGCAAAGTTTGCGATATGAGCATAAGCAATCCCCACGGCCCCGCCATCAAGCAACACGGCTTCTCCCCCGAATGGAGTGTTATCCAATATTTTTTGTGGTTGGGACCATAATCCTGTGTCAAGTTGGTAGGAATAATAAGTGCTGAAGCCAATACGGCCGAATACGACTGGTTTACCGTTGACCTCAATAAGATTCACGGCGCCATGATTAGAACCGAAACCGGAAATACTGGCCACGCGAGTCCATGTTTGTCCGTCGGAAGATTTCATGATAACAGTGTCATGCGGGGTAGAAACAAGGTTGTAAGCAAGCCAAAGTGTCCCTTCGGTCGTTTGAAGAAGAGATGAATCATTTGAATAAACGGTTCCATTTGTAACATTTACCGGCGTCTCCCAAGTAATGAGATCCCGCGATCTTGTTATTAATGTGTCCTGCGTCTGAACAGCTGTGTTGCTGGAATCAATTGCCACATGATAGCTTGCGTAATAATAGCCATCCTTAGCCTGAATGATGCCCCCAACACTATTATTAATCGCTGTCGGTGATATTTTTGCTTTATAAGACCATGAGATTCCGTCCGGAGAAATCCATGTATGAATAGTTCCGCTTGATAAAGCCATAAGCACAAGCTGACCACTTGTATTTTCAATCACGTCAACATCATCCCATGTGCTAACGGCAAGCTGTGGCAAAGACCACGTGGAGCCGCCGTTATGCGAAACCGCTCCGCGCGAGACCGCGAGGCCGTTTCCGCCGGAATTAAATACTGAAACTATATCGCCATTTGCTCGCCGAACAACTGCGGGTTCTTGATCGGAACAATTGTCATAAGTAATATATCCTGCCGGCCGTGGAGTTGAAGTCTCGCAGGGCGAAAGTGATGGGACGGACGTCGGTGCGGGGGTAGGTACAGCGGAAACGTTCGGAATCGGAGTTGCGCTCGGAATCGAAGTCTGGGTTGTTGTCTCTATGATGCTGAATCGAGCATCGGTGTCGTCATATACGCCGGTGGAATTCCCATCTACTATTCTGATGTAATAATCATTCCCGTCCGGCAATGTTGTCGGTATAGTCCATTTATAATATCCGCCCACATTAGGTATGACGTCCGTAATCATGCCCTCGGATCCATGGTAGGTGTCGTTCCCTTTTCCAAGTTTAATATATATTTTTGAAACGTTGGTTGAGTTCCATTTGATCATCTGTGTCGTGCCTTTTTGGAGAACCTCTCCGCCATTCGGATAGAGAACGGTAATATTAATCGGGGAAACGGTTGGCGTTGATGTCGGGACGGTAGTAACTCCGGAACATATTCCTACGCTATCCCCATGATCAAGATGAGCTTTCAATGCGGAAGCGTCAATGGTTATATCTTGTAATTTGCTTGGTGTCCCCGGCGGATAGTGGCAGATGACAACCTTGCCTTCTTCTTTTAGCGGAACATTCCCTTTTATTTTTGTCTCTGTGGCTACAGTTTCTTGCGCTTTTGTTCTCTCGTATTTCGGCACTTCTTTGATTGTATTGAGTGCGTTTCCTTTCGGATACCAACCGAATTCCTTGTTATTGATACAAAATATCTTCTTAAAGAATTCGGGATCATCTTTAACGGCTTGTTCTCCGCTCGAATTAACCCAGTGGAGCTTACCGACATCTTCGCCTTCTATATCCACGCCGTAAACTTTTTGGTCATTATCTTCACAATTGCGGAAGAGGCCGGAAGTAATGAAAGAATCCCTCACCTCTGTTGTTACTAATTTAACATTAATAAACCCGCCCAAGTGGCCATAAAATTTGAATATCTCGGGATTTAAAAATACACGCTTATAACCATTTTCATTGACAATGTACACGTCCGGATCATCAGAGAATATGGCGCTTATCAGATCTCCATCTTTGAGCCCATAATCAGAGAGTTTTACAGCACTTGCCTTATTTATATTGTAAAAAAAGAACGACCCTATCGCCAAGGCAATAACCGCAAAAAAGATGATTTTTTTCATATGCCTTTAATTATACCCCTATTCACCCCAATCAAGAACCGAAGTTATGAACTATCGTCTTAGGGAGAGTAATAATACCTATTTCTCTAATACCAATGCTCCGCCCTTAAGTCCCCGAATAGGAATGGGTACATTATCCAAACTTATATCCCACTTTAAATCTTTATACTTCATACTCTCTTGGGCAAGTTTCAGTTTATAAATATCCATGGGCACGGAGAAGTAGCCATCAGCTTGAATAGGGGTTTCGGTTGTTATGTCTTCCATATCATAAACAAAAATGCCAAGCCCAGGAGAACGCAAAGCATCGTAAGCACTTTTTATGGCACCCCATTGCTTTGATGGTTCGATAAACTTAAGGACAACGTGACCGAACGTTATATCAAACGGAGCATTGGGAATTGGGGTGGTAATGTCGTGTTGCACCACATTTTCCTCACCATCTAGATGTTCGGTGGTTATATCAAAAGTAATCTGCTCCACGGGTTTTTGAAACAGCTTTTCAAATATGGCTTTATGTCTTTTTACAAACCGCTTATCAGCACAACCAAGAACAGCAACCCTGACCACTTTAAATCCGGGTTTGTAATTAGTTTCCGATAAAATCTTTTTTAGCTCCAACTCTTTAACCAAAATTCTCCTATCGGTTTCTTCTTCAGAACGTCCCAAATGTTTTTTATGATAGTCAGAAATAGACATACTCCAATTCAACCACAAAATCACAAGTCCCTCAATGGGACTTGTGATGAAAATATCCTGCTCTGCCTGATGAGTGCTGTTAGAACTTATTTTATTTCTTTGGAGTGTATTTGAAATTTATATTGCGTTGTTCGGCAGGAAGCCTATAGCCGTCAGTTTCGAAAGGATAAGCAAGTACCCCGTTGGGAAAGGTCGCATCGGGGCTATAGCTTTTCCAATAAAAGAATGAGCCGGGCTGAACAAGGTGAAGATGTACGTTCCCTTTTTTAATATTAGGATTTACTGACGCATTCGGTACATCGAAGTAGAAGTCAGCAAAAGAGTGGGTGCCGACATTGCCCGGCGCCGGTACGGTGCCGGCAAATCCAATCAGTTCGCCGCGTTTTACCTTGTATCCGATTAGAGCACCGTATGAAGTTGCATTGCCCGTGGGTGAAACAGTATAGTTCGCATTCCAAAATATTTGTAATCCCTGGGCTGGCGGCGCCAAAAGATCGTTGCTTGCCCTTTGAATATGTCCGGTCAATAGAGGTGAAGTTAATAGGTGATATACGGTCATATATGTTCCCGGCCAATCAGGGCTTACAGACTTGAAGAATAATTTCACATCATCGGAATGGGCAGATGTTTCTCCCGACACAATCCGAGTGCTGGTATCTCGAAAGCCAACCAGCACCATATCGAACGGGGCAAGTACAGGTGAGCCGGCTTTATAAGCTTCAAAGCTCATTCCGGGTTTATACTGATAAGGTTCCCAGCCCGGATGACCGCCAATTTTTGGACCCAGTGTAATTATGTCGGGGTCAGCACCTGTACCGTATAACTCTGTATGGGTATTAATGCCAACCATGCTGGGCGGCGGGGAGGTAATTGCAGATGCGCTCGTATCGGGCACAGCAAAAACAGGTTGCGAGTTATTAATTTGTCCGGCTTCCTGTTGTGCTTCTTCTTGTTGTTGTGTGGTTCCAGTTAATGATTGTTCAACCTTTGTATCTTTCTGCAATAAAATATAGCCTCCTCCGGCCAATACAATAATGATTGCCCCGAATCCCAGTAATAAAATTTTATTCTTAAGTAAAGCCATCATTGATTATTATATCATTAAAACAAAATTGCCTTAATAATTAAGGCGAGGAAATGGGTGCTCGACAAACAAAACAGCTTTAGAACAGTATATAAAGAGCTTTCATATATGGTCTTGGTCTTATAGCCCCTGAAACTGTCATATCACAAATTCAGCAGTTGTTCGCAAGAGTGGGGTGACATATCGGGTAGGGACTCCATAGCCTCCATTGCCAGTAAGAATGTATTATATCTTCATCAGTAACGCCAAGTCCCAAGTTCATTCCTCTTTTTCTTTCATTCATGTTTGCTTTTGAATTATCTCTGTATTTAGCGATGCCCACAACCGGCCCAACAACACGGGCGGCGCATCCCTTCGAAAAGCTTCGTGCGAGTCCGCTAAGAAGGAATTTTAATACCGATGGATTCAAATGCTGACCCCACTGTACTTCCTGTGGTAAGGAGATTGGAAAACCTTTGAATATCTTCCATTGATACATTCAAAAGCAATTTGCTTATAGCCCGTTCTTCCAACTGCTCATCATTTAACTTGGGCAACCCATTTTTAAGTAGTTCTGAAAGAAAAACTAGACCCAATAAACGATCGGGTACATCGCCACGCTTTACTAGGACACGAGCTGCTTCACTAAAATAAGAATGTAGGTGTATCCCACCAATGAACTCCCTTGATACAGATCCTCCCTCCTCCTTGGTCTTGTATGCTTCATAGATGCCCGTGTGTTCAGATCCTATGATAGTCAACACCCGATAAACACCTTTATCTTTTTTCACTCCTTTTGATTTTGCACGAATTTCTTTACCCATATGCTCATCCCGTATTCGCAATGCTCTCGTGAATGAAGAAAGTGATTCTTTCAGACGCTGAAATGCCCGAGGTATATTTCCGTGAGAAAATGCAAAAAAACCTTCTTCAAAAAGTTCCGAATATAATTGCCACTCAGCCATAAAATTTTCTTCCTCCGTTGATGATTTTGCAACATCAGGAAGTATGATTATCTTTTTTTTGTTGTATATAGCTTCAAGCAAGAGGGTGAAGTACTCTCTACTTCTAGGTCGATCTCCAGGAAATACTAAAGAAATAGTAGGTTCAAGTTCTCCATTAGACACTCTCTGTAGATTTTCCTCAATTTCCGGTGTATGACCAATCAGTTCAAGTGCAACTATGTCGGCTTCTTCGACAAGCCGAACGAGTTTTGCTCGTTTTTTTTCGGTGGCATAGTCGTGTTGTACGAAAAAAAACTTATATCGAAACGACGGTTTAGATTCTATTTCTGTTGGTTGTTCATGATCACCACGCTCCATAGTGACAATAGTACTTTATTCTATGGAAACATTCTAGGCGGGGGAAGGCTGATTTCAACGATGCACGCAACCGGCCCAGCAACACGGTCGGCGCATGCCGCCTTTAAGCTTGGAGAGGGCTTTTTGGATGCGGATATTTCTCGTTTCCGCCTTCTTGCCGGATATCACCCAGCAAATCCACTCATTGCGCGCCAGCGGCGTGATGTCTTCCCACAACGCCTGGGTTTTGGGATTCGATGCAAGGGCTTGTTTGAGATCTAGTGGTAAGATGTGCATCATGCTTTAGGCTCTGCTTCTTTTTCATATAAGTTTTTTAGCCAATTTTTGATAGTCGAAAGTCGTGTATAACGAGTAAGAGAGAAGTATAATCTTTTGGGTATAATGCTAATTTCTTCTTGAAGCTGGTGATCCTGTAGCACCATCGTGCCCCACACGGATTCTTCAGTCTTCGTTACAACGGAGGTCCAACTATATTTGTAATAGCACAGATCAGCAATCAAAATAGCACGACCACCCACATCTCCGTATACCATTCTTTCAATTATTATTTTCCGATTTTGAACAAAATTCGGCAAAAACAAACGAATATCATCCAGTAAACCGGAACCACCAACATATCTACGAAACTGAAGATTATACTGCTTTGCAAGTTCGCGAAAAGCACGAGTGCGCTTCGCATCTGGGTACCATACGGCAATCACGATGCCAACAACTATCAGGAGCATGACGAATAATTCTAGTGCCATAGTTTCAATCTTACGCGCCAACCATGACCTTGAATCCCGCATAGGAGAATCGCTTCATATCAAACGGCATATCTTTCATTGCATCTTCGCCGTACTTTTTTTCAAAATAGGCCATCACTTTTTTGTTGACTGCATCGCGATGCGCGCGAGACTTGTAAACAATAAACGAAAACCACACTGCTTCGCCAGGCTTAGTCTTTGCCATAACGGGAAACGTAAACTTCACATGTTGTGGTTTCGCGTCATCAATGATGCATTCCTTATAATCCAGCGCCCCGAACTTCATCCAAACCACCTTGGCGTCCTGCGCCATCTTCTTATACTTCGCAGTATTCTTCTTCGGTACCGGTATCACGAACCCATCTACATAGTTTCCTTTTTTCATAATGGATATATTATTATTTTACTATTACGATAGTATCAAAATTACGCGAAGAAAACAAAAAGTATAGCGTTACTTCTTGTATTCCAAAATATCCCCAGGCTGGCATTCCAACGCTTTGCAGATTGCTTCCAACGTTGAGAGACGAATTGCTTTTGCCTTTCCGTTTTTCAAGATGGAGATGTTAGCCATCGTGATGCCGACTTTGTCAGCGAGTTCAGTAACGCTCATTTTCCGTTTCGCCAACATGACATCGATGTTGATAATGATGGCCATATTGGTCTTACTATACTGTTAAGTCGTTCTCGGATTTTATATCTATGGCGCTTTGCAAAAGTTTCTCAAAGACAGCCGCGGCGGTGGCGATTACGATAGAAATAAAAGTAGCCACCATAGCCACGGCAATAAAGCCAGCCGGATCGTCATCTTGAGCATGAAAAATCCTTATGTGTTGATAAGTTTAAAGCCCCCAATGCTCATGCTGGAATAAAAAACAACCCTTTTAGGTTACGTTTCTGCTCCGAACTGTGGATGCAGGATGGAGCAACCGAAATAAATTCTATTGTATATAACCAGCTTGCTGAAAAAATTCTTTTCCGCCAGCAGCTTGGTCAATACTTGGTAGTTCTTCTTTAGTAAACCAGTGCAGTTCAACAAGGTCATCCCCAGGTAATACATTAAGTTCAGCAGCTGGTTTATTCAAATGAACTTCAAATCGATGAAATTCCATTTTACACCAAACTTTTTCACCGCTATCTAGAACTTTGGGAGATGCGCCTTTGCCAATAAAGGGGATTGGAACCAGATTTTCTTCTGTAAGATTGAGGCCTTTTACCTCTTGATTTGCTTCCCGCACTGCTGTCTGTTGTAATGTTTCTCCCTCTTCAGTGCCGCCACCTGGGATGTGCCAACTATTTAAATAAACTCCGCCCTTGGCTGGATCCTTTTTGCCCATCAGTAATTTGCCATCTTTACTAAAAATAACAACTGAAGCAATCGTGCGCTCTATTTCTCTTAGCTTATCTTTATTCTCGAGTGAGAAAGATTGTTTCACTTCTTTTTGCATAACTATATTGAATCATCTTTAGGCTCGCCAGTCCACACTGGGATAAAATAAAACACTAGGATTTTTCTAGTGTTTTATCATTGCCCCACCGGGTCCATGGTGTTAGAACTTACTCTTTATCAATGCGTTGAGGCTCAAACGTCTTTGTCCATTTAAAAGATATTTCATCGGCGCTGGCATATCCTCGGGCTTTCAATTCTGGAATGAAAATCCGCTTCCATTCGTCATCAGACATTTGTTTCGGCTCCCTCGTAACTTCATGTACGAGTGTCCTTCGTTCAGCGTTGGCTTCTTCCGGCACAAAATCCCAAATCTTAAAGGCAATTCGTCTTCCTGCGCCTCGAGGCAATACTCTATCTTTATAAGCTCTATCTCTCTCAAGCCCTCTTCTGTAAATCGAGGTATTAACTATTCCACTGGGTCTGATATCGATATGAGCACTTAATAATTCGCCTTGTTTTGAGTTTATCGAAAATATATAGCGTCTTACCCCCGCAAAAAAACCTTCCAATATCTCAAGCTCAGTTTCCAAAACAAACGGCTTGCCATCAATCACAATTTCCTTATTCCCAACATAGACAGTTCTCTTTCCTCTTTTTTCTTTCTTGAGATTACTCTTAATATCATTGAAAGTAAGATCATTCAACTTAATTCCTTTCGGACTTTCAGGGCTAACTCCTATGATAACTTCAGACCTGTTCATACCAAGATACTATCATAATTTCTAAAAAGTTCTAAAGTCCATTCAGGGATAAAGAATAAACCCTGAGTTTGCAGGATTATTTTTGTTGGCTTCGCGGGGTCTATGATATTAGAACCTATTCAATAGGGAAAATAGCATTTTCGCCTTCAGTCAATTCTTTGTAAATGTTTGGATTAGCGGCAATGGAATTTAAATTATTATAATCAAAAGAGTTGGACCCAATATTTCTAACGATACCTCCAGCCTCTGCCACGAGCAATGATCCTGGGGTAAAATCGTAATCATGCCCATACGGCTCATATTGTATTCTCCCTTCAATCATGCCAGTCGCTACTAGAATATATTCATATCCTGCAGATATAGTTTGTAAGGTTGGCATCTTGTTTCTAATTTGCATTAGAATCTCTTTATTTTTTTCGTTACTCGTATTAACCTCGCATCCAATATAAGCGTTCTCTACGCCACGAGAACTAACACTGATCTTATTCTTTCCCTCAAAAGCACCTCTACCTTTTTCCGCCCAATACATCTTGTCATTTACAAAATCATATATCGCTGAAAAAGATATTTCACCATTCTCAATTAGTGCTAACATCGTAGTACAAAAAGGAAGGCCTCGAACGAAATGAGAAGTGCCATCAATAGGATCAATCAGCCAAAAACGATCAGCTTTTCTACTTCCTCCTCCTTCCTCTCCTACAAACTTGATAGATGGGTCAATCTTTATTAACTCGCTTATCAAATACGCTTCTACTTTAACGTCAAACTCCGTGACAACGTCAGTAGCACGTTTAGCTTTGTTACGAATCACCTCAGCCTTACCCCAGTGAGGCAAAAGTATTTCTCTTACATTTCTAACAATCGGTAGCACCTGTTCTGAAAAGTTCATACCCAAAATCCTAACACAGATTGCATGCCCTGTCAGGGACAAAAAAAGAACCATATTTTACAGGTTCCTTTTTGTTTGCTCGCCCTGCTCAACGATTTTCGAACTTTTGACTGGGCGGAGGAATATAAATATCCTACCGTAGTTTTGGATCAGATTCACCCCGTTAGATAACTTCATATCTAACGGGGTGAAAGGATTGCTGGCCAAGTACGAGAACCTGTAACCCCTGATTTCCCAGGTGCCTGCCCATCCGAAGCCTCGTGCGGAGGCGGGGTTGCCCTTGCCTGCCCCGTAGTGAACGCCCTAGCGTTCTACTACTGGGGTGGCGAGCTTTGTGCCGAGGGTAAAAGCTTTGCACCAATTGCGATACTGACGAGCCGTAAAACGAAATTTGAGTGCGTGGGACGATTTGCTTAACTAAAGAAATATTAAGCAAATTGCACCGAGTCATATTTGCTTAACAAAACTTCTTATCCAAACACGAGCACTTTATCCGACTCTTCAACCATCTTGAGCAAATCGGTCATGGTAGAGACCGGGCAGACTCCAGCCTCCTTTTTACCGCGAATTTCCAAACACGTGCCGCATGCGTACAGGTCTCCTTTTAATTCCTTATACTCCGCAACTTTCTTGGAAATATCAAAGTGTTCCGTGTCGGCAATGGTATCAAGCTCGGCTCCCTCGCTCATCAAAAATATAGTCACATCATGACTGGCTTTAAGTGAAGTGATACCGAAACGAAACGTGTTCCAAATATGTTCCGGATTGTTGGATTGTAAAATAATGCCGATTTTCATAACAGTCTAACTTAAATCTTTTTTCTTTTCTTCAAACTCTTGCTTATTAATCTCGCCCTTGGCGTATCGATCCTGCAAAATTTCAAGCGCAGACTTGCCCTGAGTGGAATCGAAGGGTTTCTCGTTATGGTGAGTACCGCGCGACTGGCTCGTGAACCATCTAATAAGCGCGACAATGCCGGCGATTATCAATACCCACCAGAGAATCATGAATATCCAGCCGAAGCCGCCAAAAGGTCCAAATCCAAAGTTCATCATATTGTTGTTTGTTAAATTATTACTGCCAAAGGGAGACGACCACCCTCCCCATATCATATTCATCATCGGCATCCAGCCACCGCTTATGGCCGAAAACGCCGCCGACGTATCGCAACCGGAGAGCCGTTTGCCCATGACAATGTGAATCTGCTCTTCACCATCCTCACCGTGTGCTTGAATCATCATGGCGTTCATGGCGGCGTGCGAATCTCCGGCCATAGTCCCCATAAAGTATTCTCCAAGCACTCCGTACTGCTCATCACCTAAATTCTCGCAAGCGATTTCTTTTGCTTGAAGTTTATTCCAAAGCTCTTTGCCTTCTTGTTCTTCGCGAGCAGTGTGCTCAATGACCTCGTTCCAATCAACTGTCGTGTTGGAAAATCCCTGCCCGTCCGGTAGGCGGGCACCCATCATTTGGGCATTCACCGAACCGGCGACGAGCATTGATCCAAAAATGAAAGTTGTGATCAGGAGTCTTTTCACCCCGTTAGAAATAGGACGCGGACTATTTGCCCGCTTACTGTCATTCTTATGAATAATGTATAGATTTTTTTGCATAGTTTTCTAACTATTATTGCATCCGCGATTTCTAACGGGGTTCATATAGTTGCATTTTATCGCATTTTTTACATGTATACTATTCTTTTACTTGCTCCTGATCCAGAGCCAGAATCTTTCATGAAAATAGTAGGCTACGGTCAGCACCGCGGCCGCAGTTAGGGTAATCTCACTCGCTGTGCCTAGTTCGCCGGTGTACAGATATGCGATTACTCCGGTAATCACTGTAGCCAATACCCGCCACGTGACGGTTTTAGCGAAGGATCGCGTTTGCGGGTTTTTGGCGACGGAATAAATAGTATGTATGTTCATAATGAAATGGAAGCGCTTTTTATTTAGCAAAATTATTTTTCTTTGCGGCATTATCCAGGACAGCGCGGATTTCCTCACTGACAAAATTATTATCCAAAATTCTTTTGAGCGCGTTAAGCTGTTTTGGCAGAATTGATTGTCCGCATAACTCCTGCGCACGATCGGTAACTTTTCCTATGTCGTCGAAAGATATAACCATGTTCGCCAAACCGACTTTTTTAAGGACTTCGGCGCACCCCATCGTTTCGCTAACGAGGACGGGAATGCCGAGGCACGCCGCTTCCATGGGAACATTGCCAAAAGTCTCAAAGGTAGACGGACAGACGATCAGTCCCTGCGAGAGATAAAACTTTTTCAATCCTTCTGCGGCCATGGAGGGCAGAAGCTCGACTGATTTCGGCATGGTTTTCAAATTCGCATCAGGATTAGTGACAAAAGAAGCAGTGTGACGCCACTTGCGTTTTTGCAATTCCGAATGCAATGCAAAGTAGGTGTCGAAATTCTTAATTTTTGAATAACGCCCAACCGCCGCGATCCTTCTTTCTATCGAGGCATCGACTGCGCTGGGATCAGTAAATATGCTTGCTACGGGATTCGGGACAACATAACTATTCTTTATTTTGCCTTTCACGACCAATTCTTCCACTATCTTCTTGCACAACACAGATGGAAAGATTATTTGCGAGGAATTTTTAACTACGGCTTTTTCCATCGACAAGAAAAGCTTCCTTAATGTATCGGGATAGTGCTCCGTCTCTTTCGAGAGTACGCCGGAATACCAAAGGATCACAGGGATGTTCTCCTTTTTGGCGGCGATAGATATGAGCCACGGCAAATAATAAGTGCCGCTGAGCAGTACCACATCCGGACGGGTTTCATTCAAAATGCCCCTGATGATTTTTATCGGCTCTTTGTAGACGTTTTCAACATCTTTAATCGTCCTACTGCGTTTGAGCGCGTCCATCAGCGGCAAGTGATGGATATTGAGGATGTGATGATCGAATACTTCCGGATCAAAATGCCTGAAAAGCGTGGGACCTTTCATGTATATCCGGCTGGTTAATTCCAAACCTATGAACTCATAATCGAGCTTGTATAAATAGTTCACCAGATTGAGATTGGAGGAAGTGATTCCCCCGACGTTGTCTCGTGTCAAATTTATCGCGATTTTCATAGTCATTTTTTAGATTTATTGTGATGTTCTAACAATTTCTCGGCCGGGGAAATGCCGCCAAGTATCTCGTGCGGAAAGTAATTCCAGGCATCGGTTACCAGTTCCAAAACATTGCTTAATTCTGAAGCGTCTCCACCACAATCAAACATGGCCACAACTTTCATCATGTCGTCGTTGTCCTCCTCGTGGAAAATAACATCCCGGACATGATCCAAGGTAAAATCACTCTCGTTATGCTGGATGACTCTTTCTTCTTCCGTCTGTTTAATCTCGACATCTCTTCCTCGCGTTTGAGATTCCGGTTCTTCTCCTCTTATCGGTTCTATTTCTAAAATAGCGGGACCAGCTGTATTATCACTTGTATTATTAATATTGATATCTCCGGTTTCTGAGCTTGTCCCCGTCCTGGTTTTCGAGTCATTATCAACTCCGTCAATCTTGAGATAAGTATCTAAGGCCGCATTTGCGGATGCTAAAGGGAAGAAAACTAAAACCCCCACAAGTATGTATGTATTTATATTTTTCATATATTAGTTAGTATGCTTCATTTGTTAGAAAATTAATATACAATGACGCGTAAAGAATTGGTGTCGGATACCTTTTTCTATGCATTTATTGTCCCCTTCCCCACTTCCTATTTCTATTTATTTATAACAACAAACAATGCGCAAAATACAAGAATG
>Ga0209541_10007784_pt1 | contig 17893 bp, 11 predicted proteins | sample RifCSPlowO2_01_FD_184027 | JGI IMG/M metagenome (GOLD analysis project Ga0209541, IMG submission 184027) | Groundwater microbial communities from Rifle, Colorado - Rifle CSP2_plank lowO2_0.1 (SPAdes) (version 2) | ecosystem: Environmental > Aquatic > Deep subsurface > Groundwater | place... | reverse complement strand
GAAATCAAGCAAGGAGCTTGCTGATACAATAAAGGAAACTTTGAAAAAAGGCGGAAAAGCCCTGATTCCGAGTTTTGCCGTAGGAAGAGGTCAGGAAGTAATGCTTGCAGTTGAAAATTATGTGCGAAGCGGTTATTTGCCTGAAATGACTATCTGGCTTGACGGAATGATTACGCGCGCAAACAGGATTTGCAGGCACAATGTTGTTTTCATGCGCCCCGAAATTCCCAACAGGATTTTAATGGCTGATGACGACCCCTTCAAAAGCCCCTTCATAAAACAGCCGCGCAGCAAAAACAAAAAAGAGGTTTTTGCAAGCAAAAAAGCAGTTATTATTTCTACTTCGGGAATGCTGAGCGGCGGGCCGGCAATTTACTATCTGCAGAAGCTTGCAGCAAGCAGAAAAAACTGCATAATAATTGTAGGATACCAGGCGGAAAATACCTTGGGGAGGGAACTGCTTGAAGGAAAAAAAATCGTTGAAATCAAGGGAAAAAAGCTTCATGTTCAATGCTCTGTAAAAAGAGTGAAATTTTCCGGGCACGCGGATTACAACGGATTATTGAATTTTGCCTCTTCAATCAGCGCGGAAAAAACCTTTCTGATTCACGGGGAAAAGGAAAAGCTTCCCGAATTCAAAAAAACCCTTGAAAAAAAACTCAAAAAAACAGTTACAATTCCCAAAGAACTGGAAAAAATGGAAATATAGCAAAAAAGTTTTTTTCGGCAAGCTCAATAATCTTTTATATAACAAAAAAGAATTAATTAAAACATGCAAACAGATTTCCGGGCGTGCGGAAAAAAACGCGGTTTTGCGATTTCACTGGACGCGCTTTTTGCCTTGATACTGCTCGTCATGGTAATAGGAGTAATAGGGGCAGGCACTCTGGACATCGGGGAACAGGTGCCTTCAACAAAAGTAAGCACATTGGGGCAGAACCTCGAAGATGCACTGACTTCTTTTGAAAACACTGGCTTTTTGACGCAGCAGTTAAATCCAACGCTTGACCAGGAAAAAACCAACGAAATATACCTTGAAATTAAAAAGCTGTTGCCGGAAAATACCGAAGTCAATCTGAAGATAACAAAATACGACACAAAAACAGACTCTGCAGAAATGCGAAATTGCAGGGAACAAAAAACTTTCAGCGGCTGCTTTGACTTAAGCCAGACATTTGAACCGTTTGAAGACGTTTGCCCGCCGACTTGCCAGCCGGAAATTCCTGAAACAGGAGACGTGCTTGCCGGAAGAAAAATAGTAATGCAAAGGCAGGCAGGAAGCCAGGTTGGCGGGCAGGACAAATGCTTACTAAGCCCGAAAGGCGGGCAATTAAAAGGAACTGCGGCAAAATGGCTTGAATCAGTCCTTAATCTTCAGGAAGAAGAAGAACCGCCGACAATTACTCTTAACACAACAATAACAGACAACCAGGCTCCGCCGCAGGCATACGGCGCGAGCAATCCGCTAAACTGTTATGATTCAGATGCACCGCAGGACAACCAGATAGCAAATGTCAATATCAGCGCAGTAAGCAACTCAAGAGACGCTGTTTCAATAATGCTCGTGAGCGATGTGAGCCAATCAATGGCGGCATTTGACATGACAATCGGGACAAAAACAGGAACAGCAAGCCCCGGAACATACAGCGGAAACTGCCCAAGCGGAACAAACCTGCAGGGCACAAGCACTGCATCGGAAATTCAGACAGCAGACACTTTTGCCATTGGCGCAGGCACTGTTCAAAACAACTTTCGGGGAATTTATGCGAAAGTAACAGGAATTAATGTTGCTTCTGATGCCGCATGCAGCGCGGGTTTCGGCTTTATTAACCCTCTGGAACCGTTCAATAATAATTTTTATTTTTCCTATAATCCCGGGACGGCAAACGGCGATTTTTGCGCGCAGAGGATTTATTCGGGAGAAGCAGTTGCCGGCACTCAATGCACGCAGGGAAATTACGGCGACAGGCAGGCTTACAGCCCTTTGCCATTGCCAAGCGGAAATTATAATATTCTGGCATGGTCTGACAAACAGCTTTCCTATACAATCGACTGGAGCGCGGAAAGAATCGATGTTGCAAAAAATGCCGCAAAATTCTTTTTGGATGCAGTGGCTGCGCCCGGAATGGCAAAGCCCGGAGACCTTTTCGGGCTGGTTTCCTTCCAGGGAAGCGCAGCGGGAAAAGTCCTGCAAAAAATGACAAACAATACAACCTGCGTAAAGAGCATGCTTAACACGCTTACGCCGTTCGGCGGCACTCCGCTTGCAACTGCAATAGAAACAGCAAGTAACGGCATAACAGACAAGTGCTGCGGCACTACCTGTGAAAACTGTTCGAACTGCCCTGCAAACACAAACCAGCGCTTTATTATTTATCTTGTTGACAGCGCGGCAGACAGCCCCCAAAGCGGTTCAACAAAAGACTGGACGACTTTCGACGGAACCAGAGTTGTCTGCAAAAATAACTGCAATGAAGAAGATCCAGAAGACTGCTGCAGGGCAATGGCTGCTGCAATTGATAAGGCAAATCTGGCAAGGACAGAGGACAACACAACTATTTTTGTAATAGGAATTGCAAATGAAGCAGTCTTCAACACAAGGAAGCTCACGCTTAACCCTGCTGACAATCCGAATTATCCGGACGGAATTCTTTATTCGCAGGCATTCAAGGACATGGCAAAGGATTCTGATTTGTACAGCAACAGCTGCTTTGATGCAGTGGGAAACATTATACCGAGCGCACACTGCGGCAAGTTTTATTATGCCTCTGATGCCGGCGCACTTCAGGAGGTTTACAACCTTGTAATGCAGCAAATCAGCAAGCTGAGCCAGACAGTAAACATCCAGACAAACCTTCCTTCCGGAACAGAAATATTGTGCAATTCAACCTGCAATCCCACAACTGCGGGAATGTACTGCGCATATTCAGACGCTGATTCCTCGATAACCTGCACAGACAGGGCTTCCTGCACTCCGGAAACAGATTGTGATGGAGGAGAAAATTCATGGCAAAAAGTGGATAAAATAATTTACAGCGCGCAGACAATCAGCGCAGTAACCTGGAGCGGTTCGTTCAAGGCAAGGATACCCTGCGACATGGATGAAACAGCATGCCAGTCTGATTCAGTGACTTTTCCAGCTGCAGGATCTGAAATAATAACGTCAACTCCCGAGGAAATTCCCTGGGAACCCGACACAGTCAACACTCCGCCGGAAACAGTCTGCCAGCAGTGCGACGATTCCTGCAGGCTGCCTCCCTTGAACCAGTGCGACCCGAATTGTGAAATTCCCGGGCAAAGCTGCAATATTTCAGTGCCGTTTCTTTACAAGGACCTTAAAATTGTTTTTACTGAAGGAACAATTACTCCGCCAACAGGCGTGAGCCTGACAATGAAAATCGGAAACAAGGGCTATAAAGACATCAGCCTTTCGCAGGCAAAGCCATTGCGCATATCGTTCCATGCAGGAACAGCGGGCGGAGAAAGGCTGAACGTGGCTTACAAGGGAGTGGTTTCAGGGGGCTTCACGCTTGAGCTTTCGCCAAATCCAAACCAGCCGGAAATCAATGATTTGCGATTATACGGAGGCACAATAAGCAAGAGCGGAAGCCTTCCCCCTCTGCTTACAAGCGTTGAAATCCGCGACATTGCAATAAATGCAACTGGCGATATTTTTGCAGTCATTGCCGAAGACGATGTTGTGAAGCAATGCAGAAAGGACGACACGGATTACATATCCTGTTCTAAACCAGAAACGTATTATTATGTAATAGATTATTCGGGGTGGAGCAAAACATGAAAAAAGCGCAGGTTTCTCTGGAATATATTATTCTCACTGCCTTCATATTGATTATAGTGACAATTATTTTTGGATTAGCGCTCCTTTACTATGATGCGAATGTGAAAACAGTGCAGGTGAGCAACAGCATTGACTCTCTTGTAAAAACAGCAGACCTTGTTTATGCAAAGGGCTATGGTACAACGCTTTATACAACAGTAAGCTGGCCAGACGGCGTGAACATCTTCGGCATAATACACAAATGCAAACAGGGCGAAAATCAAGTATTGCCGGATTATCTGAAAGGCTGCCCGGAAATAAGTTCTGGGATTGGTACAACGTGCTATTGCAATGAGCTCATAGAAGGCTATGAGTGCACGGGCAACGAGGACTGCATAAAATACAGCGCAGTGCAGGTCTTTATGGATGACGGGACAGAATTTTTGCAGGGCTCAAAGGCAAAACTGCTGGTAAAAACAGGCGAATCAACTTATGATACAGACCCTTCTACAGACTATTTTCCTTTGGGCACGGCGCAATTCAAGGTAAAGGTTTCCTGGCACCCGAATAGCGATTTGGATTACATTATATTTGAGAGAGAATAGGATTAATGCAACAGCAAAAAAAATTTCTGCTGGTTTTTGCGGAAAATTTTTGGCGGCATGTTTTATGCACAAGGCACAGGTTTCTGTTGAAGCAATGGTTGCAATGATAATACTTTTTTTTGTGCTTTTGGGTGCAATTGTCGTGATAATACAGAAAAACGCGCTTGCCGAGCCCTTTGTACAGGAAAGCAAAAATTTTGCAGAATGCAGCAAAATATCCGAAGCAATAATGCTTGTGCAGTCTGCAGAGGCAGTTACAGAGCAGACACTTGCAATTGAAAACCCGATCCGCATGGAAAAAAACAATATTCTGATAGGGGAAACAAGCTGCCATTATTTGGGCGCAGTTGTAATGCCGGATCCGCCAAATCCCGATATCTCCGATGCAACGGGGTTTGATTTGCAGAATGGAAAAATAAAAATTTCAAAAAGCCCGGGAGGAATAATAAGTGTCAGCCAGGTTACTGAATAAAAAAGCTCAGTCTGTCATGATAGACCTTGTGATTGGCCTAGCTTTGTTCCTTGTAATTCTGGCTGTCGGCATTACAGTCCTTGACAACAGGGTCAATGCCTTAAGGGAACAGCAGGAACTGCTGCAGCAGCAAAAATCCGCGGATAACGCATTAAGCCAGTTGATTTCAACGACAGGCATTTCAAAAAGCGGCGAAACAAACTGGGAAGGCGCGGCAGGCATTGATGATGTAAAGTTTATAGGGCTTGCACTGACTGACAGGATAATATTGCCCGTAAAAATAAACAAATTCATAGAGTATGCAAACAGCAGCAACCATGCAAACTATGAGGAAACAAAAGCAAAATTATTAATCGGCTATGATTTTTATTTCCGCCTGGTAGATCCTGAAACCAACTCTACACTAAAAGGCTGCCCTGATTCAGGCAGCAGTTGCGAAGCCGGCAAGCAGGAATCTTATCTAATCGGAACAGAAGGAAAAAAAATAGGCACAATAATAAAATCCAGAAGAATAGCTGCATTCAACGGGGTGAGCACAATTGCAGAAATCACTGTTTTCAGGACACAGTAAAATGGGAAACAAGGGAATTTTCTTTGCATGCATTGCCTTTCTGCTAATCATAGCCATACTGGCAGTAAGCTTTGCAATCAGCCAGTCGGCCTCGGAACAAAGCGGGGCAGTGGCGGAGCAGAGCGCCTTTGATTCTGCAAACAACAGGTTCAGCGACATATACAACAGGACAATTTCAATAAAGACGGGAGAAAGGGGAAAAATACAGGGAAGAATACTGCCGTTTACTTACGATTCCGGAACAGACTGGTTTTCTGCGGAACAATACCTGCCGCTGACGAATGCACCTGCAATATACGAGGGAATTTTTGACGCACTGAACCTTTACGAAATTTTTTCCGAAGACAGCGCAATAAGCCGGGAATATTCAACGGGAATAACAGCGCAACAAAATTATTGCGCTGGTCCCGGAAATTGTTGGGGCGGAACAACAGGCACTACCCCAAAATTCACTTCCGTAATGCTGCCGCAGTGCCTTGCAATAGAGCCCGCGGATCCTGAAGATGAATCGCAATTTTTGCTGAAAGCCGGGACAACAACTGAATTTGATTATTGCCCTGCGAGTTTTCCTGCAGCAATAACGGATGCAATAGAAACAATGGAAATAACATTGAAATTCTCATCGGGCTCTGAAATACAGCCATTGCAGTGCAGCGGAAGTTTTTCGGGCTGTCCAGACAGCGAATTCATCCCAGCGGATTTTGATGCAGGAAAGCCGTATGCAATAGTGCATCTGATTGCCCCTGACTGCATTGCAAAATGCGGCACGGAACCGAACCTTTACTGCTGCATAAGCAGCGGAGACCAGACAATTGCGGCAAACATAGACACTGGGCTTGCGGAAAATTCAGTAAGCATTTCCCTTGCAGGGGGGGGAAGCATAAAAGTGGATTTCAAAAATTTGAATTACCCCGGCGAAATAGTTAAAATAAAGGAAACAGGCCTTGCAACAAGCGGGGTTATTTCAAAAGCAAAAGTGACTTTTGTAAATTCCCTGCAGGAACTGCGCTTCAACGGGTTTGAAAGCCTGAGCGTTTCAAGGCCTAACTTCGACATAACAAGGAAAAGCAGTTGACTGCAAATTGAATAAAGCAAATTTATATATTAGAAAAAAGATATTGTGAAAGCATGGCGCGCATTGAAAAAAAAGCCCAGGTTTCAGTCGAATATCTCCTGATAACAGTGTTCGCACTGATAATCATAACAGCAATTTTTGTTTTCGCGCTCACGAGTTCGGACCAGAACATCAAGGCAAGGCAGATAAGCGAAAGCCTCGACAATCTTACAAAAACATCGGATTTGGTTTACGCAATGGGGCAGAACAATGTCCTGTTTACACAGGCATTCTGGCCGAACGAAGTAAAAGAAATCGGCATAGTATACGAATGCCGGACAGCAGTGGAATTGCCCGGCTGCGGTGGCGGGACAGTGGAGTTGGTGTGCGGTGCGGAAGGCACATGCTGCAATCCGCAAGCATGTGAATGCAACCTACCCGGGAACTGCAAAACAGATTTGGACTGCATAAAATACAGCGCAATAAAAGTGCAAACAACACTGTTCGGGCCCAACAACGAATACTTGTATCCTTCAAGGGCAAAGCTCTGCATTCAGCAAAACTCAGAATATTTTTTGGCCAAGGGAGTAAAATACGGCATAAAAATCGGCTGGACAGACACTGGAATGGTCGAGCTGGAAGCTGATTAAATGAAAAAAAATGCCCAGGCGAGCCTGGAATTTTTGATTGCAGCAGGAATCATATTCGCCATGCTGTTGTTCGGGATTCTTTTTATAATTCAGCAAAACAATGTCAGCAGCATGATATTGAACGCAAACTCCGACAATATCGAATGCAACAAAATTGCGGATGCAATTTCAAGGGTTTATGCAAGCCATTCAACTGCAGAGGAAAACATTTACATTGCAAAAAACGCGGTTATATACCGGACGGAAAATGCCCCGGGGCAGATAACAATCGGGAATAATTATTGCAATTATTTCGGCAATGCAGAAAGATGCAACGGCGCACCCGACTGCAGTTATACAACTGACGGCAGCAGTGTGGGCGATGATATCCAGTGCCCGAACATTAACGGCTTCTGCATTTCTGCGGGAAACACATACAAACTTTCAAAGGCAATCAACCCGGATGCGTTTGGCAGAGTGGTTACCCATGTATTGTTTACACAGCAATAAAAAAGCACAGGCTGTTTCCTTCGACCTTCTGATAGCAGTGTCTTTGTTTCTTGTCATGCTTGCGACAATAGTCGCAGTCTGGCAAAACCAGAACCTGGAATCCGCAAACCAGCTGTTTCTGCAGGACATGCAGACATCAGGAAACAGGACAATGGATTTTCTTGTAAGCAGCCCGGGAGAAACAATTGATGTTCCGCCTCTGACAAACTGGGAGGAAGGAACACTAGGCAATGCAAAATTCATAGGGCTTGCAAAAATGCCCAATGTAATAGAGCCTTCAAAACTGAAAAAATTCATTGAATATGCAGGGGGATACACGCCAAGCGCTGAAACAAATTACGGCATAGCAAAGGCAAAAATGCTTCTTCCATATGATTATTTTTTCCGGGTTTATTACATGGGCAGCGATGGGGACGATGTAACAATCCAAGACCCTGCAGGAACAGAAATGGCTGCTGGCTTTATTCCAGACACGGAAAAAAAATACGCAATCATTATATTGAAGAGAAGCGTTAATTATGCCGGAACAAGCTCAAGCAGCTGCCCGCAGAACCAGGGGGCTGCTTTGGAAGAGGGGGCTGTTTTGGAAGGTTGTGTTGCAATTGCGGAACTCAAAATTTTCAGGGAAAAATAAGGGATTTGCGCTTTCCCTTGACACGCTTTTCGCGCTGATAATATTATTCAGCGTAATCGCATATGTAGGGCTTGGGCTGCAAACCCAGACAGGCACAATAACAGCAAGCCAGCAGGTGCAGACAAAAAAAATTCTTGACGATTCATTAACAGCCCTTGACAATACCGGAAAGCTCGGAGAATTGCTGGTTGACACAAGCTCGGGAATTCCCGCAGCACAAATAAGCGATGAACTTGAAAAAAGCCTGCCGAAAAACATGCAGACAAAAATAAAAATAACAAGATACGAGCCGAAAGGAACAAGCGAATTAGCTGCGTGCAGAACAAGCAAAACATTTGAGGGCTGCTTCCAACAACCCGGCCTAGTAGCAACCTATCCTGATCCGGAAATTGCTCCGCCTGAGGACAAAGAGGTGTATTACACAAGCCAGGTTTTTATGAAAAGGCAGCCTTACGAAAAAGGCGCGGAAGTAAACCAGTGCTTTGTGGAACCTGAAATCAGCCTGCAGGGCAGTGAAGCAAAAAAAGGCTTTTCAATCAGGCTTGCCCCTGAAAACCAGAAATTGTCATTGCAGGAACCCAAAACTACAATATTCCTCAGGACAAGCGTGAAAGACAATGCGGGCAACAGTTTTAATGAAACAACAAACAAAATGCGCTGCTTTGATGCAGGAACAGAAGACAGGGAAACCGCAATAGTAACGCTTGAAGAAAGAAGCGGCTCAAGGACGCCTGTTGCAGTAATGGCAGTAATAGACAAAAGCGGAAGCATGGGAATAACAGACATGCTGAAACAAACATACAGCAGCACAAATTTTGATGCCGGAGCATGCCTGCCAAATCCGCCGGGCAGCTGTACTCTTGCAACCAATAACTGCGGCAATTATACTGACTGGATACTTGGTGTTGGAAGCTATGATGTATCCGGAGCAGTACAAACCAAGCTTATGGACCCCCTCAATACCCTGGTTTTTGCCAACAGAAATTATTCCCCAACAAGCGGATATGTCTGCAGCAATCCAAAAATAGGGGCAAATCAGGGCGGGACTCTTTGGTATGATGGCAGCAATAACATTAATTCTGCTACTTGGGCTGCGCGCATACCCGGAAGCTCTGTCAGCACAGGCCTCTGGACAATAGACTTATGGTCTGACCTGCCTGCAACAATCACAAAGCCTGTTTGGGTTGGAATAAATTTTGCTTACCGAGGCGCCACAGCAACAGACAATTATGTAACAGGACATCAGGGCACTACATGCCTAAGCGGCTCGAGCGATTGGGAAGAAATAGCAAATTTTACTATCAGCAGTGACGCAATAGATTCACAAACGTATTCTGTTTCCGCAAGAGTTTATCATAATTATTCCGCGGGAGAAGGAAACGGAGTAAAAATAAGAATCCACAGCCCTACAGGAGTGCTTTATGAAAGCACGCAGACACAAATAAGCCCTATTATATTAACAGCCGTAAAACCCCCAGAAGCCGGAAAACCCGCAGAAGACCCTTTCAATGGAATAAACGCGCCGTTCAATCCTGTTTATCTTCCAACTGGAACATACAAAATAGAAGCCTGTTCAGACAAGGACATTACAATATCCAGCAGGCACTACGCGTACAACACTCTGCTGGCAAAAATAGATCCGCCTCCAGTCGGTTACGGGCCTTATGACAATGGCAAATGCAATGGAGCAACCTGCGCCATTACAACAATAGATACATGCAATAGCCCTGATTCAAGCACTTATGTTGCCTTGAATAATCTTTCAATAACAAGAAATTTGCGCGGCTTAAAGGCAAATATTACTGCAATCAGCTATGTTTCGCCGCCAACCGGTACGGGAACCTGCAGTTTTCCGCGCTTTACTCTTTCAGCGCCCTCAGTTGTTACGGATACTGCAATGAACGGGCAAAAGCCAAATACAAACAGGTGCATTTTAATTAGAAATATTACAAACAGCCTTGATTCCTGTTCGGTAAACAAAAATACTGCAAGTAATCTCCCTATTCCGCAGGGCAATTGGATTTTAAAGGGCTGGAGCAATGACAACATAGAAACTTATACTATTGACTGGAAACTGCAGAGAATAGATGCAACAATAGAAGCAGCTGAAACATTCGTAAACAATGCGGAATGGAAAGAAGACGACAAAATGGGAATTGCCGCATATTCCGACAATTCAACACTGACTTCTTCGCTTACTTTACTCGATCCGCTTGTGGGAAAACCAAGCTTAATAAACGCCCTTAGCGGCCCGAATTCTTTTAATTCAGGCGACCCAAAAAACCTGAATCCTTCCGGCAGGACAAATATTGCTGCGGGAATTGCAACTGCAAAGGCAGAGCTTGACCTTGCAGATGCGGGATATTCAAAGGCAATTGTCCTGCTTTCAGACGGGCAGGCAAACAACTATTTGAATGGAACCCAATGCGGATCTGATACAACCCCCTGCATACAAGAGGCAATAGACCAGGGAAATATTGCAAGAAACGCAGGCATCAGCGTTTACACAATTGGTTTTGGAACAGATGTTGCAGAGGAAGATTTGCAGGAAATTGCAAAAGATCCCTGTTCGGGCTATGATGAATCGGGAAACTGCCTTGAAGCGCTAGAGGATTCGGAAGGAAACAGAAAATACCCGGAATGCTTTACATATCCCGCAACACTCGAACTCAATCCTGCAGCACACTGCGGCAGGTATTATTTTGCTTCAGACGCGCAGACACTGCAGCAGGTTTATGACCTTATTGCAAAGGAAATCGGAACAACAATCTCAGGAACTGCAATAAGCGTTACTCCCCCCGAAGGAATGGAAGTTTGTGCCTGCGGAGTACGCGCAATTTCTGGACAATCTTGCAGCGGTATCAACAGCGTTTGCAGTGGAGAATGTTCTGATCCGGCTGACTGGAAAGGCAATCCGCAGGAAATAGTTTTTACCGGCGTGGATTTGAGCGGCGATTATGCCGCACAGTGCTTTAAAGCGAGGCTTGCCTGCAGCGGAAGCTATTGCGAAGAAGACACAGTTGAATTCCCGCCGATTTCGACAGAAATCCAGAAAGGGCAGGATATTTTTGAGTGGGGCGGCGAGGGCACTGTCTGCAGCTGCCCAGGATGCAGTCAAACCAATTGCACAAACGTAGTTCCTTTTGAATACAGGGATTTGAAAATAGAATTCACGGACGGAACCATTAGCGGCGGCAACACATCGCTTTTGGATTATAAAATTTCAAACAAGGGCGCTGTTTCTGCAGGCACTCCACTAATACAAATCGGGTTTTACGAAGATCCTCCTGAAAAAAACCAGCACCTTGATGTGACGGCAACAGGAAGCTTTCCAGACGGAACAGGCAGTATAAGCAGCGACGGAAATTTTTTATGGCAGGGAGCAGCGCCTTTCCAGGGCAATGCTGAAGCGCTTTTTGATAATACTCATGTCGACGGAATCGGCTATATTTACGGGGTAATGAGCTGGGCAAACGACTGCTCACTGCACAACATTGCAAAAATCATGTGCCTTGGAACAGCCAAGGTTTATTATTTCAAAATAGAATACTGGGCATGGCAGAAATAAAAAAATTCTTGAAAAAAAATAAAGGTGTGAAAATGAACAAAAAGGGAATTTTTTTCACTTTGATTATTTTCCTGCTTGCAACTGCGATAATTCTTGCAGGTGCGGGCATGAAAAGCAACACTGCAGCGCAGGAAGAAAACATTACACAGCAGGCGGCATTTGAATCAGTCGACTCGCGCTTCGAAAACATTTACAACCAGGTGCTTGCGGTAAAAACAGGCTATCCGGGGAGAATGCAGGGAAGAATACTTGCGCCTTTTACATATGACAGCGGAAACGATGCCTGCTCTGACATAAGTCCAGCGGCTTGCCCGTGCACAGGCGCAAACCCAAGCCCCAATGGCTGTGGTTGGATAAAAATCAGCCAAAACATTCCCCTGGAACAGGATGACACTTTTGTAAAAGACGTTTATGACGCACTGAACTTGTACGCAATTTTTATTTCAGACAGGCAAATAAACAGCGACCTAAATGTTTCAATAATAGAAGTGCCAAAAAACAGCGATTGGGGCGGCTCGGGATCCGGATTGGGCTATCTGATTCTGCCGCAATGCATAGATTATAACCCATTATTGTCCTGCGACGGGACACAATGCAGTTTGCCGTTTTTTACAGGGCAAAGTTTGGAATGCACTTTCAATGTGAACAGCATCAGAAGAATAGATTTTGACGTGGAAATTCCGCCGCCGGACGGGCAGACCATTGTCGGAATAAAAAAAACAGAAATTGACAGTGGCTTCAACGGCAACAGCGACCAGCCGTTTGTCAGCTTCAGAAGCCATGTGCCTGCAGGACAATGCGACCCTGATCCGCAGTATGATCCTGCTGCCTGCGACAAGACAATAGAAAACTATGTAAATCCGAATGTATCTAACCGCGTTTGCATACAGATAGGCACTGGTTCCTGCAGTTACTATTATTTGTTGGATTCCGACCAGTTTACGCCACCACCGCCGGAGGGAAATCTTATTACAATTGATTATAATCCGAGCCTGCACGGAAAACTAATTACTGAAACAAAAATCACTTTCAAAGAGCCCATTGACGAGATTTTGTTCAATGCCCTGCGCTATTCAGTGGAAAAATCCCCTTTTACGAATTTAAAGCGCAGCACAGGCTAATAGTTAAGGATTAAAACAGGAAAAGCGTTTTTATATCAGGTTTTTGCTATGCCAATCGAGAAAAGCGAACGCAGCATCATAAAGATAATCGCGGAAATGGTGCGCGAAGGGGAAACCGAAGAAAAAATAATACGGAACCTGTGCGAATTGGGTGCAATGGAAGACGAAGCAAGAAGAATGGTTTTGATTGCGCAGGCACAGACATACGACTCTTTGAAAGAAGAAATAAGCAGGATAGTAGAATCGAATATTTCCGCGGAAAAGCCTTTTCTCAGGGATTTTTTGAAAAAACAGATTTCCGAAACAGCAAAAAGAAAAGTGCTTCCAGGCCCCGAAGAAAAGCAAAAAAAGCCCGGTTTCTTTTCAAGGCTGTTCGGGATTTTTTCAAGAAAAAAAGCAAAACAGGAACTGCCTTCTCAAGCTCCGCAGTTTGAAATGCCGACAATGCAAACAGCGGAAATATCACAGCCGCAGGAAACACTTGAAGAACTCTCGGAAGAAATACGCGAAAAGCCTCTTGTTATAAGTGAAAGGATTGAAAAGGCAAAAAGAAAAAAATCCCTTCTCTCTGCATTGAAAACAAAAAACGAAAAAGAAATCAAGGAAATGCAGAAAGCAAAGAAAAAGGGAAAGCTTTCAAAAGAAGAAGCAGAAAGAAAAAGCGAGTTAATGCAGAAAAACAGGGATTATGAACAGCAGATAAAGCAATTGCAGAAAGCCCTTGAAAAGGAAAAAACAATTGAACGCCCGGAAGAAAGGGAAATTTCGCCTTCAATGCAGGCCGCACAGGCAACTATGCAGGCAGCTTCGGAAGTTCCGGCTGCAGAGCTTGCTTCACTACAGGACCTTGCCGCAGCTGCAAAGGCAATTAACCTTGCGGCAAAAAGAATAGTCCTTACAGCGCCGAAGCCGAAAATAGTCATAAGCCAGGGAGAAGGCGAACTGACAACTGAACAGCAGATAGAGCAGCTGAAGAGAATGCAAAAACTCCTTGAAATAGATTTTTACAAAAGAAGAATTTCCCTTGATGACTACAAGAACAAAATGATGGAATACCAGAGCAGGCTCTACGAGCTTGTGGAGAAAAAAAGAATACTTGAAAAAACAAAAAGGCTTCCGAAAAAACAAATGAAAAAAATTTCAAAAGAGCTGGAAGAAACCATTGAAAAAAAATTAGAGGGAAGAATGTCGGAACAGAGAATGACTGAAATAGAGGAAACAATTGCGGGGCTGCTGCAAAATTACAAAGTGCCCGAAGCAGCAATTGCAAAAGAAATAAAGGAAGCGAGCGCCGATGCATTAACCTCAAACCTTGAAAAGTTTGTAAAGCTTGCCGCACTGCAGCAGGAAGCGAAAAAAACAATCGAAGAAAAAGGCGGGTTTCCAGCGGCGGCAGGAACAGCACAAGCCCCTACAATAGTAATCGGCGGTAATCAGACAATCCAGGGTTCCGAAACAAAAACAATTCAACGCGCCGAAAAAATTCCTGTTCAGCGGCGCCGGCAGAAAGCCGCGGCAAAACCAAAAAAAGCAGGGAGAAGATTCTGGAGCAGGAAGCAGGGGGAAAATGTAATAATAGTGCAAACTCCTTCACAACAGCAAACTTCCTCACAACAGCAAATTCCTGAAAACGAGCAGACAATCAGAATAGAGCGGGCTGCAGAGGAAACCGGAAGGCTTCCCGAAGAGCCAAAAGAAATAGTGCGGATAAGGCCGGTTGGAGAGGAAAAATTTTACAAGAGAGTAGAGGGCGGAACAAGGAGAATTCTTGCGGAATCAGAAAAAACCTGGGAAGAGGCCGAAATCCCGAGCTTTCCCGAAACACTGGAAAAAAAGGAAAAAGAAAAGCTTGAAACAAAGGAAAAGGAAATCCAGAGATACAGGATAATAACTGATTTGGACGGAGTTTACCAGATAATAAAGGAAAGGGGAATAATTGCAATGGACGAGCTTGAAAAAGAAGCGGGCATAGAAAAAAAGCGCATGGAAGAATTAATGGACATTCTCGAGGAGCAGAAAATGATAAGGCTGCAATACCCTGCTTTCGGCGCAGTGAAAGTAATGCACTACAGCTACAGGCCCGAAAAGATTCTTCCCAAAGAAAAAAAAACAAATGAAGAAAAAAAACAGGACCAGCAGGAAAAAAAGGATGAGCAGAAAATAAACGCACAGCAAAAGGCGGATGCAAAAACCCAGAAAGCAACTGCAAAGGCGCAGAAAAAAGAGCAGAAAAAAACTGAAAATGAAAAAAACAAAAAGCCGTTCTTCGGTTTCGGGCAGAAAAAAAATCAGTAAAAAACTTTGGAAAAGCAATTGATTAAAAAAAACAAATCACTTTATCATAATGGCAGGAAAAAAAAGGTTTTTTTTTATGATGGAAATAGACGGAAAAACAGACGGAAAATTCCAGGTAATAGAAACATATATAGTGGAAACTGGAGAGCTGAAAATTGAAACAAACATACTCAACAAGCCGGAAGAATTCGTAAAGGCGTATTACCTGAACTTTCCAAGCTATGGACCGGGAACAAACGCACTGCTTGCAAACCTGAAAAAAAGCCTTGTAGAGGAAACAGTCGCAAGGACAGGGGTATTTGACATTAATTTAATGGAAAAAATGAAGGAAAAATTCAAGGAAAAAGCCGGAAAGGTTCTGACAAGAGAGCTTCCTAAAACAGATGAAGAGACAAAAAAAGCCCTTGTTGAAATACTGCTGCATGAGATGCTCGGCCTTGGAAGAATAGAATTTTTGCTTTCGGACGGAAACCTTGAAGAAATAGTAATAAACAGGAGCAGCGAGCCGATCTGGGTTTACCACAAAAAATACGGATGGCTGAAAACAAACGTTACAATCGACAGGGAAGAAGACATTGAAAACTATGCAAACATAATTGCAAGGCGCGTCGGAAAGCAGATAACAATCCTTGCTCCATTGCTCGATGCGCACCTGATAACAGGGGACAGGGCAAATGCAACCTTGTTTCCGATTTCAAGCAGGGGCAATACAATAACAATAAGGCGCTTCCGGAGAGACCCTTGGACTGTTCCGGATTTCATAAAAAACAAGACAACAAGCTCGGAGCTCATGGCAGTTGTATGGGAAGCAATGGAATACGAATTAAACATGATAATAAGCGGAGGAACTGCATCGGGAAAAACTTCTCTGCTGAATATCTGCATGCCGTTCATACAGCCGAACCACAGGGTGCTGTCAATGGAAGACAGTGTTGCGGGAGAAAGCGAAATATTGTTCAAGCGCAATGAAACAGTGCAAAAAACAACAGCCGCGGATTTGGTTGACGGCATAATTGAAGACGATTCTGTTCAGGACGCAGCGATTGAAAACGACGAGGAAATTGAAATTCAGAGCATGGATTCAAGCGGAAAAATTGCATGGAAAAAGCCAAGCCATTTAATCAGGCACTGGGTAAAAAAAGAATTTTTGGCAATAACGCTGAAAAGCGGCAGGCAGGTAAAAATAACTCCAGACCATTCCCTGTTTGCATTAAAAGAAAACGGAAAAATAGAGGCTGTTTCCGGAAAAGAAATTTCAACAAATACATGGATTGCAACGCCACGCGCACTGCAATGGCAGGGAGAAAAAGTCTGCTTTAACCTGCGCGAACACACAAACGCTTTCAACGGATGCTTTTTGAAAAGCATTGAAATAACACCATTGCTGAAAGAAAACAGGGAAAAACTATGGCAAAGCTTTTCAAAGCAGCAAATAAGGCACGCAATCAGAAACAATTCCGCAAGCACGCAGATGCTTGAAACAATCGGGCAAAGCCCGCAAACAGGCTGGATTTGCTCAAAGCTCGGGACAAAAATTCCATTGGAAATAGAAATAGATGAGGAAATGGCAAGGTTCGCAGGCTTATGGCTTGCAGACGGCTCTTATGACAAAAACAGCGTTTTGGTTTCAATAGTAGAACCCAAAGCAAGGGAAACAGTGGAAACAATTGCAAAAAGATTCAATCTTAAAACAAAAATGCATTCAGACGGAATAACATTAACAATAAATTCCAAGCCGTTCAAACAACTCTTGGAAAACGTTTTGGAACTGAAAGGAAATGCCTATACAAAAAAAATGCCGAACTGGGTTTTCAGGCTGGAAAAACAAATCGCCGCAGAATTGCTGAACGGCTATTTTTCCGGAGACGGCTGGGTAAGAAAAAACGACATTGCAATATGCTCATGCTCAAAACAATTATTGAAAGACACGCAAACACTGCTGTTGCGCTTTGGAATACCCTTGAGAACAAAATGGAAACTCAGAAAAGACAAAACATTTGAAACAAGAATTTCGGGAACAAAGTTTTTGAAATGCTTTGCAGAAGAAATCGGCTTTTGCATTGACAAAAAAAACAAGGCAGCGGAAAAATGGCTTTCAGGCAAAAACCACGATGTATCCGATGTAATCCCCCTGCCAAAGCAATATTACAAAGAAATAAAAAAAGCGCGAAAAAGCGAAATAGGAAAAACCCTCACTTATAAAAGCTGGAAAACATTCAACCAGAAAAAAACAAACATTGGAAGGGAAATGCTGCAAAAAATTGTTTCAGAATACAGCGAACTGCCGAAAGAACTGGAAGAACTTGCATTCAACGACCTTTTTTGGGACCCTGTCGAGAGCATTGAAAAAGAAAACTTTGAAGGATTTGTTTATGATTTCAGCGTTCCTGAAAACGAAAACTTTATTGCAGAAAACATTGTCTGCCACAACACACGCGAATTAATGCTCCCGGATTTTCTGCACTGGGTTCCAATGACTACAAGAGAGCCGAATCCAGAGGGAAAGGGCGGGGTTTCTATGTTAGATTTGCTTGTAAATTCTTTGAGAATGCGCCCCGACAGGGTAATTGTCGGAGAAGTAAGAAGGCAGCGCGAAGCAGAAGTAATGTTCGAGGCAATGCACACAGGGCACAGTGTTTACACAACAATCCACGCA
>Ga0209541_10007783_pt1 | contig 17895 bp, 15 predicted proteins | sample RifCSPlowO2_01_FD_184027 | JGI IMG/M metagenome (GOLD analysis project Ga0209541, IMG submission 184027) | Groundwater microbial communities from Rifle, Colorado - Rifle CSP2_plank lowO2_0.1 (SPAdes) (version 2) | ecosystem: Environmental > Aquatic > Deep subsurface > Groundwater | place... | reverse complement strand
AAGCGAAGATGTAGTTATTCTACATTGAGCTTATTTTGCGATGAATAACGAAATATGGCCAAAAAATGGCGCATTTGCAGCCAAACGCTTATCCGGAACTCGCGTTGACAAACGGCATTGCTTCATCAAGCATCGCCATTTGAATAAGGATTCGTTTTGGTTTATTCATGAAATTTATGCGTTGAAATATTTTTCAATACCACTCTCCGTTCCCAGCAACAGCACATCCGCTCTGTTTTTTGCAAAGATGCCATTGGTCACGACACCGGCGATGTTGTTGATGGTTTCTTCTAATCTTAAAGGATCGAGGATTTCTAATCCGTGGACATCTAAAATAATATTACCATAATCACTGACAAAGCCTTCGCGATAAATCGGTCGGCCGCCGAGCGCGACTAACTCGCGCGCCACATAACTCCTCGCCATTGGAATAACTTCAACCGCAACCGGAAATTGCCCCAACAAATCCACTTTTTTAGATTGATCGGCAATACAAATAAATTTCTTTGAAACAGAGGCAACAATCTTTTCGCCGGTCAAGGCGCCGCCGCCACCTTTGATCATTTGCAGATGCTCATTTATTTCATCTGCACCATCGACATAAATGGGGATATCATCAGCCGCATTTAAGGAAATCACATCAATACCGATTTTTTTTAATCGCTTTTCACTAGCAATGGAACTAACCACGGCACCCTTAATGGAATCTTTCAACGTCGCCAATGCGTCGATAAAATAATTAACCGTTGATCCAGTGCCAACACCAATAATGCTATTTTCAGGCACATACGCCAACGCAGCAACTGCCGCGATTTTTTTAAACCTATCTTGTGACATGATGTATCTCTTAATTAAAAAAATGAGATCATCATCTTAGTATGACCAGATCCCGCGGTCAAGCCACGGGATGACGAAAACAAAACCTAAAAACTATAGTCCATGCCTGTATTCACTTCCATGACATCGGCATCGGTAATCACATCATCGGCTGTTTGCAATTTATCTCGCAATACTCCATAGGTTTGCTCTAATTTCGCTTGATATGCTTTATTGGTCAAACCACTCACCACCGGCATATGCCGACCTAACACATGACATAAAGCATTCTCAAAACCGTCAACCGTTTCAACCTGCTGACGTGTCCAAGCGCGCGTGAGCGAACCACATAATTCAATCATGTCAGATATCGACATTTCTTGATTTAATATATGTTGTGTACCTTGTCGACCAAACATGCCTGCGCTTTGTAAAGAACTATGTCGTGCCAGTTTATCTAACTTACCTGACAAGCCATCTAACGCCGCCGTCGTATTATATAAAATCATGAGGGGATCTTGAAAAGGACGTTCATTGGTTTTTTTATAAATTAATGAATCGAGCGTGTGCGCATTACCCAAGAAACTCGTCAGCAATTCTTCTAAAAAAACTTTTAACGCATCGACAAGTTTATTTTTCTCTTGATCTACTTCCATATACTCCGCCATGTCACACCCTCCTTGATGATTGCTACAGTATCAATTATTCTAATCTAACTTCTTGATTAATAGCAAGGTTATTTTTATAAAATATAGCGACTCAGATCATCGTCTTTCAGCAGCTCGTTTAGATGTCGGTTGACATATTGTCGATCAATGCTAATGTTTTTCTTTGCACAATCTGGTGCTTCAAAAGAAACCACTTCGAGCAATCTTTCCATCACAGTGTGCAAACGACGTGCACCAATATTTTCCAAATGTTCATTCACCTGAAAAGCCACTTCGGCAATGCGACGAATACCTTCTGTGGTAAATTTTAGTTTTACGCCTTCCGTTAAAAGTAACGCCGCATATTGTTCCGTCAACGATGCTTTTGTGTCAGTTAAAATTTTCACAAAATCATCTGCGGTTAACGCTTTTAATTCAACACGAATCGGCAAACGTCCTTGCAATTCAGGCACAAGATCAGAAGGTTTTGAAACATGAAACGCACCAGAAGCAATAAATAAAATATGATCGGTTTGCAACATGCCGTATTTTGTTGACACCGTACAACCTTCGATTAATGGCAACAAGTCACGCTGTACGCCTTCGCGCGAAATATCGGCGCCGCGCACATGACCTTCTGTGCTACGTGTAATTTTGTCAATCTCATCTAAAAATACTATGCCATGTTGCTCAACGCTATTGACCGCATCTAATTTCAATCGCTCATCATCAATTAATTTTGCCGCTTCTTCGTCTTCTAAAATTTTCATCGCATCTTTGATAAGCATTCGACGCGTTTTCTTTTTCACGCCCGATGATAAGCTTTGAAACAAACCACTTAATTGATTCGTCATTTCTTCCATGCCGGGCGGACCCATAATTTCAACGCCAACAGATGGCAAAGACAGTTGCACATCAATCTCGCGATCATCTAATTTTCCTTCACGCAATTGTTTGCGAAATTTGGCTTTTGTGTTTTCACCTTGCGTTTCTTTGGCCTCATTGGCCTCGATCATGTCATCCGATGCAGGCAACAAAATATCTAAAATTCTTTTTTCAGCGGCATCATGCGCCATAGATGCTGCCTTCGCTAACGCTTCTTCGCGTTTCATTTTAACAGCGGCATCCACTAAATCGCGAATAATCGATTCCACATCGCGCCCCACATAACCCACTTCGGTAAATTTAGTCGCTTCGACTTTAATAAAAGGCGCCTTAACCAATTTTGCTAAACGGCGAGCAATTTCAGTTTTACCGACGCCCGTGGGTCCAATCATGAGAATATTTTTGGGAGTAATTTCACCACGCAAGTCAACGGGCACTTGTTGACGACGCCAACGATTGCGCAACGCCACGGCGACAGCACGTTTCGCATCATCTTGACCGACGATAAAACGATCGAGCTCGCTCACAATTTCTTTTGGCGTCATCACGGAAGGTGTAGTTATCTCAGCGGTAGCTGTTATCATAAAAAGCCTTATAAAAAATTATTTTTTAGGAATCGTCAATTCTTCGATCACTAAATTCTGATTAGTGTAAATACAAATGTTGCTCGCGATCGTTAAACTTTTCTCAACAATCTGACGTGCATCTAATTTTGTGTTTTCAACGAGCGCTGTCGCGGCCGCTTGCGCAAATGAACCGCCAGAGCCAATCGCAATTAAATTATTTTCTGGTTCAATGACGTCGCCATTGCCCGTAATAATTAATGAGCTATCAATATCGGCAACCGCCAGCAGCGCTTCTAATCGGCGCAACATGCGATCCGTGCGCCAATCTTTTGCGAGCTCAACAGCCGCACGCGCCAATTGACCATGATACATTTCAAGTTTTTGTTCAAAGCGCTCAAACAGCGTAAATGCATCTGCGGTGCCGCCGGCAAACCCGGCAATCACTTGGTCGTTGAACAAGCGTCGCACCTTGCGCGCATTGCTCTTCATGACCACATTGCCCATCGTCACCTGACCATCACCACCGATGACCACTTTGTTATCGCGACGAACCGATAAAATTGTTGTACCTTTATATTGATCCAAAGAAAAGCTCCTGTTTAGCAATAAAATGAAAGACATCTCTCATATGGGGACGGCAGCCGCCTTTTCAAGGTCATTTTCGATCGATTTCCAAAACCACACTGCTAATATCCTGCTGACTCAACGTATCTCGAGCAACCTCTGCATCACTCCTATTATTAAATGGCCCGACCTGAACGCGATACCATTCCATTTGACCACGCATCATCGGCACGACTTTGCTATGAAATCCAATTTCATTTAATTTTGTCTCAAACGCCTTTACATTATTTGGGTCAGACAACGAGGCAACTTGTAATATATATTTTGTCTTTTTACTATCGGACGCCGTCGCATCGGTTGCAACATTGACCGTATTTTTTGGCAACATACTATAAAAATCAAAATGTACGGGCGGCGCTTCTTCTTTTACCACTTTTTGCGGCGCTGTTTTTTTCACCACCATCGTCGGCTGATCAACGGTAGGCGCTTCTGCCTTATCTTTTAATTTATTAAAAAAATATAACCCGCCAACAATACCCAACCCAATGACAATCAATACAATAAAAACAAAAAGCCATGAAAAATATTTTTTCGGTTTTTCGGGCGACTTCTTGCTCACGGGCTTTCGCCAATTCCGCGAATTGCCATGCGCACGATGCACATAATCTTTTGGCATATTACATCACCTCCGGCGTTGATATCTTTAATAACGTTAAGCCATTCTGTAAAATTTGTTTAGTCGCCATCACCACACTTAATCGCGCGTGACGCAATGCATCGTCGTCTATAATAAATTTCTCGGCATTATAATAAACATGAAAACGATTTGCGAGCTCGCGCAAATAATTCGCTAATTGATGTGGCGCCAAGTCCTGCGCCGACTTTAATAGCGTCTCGGCATACTGTGATATATAGGATATTAATGCTTTTTCATACGGCGAAGTTAAACAATCGAGGGCAGAAATGCCCGCCACCTGATCAAATGTCATATGACGTTCGTCTAACTGACGAAACACGCTACAAATACGCGCATAGGCATACTGTATATAATAAACCGGATTTTCATTTGATTTTGATTTTGCCAAATCCAAATCAAAATCCATATGTTGATCACACGCCCGCATCACATAAAAAAATCGCGCCGCATCATTACCCACTTCTTCACGCAATTCGCGTAACGTCACAAACAATCCGCTTCGCGTCGACATCGGCACCTTTTTGCCATTGCGCCACAACACCGCAAATTGCACCAACGGAATTTGTAGCGCCTCTTTTTTTAATCCTAATGCGCCGACGGCCGCACGAATACGCGGCACATAACCGTGATGATCGGCACCAAATATATCGATCAAACGATCAAATCCACGTTCAAGTTTATGCCAATGATAAGCAACATCCGACGCGAAATAAGTGTGCGCTCCATTGCTGCGCATGAGCACACGATCTTGTTCATCCCCAAATTTGGTCGCACGAAACCACTGTGCGCCGTCTTTTTCAAATACATGACCACGCTCACGCAATGCATCAATACCTTTTTGAATCGCGCCGCTCTCTAAGAGCTGTTTTTCGGAAAACCATTCATCAAAATCCACGCTAAACTCATGCAAATCATCTTTAATATCCGCCAATATCGTATCGGTACCCCGCTGATGAATTGTCTGATAACCCTGCTTTAATAGCTCTTTTGCGCGTATAATTAATGCATCGATATGCTCGTCTTTATCACCACCTTGCGGTTCATCGGCGGGAATATGCTCAAAAACTTTTGCGGATGGATGTTTAAATTTATCTTGATATTGATCCTTCAACGCTTGCGCAATAGCCACAATATAATCGCCGCAATAACCATTGACCGGAAAAATAAATTTTGCGCCTAAAATTTCTAAATAACGCAACCAAATACTCGTTGCCAAAATATCCATTTGACGGCCGGCATCATTCACATAATATTCGCGGTGCACGTCAAAACCTACCGCCTGTAATAAATCCGAAATCGCTGAACCATATGCCGCACCACGTCCATGTCCAACATGTAATGGACCCGTTGGATTCGCCGAAACAAATTCGACGATAACACGCTGCTTGTGACCGGCATTGCTCAAACCAAATTTTTCGCCATCTTCTAAAACTTTTGCAATCACGGATTGCTCAACATTTTGTTTCACAAAAAAATTAATGAACCCCGGACCCGCAATTTCAATTTTTTCAATCTCTTTGGCACGGCTTAATGCATCCACTAATAAAGTCGCCAATTCAAGCGGCGGTAATTGAGCGGATTTCGCCAACATCAATGCAACGTTACTCGAATAATCGCCATGTTTGGCCTCTTTTGTGCGATCGATGCGAAAAACAGTTGGCACCTCGGCGGGCAAACGACCGTCGACCTGCAGTTGTAACACCGCTTGTTGCAATAATTGTTGTAATGTTTCTTTCATCAGGCAAAAATTCAGTGATTATTTGAAGGAGTTATATTATCCTGTCTACTTTATAAAATCCAACGCTTATATGAATACTAAACAATTAGCCTATTTAGACGCCATGGACATCTCTGTCTGGCAAAAGCGCAACAGGCAACCAAAATCTATCGCCATGGACATTGAAACTATTGATCCAGAACTCGAGGGAGCATGGAAAAAACTTGAGTTGCAGGTCAAAAATTGCACGCTCTGTGAGCTTTCAAAAACACGAACTCAGACCGTATTCGGCGTTGGTAATCGGCAAACTGATCTTTTATTGATCGGCGAAGCGCCAGGAGCCAGCGAGGATGCCCAGGGAGAACCGTTCGTCGGCCGCGCCGGACTTCTCTTAAATGAAATGTTGAAATCAATCGGACTCAATCGACAAACGACTTACATTACTAATATTTTAAAATGTCGGCCGCCCAACAATCGCGATCCATTGCCGCACGAAGTCAAACTCTGCACGCCGTATCTCAACGAACAAATCACATTAATCAATCCAAAAATGATCGTCGCCGTCGGCCGCATCGCCGCACAATTTTTATTAAACACCGACACACCTATCGGCAAAATGCGCATGCAACTGCATCATTATGGCGAAAAGAAAATTCCACTGGTCGTGATTTATCATCCTGCTTATCTATTACGCTCGCCACGTGAAAAAGCCAAAGCGTATCGAGATATGCTGCAGATTAAAAAGATTTTACACGAAATATAATACGAAATGATTTCCCCGTGGCTTGCATGGGGATTTTTATTCACATGCTGAACACAGAATGCGACGGCACATCCACCAACTTCCCGCTTGCGTCATCCCCGAAAATGCTTTTCCGCCGAAGCAATAGCGAGGCGGAAACATTTGTCGGGGATCCATTCCTAAATTAACTTCAATAAAATTAAATTTTCCGATATTGGACTTATTGATCTATGGATCCCCGGCTATTTTGCTTCGCAAAATCCCGGGGATGACAGCATCCCTCTCAGAACGTAGGTTGGGCCGTGAGGCCCAACAAACTATTCCCGTTGGGCTTCGCTTCGCTCAGCGCCAACCTACATTTTACTTAGCCCAACCTACCGCGCTTTTAGTATTATAAATGGCATGACGGTCTCAACAATAAGTGCAAAAGCCATAGCTAATTTAGGGTGGGACAAAGTAAGGCTCGTTAATCCTGTTTTTATAGGGGACACTCTATATGCGGAAAGTGAAATTTTGCGAAAACGAGAATCAAAATCAAGATCAACTCAAGGCATAGTGACCGTTAAAACAACCGGATTAAAAGAAAATGGAACAATTGTGCTAACATTCGAAAGAACCATCTTGATTCCGAAGCGCAATTTCGATATAAATTATTCCATTAAGTCAAGACGGTAAAGTTTAATCATGTTTAATAAAGAAATTTACAAACAAAATTACAAAATAATTTCAACTAATTTAGTTTTTTGGTTTGGGGTTTATTTATTTTTACCCGTATTACCTTTGTTTTACGGCCAGTCAGGGATGAGCAGCCAAAAGATAGGGTATATAATTGGATCATATTCATTAGGCGCCATACTGTTTCGCGCATTGGCGGGAAAGATCGCGGATCGTTATGGTTACAAATTGATTGCTACTCTTGGCTTGATTTTGTCATTAAGTGCTATTTTTGGGTATTTTTACGTAGGGAGTTTGCTGGCAATATTGTTATTTCGTTTTTTACACGGAGTTGGTAGCGCAGGATATAGTTCTTCAGCGATAGCAATGGTTACTCTAACAAATAAAAGCGATAATGTAAAAGAAGCAATTTCTCTGTATACATTATTCAGCATGATTGGAATAGCTTTTGCTATGAGCGCGGCTACATTTATATATAATGCAGGAAATTATCATCTCGTTATTACTTTTGCTTTACTCACTACAGCGACTGCTCTTATTTTATTTCCTAGAAAAATGGATATATTTTTGCAACGAGAAAGAAACGTCAAATCTACAGGCTTTTTAAAAATCATATCTAATCCATTTATTTTTATATCAACTCTAAATCAATTTACAATTTATTTATGTTACAGCAGTATAATGACATTTTTACCCCTACTTATGTATTCGCAAGGAGTAAAAAACTTATTTGTTTTTTATTTTACTTACTCAGCTACTGTCGTCTCGATGCGATTTTTTGCCGCGCAGCTTTGTAGATTTATTGAAGTAAAACAATTGATTTTGTATATCTTATTAATTTTTGCGTGCACGATGCTGGTCCCTATCCTAAGCAAAACAGTGTTGGGTTTGTTTTTTATTGGCATAGGTGTTGGGATTGCTGTGGGATTAGGTCTTCCCTTATTAACCAGCGTGATATCGGTCAATACCCGCCCTGTAGATCGAGGTGTTGCTTTAGGGTTTTTTACTACAGCGATAGATCTTGGTATGGGCGTCGGGTCTATAGGGATGGGGTGGGTGACAGAGTATTTTGGCTATAACAAAATGTTTTTTGTTGTTTTTTTGTTTATTTTCATGAACTTTCTTTTTTACTTGTTTTGGATAAGAAAGCAAAAACCATTTTATCGTAGATAGAATACTCTATAAGCATTTTTTTACTGATTATAGCTAATCGTTCAGGGACGACTAGCTATTTGATAAAAAAGTGTTTTGTATAAATCGCGGCTATGAATATGTTGCTGCGTTATGTACAATAACCAGAAATAAAAAGATCTACGGCGCTTCTGTCCTGCTTATGCAGTTGGAGTTGTCACCCTGCGACTTGTGTATGAACCTGGTACATGTGTTACCCATGCACCAGGTTCATACACTTGCACGGGGATTTTTATTCACATGCTGAACACAGAATGCGACGGCACATCCACCAACTTCCCTCTTTCGATCAAGGCAGCACGAATTGGCGCCAATGCTTCTGCATAGTGCTCTTGCCATTGTGCTTCTAAATGGGCGCACACTTCTGGCTTAGCACCTTTGGGGTGACATAGGCTTTGCAGCATCTCTGGCACGCGACGAAACCCTTCACGAACAAAATAGTTGTGCGCACACACAAAAATATATGTCGAACCCATTCCGTCTCTTATCACTTGCTGCAATGCGTTACGTAACGATTTTGGATCTTTTACCGTTGCATCAAAATGCGCTGTCGTCGAGGGTGTTGCCGCAAAAACATTACAATAGATTTCTTTAACCCGGGTTGCTACCTTTTGTGCATGTTCAATAACCGGTAATAAAAAGACGTCTTGTCCTGCAATCTTGACGGGATGAACATGCTCTAAATTTAATGGTGGCACACGACCCTCAACATGTGCTGTTTTCGCAGCAGGTTTCGGTTGCACATAACCAATCTCATCATCTCGCACATCATCGCCATGTGTCTCATTATAGACTTCACTAAACGTTTGGCGCGCCGCCCAAACATGTGCAAGCTGCGCATGATGCGCCTCCACTGCTGGTTTTAATTCCGCTACTTTTGCGGCATAGGTAGATTGCCACAAACCAGTTATTGCGGCTGATTCTTCTGCACATAATTCTTGTCGTTTTTTACTAAATTCCCGATAACGATCGTAATACCAGGCTCGCTCATGTTCCAGCTCGGCTCTTGTTCCTTTAATCACATTTTGCATAAATGCATCTAAATCCGCCGCATGCGCATCAAATTTTCCCATCTCGCCCAATTTCTTAAACGCCCGCACAAATAATTCAGCCATCGCTTCTGCGTTTTCTCGCACTGCTGCCGTTATTGCCTCTGCCGGTGAATCAGTAGAACTATGTGAAATCGTTGTACGATCGATAGAATCGGGTGTTGCTGACTTGCGCGCGGATAAGGTTTTTCGCAACATTTCATATCGCTCTTGGTTAGAAAATATTTCATTCGCTATACGTATCGGTGCAATTACGTGCGTCGTGTGATCACCCGTGCAACGCAGCCCAGATAATCGACTTATATAGTTTCTTTCCCAGTACAAAACAGCTTGCTCATCTAACTTCCCATCGGGTGCCACTAAGGCTAGTTTTTCTTGAAAGACCGCTTCTACGTCACCCGCACGCGCAACAAATAAGTCGGCTGATCGAAAAGCGTTATCACGTATTGCACGATACCGAGGAGTATCGCGCAGCTGAAATCCCAAAAACTCAAAATAGCTTCTTGGCATCACTCACTCCTTAATTTTTATTATTTTTATAGAGCAGTCAACGCTGCATTGACCTACTATAGCCGCCAATTCTTAAGGAAATCTTCAACAACTCGGCCGCAAGCGGCCGAGATTGTTTCCTGGATTGATTTCGCCTGCGCGGGAAACCCGCGCGAACGGCGACCAGAGGGGAGCATTGCATTGCTCCCCTCTGGACTCCCCAGCGCCCTTGTCTCCGCTGCTTGCAGCGGAGATTTCTTACTTTAAATAGACCTGTTTTTTCCTGGCTTCCGCATTTTTTGATAGTGAACGAGCCTGGAAGCCGTGCGCTAAGCCTCATGAGCCAATCGACATACCCATTATTACACCGCGATCGTCGCCTTTATCGTCGGATGATATCGATAGTCCAATAATTCAAAATCTTCAAATTGATAATGAAACAAAGACTCGGGTTTTCGTTTGATTTGCAATGTCGGCAGCGAATACGGCTCGCGTGATAATTGCAAATTGACTTGTTCTAAATGATTGGAATAAATATGACAATCGCCGCCCGTCCAAATAAATTCCTTGGGCTGCAAATCACATTGTTGCGCGACCATGCATGTCAATAAAGAATAAGAAGCAATATTAAATGGCACACCCAAAAATGCATCGGCCGAACGCTGATACAATTGACATGATAATTTCCCCTCAGACACATAAAACTGAAACAGCAAATGACAAGGCGGCAATGCCATTTTCGATAACTCACCGACATTCCACGCACTTATAATATGTCGTCTGGAATCGGAATTATTTTTTATGTCCTCAATCAATTTTGCAAACTGGTCAATGACCTGTCCGTCAGCCGCTTTCCACGCGCGCCATTGTTTTCCGTACACCGGACCTAAATTACCATTTTCATCCGCCCACTCATTCCAAATGCGCACGCCATGCTCATTTAAATATTTTATATTTGTATCGCCATTTAAAAACCACAACAACTCATAAATCAAACTTTTTAAATGCATGCGTTTTGTCGTCACGAGCGGAAAACTTTTGCTTAAATCAAAACGCATTTGAAACCCGAACATACTGATCGTTCCCACGCCGGTGCGATCTTCTTTTTTTGCGCCCGTTTCTAACACCTGTTTCAAGAAAGCTAAATATTGTCTCACAACTCGCTCCTTTTTCAATCGGCGCAGCTCTGAGCTGCGCAAACGCAGTCACAGCAAGGATTTCCCCAGCTCAGAGCTGCGAACATCATTTTTTATAGCCATACCACAACAAAAAAATACCGCCCAATATCATCGGCACAGACAAGGCCATACCCATCGTCAACCAATGCCACGCAATAAACCCTAATTGCGGATCGGGTTGTCTAAAAAATTCAGCAAGACAACGAAACAATCCGTAAAACAACAAAAACACGCCAGACAGCGCCATGCGCGGTCGCGGCTTCATCGAATACACCCATAATATAATAAATAATAAAACGCCTTCCAATAACGCTTCATAAATTTCTATCGGATGTCGCGGCATCGGCCCACCCAACGGATACACCATGGCCCATGGTACATTCGTCACTCTGCCAAACAACTCGCCATTGATAAAATTTCCAATTCTGCCTGCCGCCAGCCCAATCGGCACAAACGGCGCAACAAAATCCGTCAATTCAAAAAAACTATGTTTTGCTTTATATGTACTAAACCATAACGCCGCAATACCTCCCAATAATCCTCCATGAAAAGACATACCGCCTTGCCAAATCTGAACAATAATCCAAGGCGCATGAATAAAATTGGAAAAATCATAAAACAACATATAGCCAATGCGCCCTCCCAATAAAATGCCCAGCGCAATATAAAAAAGCCAATCCGCGAGCTGTTCATTCGTGTAGGATAAATTATATTTTTTAACGCGATAGCTTGCCAATAACCATCCGAGAATAAAACTCACTAAATACATTAGACCATACCAATGCACTGCCAACGGCCCAATATGAAATGCAATGGGATTCATCTTTGGATAAATAAGCACGACCAGACTCCTTCTTTTATTAACGCATCAATAAATGCAAACCCGTCATCAACCATAAAACTGCACACTCTCAATGTTTCAAATTACGCATCTCGCTCACTGAGCACGTCTCCCCGGTCGCACCAAACCACCCAAGCCTGCTTCTGTTAACGCGCGCTCTAATAACTTACGAATATGCGTTGCATTTTCCATTGACAATGCCGCTTTTAATAATTTTTTTGCTTTACGCATTGAAAACGTACGAATCACCCATTTCACACGCAATAAATTATTTGCACTCATGCTCAACGCATCAAAACCCATCGCCATTAACAACACAACGGCGGTCGGATTACCCGCCATCTCGCCGCAAATGCTGACTTTCTTTTTTGCGCCATGCGCGCGTTCAACAATTTGCATTAATGCTTGCAACACGGTCGGATGAAATGAACTATATAAGTTTGCAACCTGTGCATTATTGCGATCAACTGCCAACAAATATTGCGTCAAATCATTACTACCGACCGATAAGAAATCAACACGCTCAGCCAATGCTTTACCTTGATAAACCGCAGCAGGTACTTCGACCATGACCCCCACTTCTGGTTTTTTCATCTCAACGCCCTCGGCTAGGATTTCTTGATAGATTTTATCAATCATCGCCAAAGCATCATCAACTTCAGAAACATCAGTAATCATCGGCAACATAATTTTTAAATTATTAAGTCCGATATTTGCCTGCAACATCGCACGCACTTGTACAGAAAAGATTTCCGGATGATCCAATAAAACACGAATACCACGCCAACCTAAAAATGGATTACTTTCTTTGATGGGGAAATAAGGCAATGTTTTATCGCCACCAATATCCAACAAACGCATGGTCACCGGTCGGGGCGCAAAAGCTTCGAGTAAACGGCGATAAATAATTTGCTGTTCTTGAACAGAAGGAAAACGATCGCAAATCATAAAAGGCATTTCAGTACGATACAAACCGATGCCTTCAGAATTAATACTTAAGGAACGCTCAATGCCCGACATCAACCCTGTATTGGTATACAACGCGACGATCTGGCCGTCTGTTGTCTTGGCCGGCAATTGTTGCAAATATTTTAATTCAGCATCCAATGCCGTTTCTTCACGCGCCAATCGTTCAAATGCTCGTAAAACTTTCAGGCTTGGCGAAAGATGCACGTTACCCGAATAGCCATCCACGATAATTTGTTTGTCGTGCAATTTTGCAATGGGCAACGCACGTGCGCCCATCACGATGGGAATACCGAGTGCTCGCGCCAAAATGGCAATATGCGAATTACTTGAACCCGTTGTAGAAACAATGCCCGCCAGCCGATCTTCAGGCACATCTGCCAAATGCGAAACCGCTATTTCTTCGCCAACCAAAATCGTTCGCTTCGGATATTTAATAACCCGCGGTATTTTCGACTCCAAATAAAATAAAATACGATGGCCTAAATCTCTCAGATCTGATGAACGCTCTTTAAAATACTCGTTTTCCATTTCTTCGAATTGACGCACATAACCGCGCACAACTTTGGCAACAGCCCCTTGCGCCCATTGATTTTGACGAATGCGTTTTACGACTTCATCTTTAAACGCCTGGCTGTCTAAAATTTTCAAATACGCATGAAACAACTCGCGCTCTTCACTGGATAAATTCACCGACAACCGCTCTTCCATTTGCTTTGTTTCTTCACGCGCCAGCTGCAATGCAACACAAAAACTATCGATTTCTGCTTCAATATTTTCAATTTTTCGATCAGGCACATCGCTTAATTTAGTCGACACGCATATCACTTTTGCCTGGCCAATTCCTATACCTGGCGAACCGCCAAATCCACGCAGCGTAAAGTTTGTTTTCTGAGACTGTTGTTCCGCTTGCGTTAATGCACCGTGCGCTTCAGATTTCGAAATAATACCGGCCAACTGAATCGCCAATGTTACCAAAAAAGATTCTTCTAACTCATCATATGTTCTGTTGCTTTTATTATAAACCATCAATACGCCCGATAAACGCCGTCGATATTGAATCGGCACGCCTAAAAATGCGCGACAACTTTCGTTATTAAAGTTATCCGCGTCCGGCATAACAGTGCTTATATTAACGGCTTCGCCTCGTTTCACTACGAGACCAATCAAGCCTTTATCTAAAGGAATATTCGTCGGCTCATTAGGGTTAACAGGAATTCCATCGGCGGCACGTAACGTCAACATTGGCCGCGCATGATCGATTAAAAAAATTGAACAAACATCCGAATGAAGCGCCTCTCTGACATGTTGAACAATGATAGTCAGTATCTGCTCTATATCCTCTTCGTTGTTTGCTATCTGTATAAGTTGACGCAACAATTTTAACATAATCATTTCTCTCAATTAAAAATTGCTATTTATACTGATCTGCATTTTTGCCAAATACAATCGGCGCAAACTCTCGTAACACTTGTTGATACACGTCGCGCTTAAAATCAATAATGTTATGTGCCGGAAACCAATAGCTCACCCAACGAAAATAATCGAATTCCGGTGAGTCCGTTACATTAAAATTAACGTCATCTTCCGAACCAATCAAACGCAACAAGAACCATTTCTGTTTTTGACCGATACAAATGGGCGCCATGTGATGACGCACAAGATAATCGGGCAACCGATAGGTTAATAATTCTTTGCTGCTTGCTAAAACTTCCACATCCGTCTTTTTCAATCCAATTTCTTCATACAATTCTCGAAACATGGTTGTTTCAAATGATTCATCGTCACCCACACCCCCTTGCGGAAACTGCCAAGCATTGCGCGATCCAACGCGGCGCGCCCAAAATAAACGATTTTTATTGTTGATTAGAACAATAGCGACGCCATGCCGAAACCCATCTTGATCAATCACTGGACAATTCCTTTGATTTATATTATTTGCATAGACTATATCACATGACCCCCGATCTGTGACACAACTTCCTATCACCCCGCAGCTCCCCCGCAGCTCCCCCGCAGCTCCCCCGCAGCTCAGAGCTGCGCGAAATAGGCCTCATAAAATCCTTGCTATGACTGCCCAGCAGCAGCTCAGAGCTGCGCGGATTAATTTTCTGTAAGCTATTTGCTCGTACATGGCCAAACCGAAAAGCTCGACAAAACTGGCACAAATCGATACGCTTAGCTCCACCATGAAACAAAAAATACAACGGCATCCTTATTTCCTAATATGGTCGTTTCTTGCGCTCACCAGCTTGCTCAGCATATTACTATCCATCAGCTTCGGCAGCACACATGTTACCTGGTCGCAATGGACAGGTTCATTGTTTCAACCGCATTCATTGCAGCACACCATCATCTTTAAACTGCGCCTTCCCCGAACAATTTGCGCTTTCATCACGGGTGGATTGCTCGCACTGGCTGGCGCACTCATGCAAACATTGTTTCGCAATCCGCTAGCTGATCCTTTTATTTTAGGTATATCGGGCGGCGCAGCCGTCATGAGCTTAATCGCCATTATGCTCGGTCTTGCCGCTAGCCACATTGCGCTCTGGGCTTTTGTCGGCAGCTTGTTCTCAATTTATTTAGTCATGGTTCTTGCTCGCGTTCGAAAAAGAGGCTGGTCTCCACTGCATCTATTGTTAACGGGCGTTGTTGTTGCAACCGGATGGAGCGCAATAATCAGTCTGATTTTAACCATCAGCCCCGATAATTATCTACATAGCATGCTGTTTTGGCTGATGGGTGATTTAAGTTATGCCAAGTTCGCCTGGTGGCAACCCGCCGTCTTAATCGTCAGCTTAATCGCCAGCTTGATGCTAGCAAAACCGCTGAACGTACTCGCACAAGGCGACTTATCCGCGCGCAGTCTCGGCATTGACACCCATAAACTGAACTTTATCTTATTTATTATCAGTTCGCTGCTCACCTCAGCAGCCGTGAGTATCGCCGGCACGATTGGATTTGTTGGCCTCATCGTGCCACATATGCTACGCCTAATGGTTGGCAGCGATCATCGGATTATTCTACCCGCTTCTGTATTATTAGGCGGAAGCTTGTTAACATTTGCGGACACATTAGCTCGCACTCTGGTCGCTCCCGTGCAATTACCCGTTGGAATTGTTACCGCGGTCATTGGCGTACCGAGTTTTCTAATATTACTGCAACGTGGTTATCAAAAATGACAGCACTCACCATACAAGATTTAACAATCACAATCGAGGAACGAACACTCGTCGATCAACTATCGGTTGAATTTCTCGACAGTCAAGTCTGGGGAATTTTAGGTTCGAACGGCGCAGGCAAAACAACGTTATTACATACGATCGCGGGTCTACGAAAAAATCAAACCGGAACCATCCAATTAAACAATAAAGATATTTTTCAAATTAAAGCAAAACGACGCGCCAAAAAAATTGGCTTGCTTCGACAAGACGGTGAGTTTTCATTCCCCAGCACTGTGTTAGAAACCGCATTAATTGGCCGCTACCCTCATCAAAAAAACTGGTTTTATGATGAAGAAAAAGATATTGAATTTGCCAAACAAATTCTAGAACAAGTCGGTTTGTCTCAATTTGAACATCGGACGGTCACTAATTTATCGGGGGGCGAAAAACGTAAGCTCATGCTCGCTATTTTATTAATTCAAAACCCCGACATTTATTTATTAGATGAGCCCACCAATCATTTAGACATGCAACAACGTGTACAGATGCTGGCGCGCTTAACAAAACTCGCTCAACAACAACATAAAATCGTCATCATGATTTTGCACGATATACATTTAATGAGCCATTTTTGCGATCATATTATTTTGTTTGAAGAGCAAGGAAAAATTCGCACAGGCAAATGCCAAGACATCTTAAATAAAGCCACATTACATCGTCTTTTCCCAATTTATATGAAAGAAAATTGTATCAATTTATGAGTAAATTTCATCACATGCGTTATTGGCCAGGCTGGATAATCGTCGGATTACTTATCTTATTATCAAAATTGCCATACCGTTTACAATTACATATCGGAAAATTTTTAGGACTATGTTTATTTCATGGCAGCAAAAAATTAACGGCTGTTGCACGAATCAATATCAACCTGTGTTTTCCAGAATTATCCGACATACAGCGGCGACAATTGTTCAAAAAAAACTGCATCTCAAGTGGCATCGCCATCATGGAAACCGCCTTTGCCTGGTACGGCAAAGAATCAAAATTGCGCCCTTTGTTGCATTTACATGGCGAAGAACATATTCAAAAAGCGCAAACAGAAAACCGCGGCATATTATTTATAGGGCCACATTTTCTGACGATAGAAATCGCCAATAGATTATATACGTTAGACCACGACGTTTCATTGATGTACCGAAAAAGCAAAAACGATTTTCTTAATTTTATTATTGAAACTGCGTTAAAAAAACATAACAAACAAATTATTGAACGCAATCAAGTGTATCAGTTAATTAAAACATTAAAAAAAGGAGAAAGCATAGGATACACGCCTGACATCGACGGCGGTTATTATAACAGCATTTTTGTTCCATTTTTTAATATCCCCGCATCCACCTTAACGGCGCCAGCCAAAATTGCAAAGTTCACAAACGCCACCGTGTTATTATCCACTTATTATCGACGCGACGATGGCACCGGGTATGACATTACTTTCTCTCCTGTGCCTGCAAATTTTCCTTCCGATAATATCGAAAAAGATATAACATACATCAATCAATGGCTGGAAGAAGTCATTCGAAAAAAACCAGAACAATATTTATGGCAATATAAACGCTTTAAAACACGACCGAAAGCAGGACATGCGGCGCGTAATATTTATTGCGAAGCAAATACCTCGCGGCTTGCCGCGAGTACTTTACGCATGGGG
>Ga0209541_10007781_pt1 | contig 17908 bp, 16 predicted proteins | sample RifCSPlowO2_01_FD_184027 | JGI IMG/M metagenome (GOLD analysis project Ga0209541, IMG submission 184027) | Groundwater microbial communities from Rifle, Colorado - Rifle CSP2_plank lowO2_0.1 (SPAdes) (version 2) | ecosystem: Environmental > Aquatic > Deep subsurface > Groundwater | place... | reverse complement strand
CTCTGTGTACCAGTTGAGCGGCTTCTTTCCTCACTCGAGGCATTGATGGATTTAATGTGTATGGCATAGCATCATCTTATTGGTTAAGTGATGCAAAGCTATTGGGATATTACGTAAAAGTTGACAAACTTCTTGTTTTAGTGTACTCTGTATTTAGAGCTCATTTCTGACAAAATCGTCAGAGGAGGTGTTTATGTGGTCCAATCCAAGAATGTTGGTCGGAGTGTTTTCAGGCCTCGTTTTCAGCGGCAAGTCGTTTTTCCGAAACTGGGTGATGGGTTTGCCAGAGTATAAAGATGCGGTTTTCGTTTCAGCTGACGCTGTACGTAACCGCCTCTATGGCGACCGAAGCGACACTCACATCACCAAGACCGAGCATGTCTTCAAGAACGAGGTCACTCGGTCTGATGTTAAGACCAAGCTGATCGTGGAAAGACCACCAGCCGTTTTTCTGGAGATGGTGATGTTGACTCGCGAAGCTCACCAACGGCCGTTCGTAGAAATGGTTGAAAGTGCAAACTTGTATCTTCAAACCATTGAACAAGAGGAAGTCCAGCGGGACGGCAAACCAGTTCCTGAATCGTCAGTCAAAGTGGACTTCAAGTGTGTCTACTTCTACTGTGATTTGGAGACGGTGAAGCGGCGGGTTGGTTATCGCCAGCGGGAGTTGGAAACCTGTGGCAACGTGACCAACGCGAGCGTGTTTGATTTGAACGGTTTCCTCCGTGGAGCCCAACAGATCGAAATTCCACCCGTCGGCTACACGCCACTCTACCTCAACACTTCAGACGAGTCAGAGGGGGCACTGTACCGCCAACACGAAGAAGTTCTTTCTTTCTTGAGAGGCGAAATGCCTGTCGATGAGAAAGAACTCGAGAGGCGCGAGGCCGAAGCTATCGCTTTTCTTGAGCAAGCTCGTCAGCTCTAAAAGAGCTGGGAAGTGACCTACAATGAAGTGATAGGCGGAATCGATATTTGATTCCGCCTATCTTATTTGTTAACTTATACTAATTGACTTCTATGAAAGATACCAAATTCTCTGGTTTATTGCTTAAAAATAAAGATTCTAATCTAAAAATAAGTTATTTTCATCGGCCCGGCAAAAAGGGGACAATTATCTTTATTCATGGGTTAGGTTGCTCTAAAGAAGATTTTCTTATTGCAACCAAATCAAAAAACTTAAAAGACTACGAAATTTTCGCTTTTGATTGGCCGGGAGTGGCGGGGTCATCGTATCCAAAAAACAAGGCTTTAGGCATAAATGATTTGGTTAAAATTATTGATCACATCGTTCTAAAGTTTTCTCTAAAAAAAGTTATTCTAGTTGGCCATAGTCTAGGCAGTGTAGCTGGTCTTTTGTACAGTGTAGAATATCCTAAAAGGACATCAGGCTTTGTGAGTGTAGAAGGAAGTTTGGTTTCTCGAAATGCGCGGTGGTCCCGTGAAATTAAAAAAATGGGTCTTGAAGTTTTTAGAAATAAAACACTTGAAGAGATGAAAGCTGGTTTAAAAAAATCTAAATTCTTAGGGTTTAGAAAGTATGCTAAAACTTTGGATTTGATTTCAAAAAAATCCTATTTTGATTTCAGCGTTTCGCATGCAGAAATTTGTAAAAATAATTATCTTCTCAATAAATTTTTAAAGTTGAAATTATCTAAAGTTTTTATTTACGGCAAAGAAAATAAAGGTTGGGTGCCAGTCATTAAAAAATTAAAGAAAGAGCATTGTTTGGTTAAATCAATTCCAGAAAGCCACCATTTCTCTTTTATTGATAATCCAGATGTTTTTTATAGAATTTTGGCTGAATTTACTAACGACGCTTTCAGTCGCCAGACCCTTGACAAGTAATCTTTATTCATTTATACTCTTTCGAGATTCGGATTAAAACCAGCTATTTTAACCACCGAAGTTCAACCTAGAAAAGGTAGGTGAAGGATGTCAAAAGAGGTTCAAATTCATGCTCATGATCCCAAGGGGGATCTCTTCGAAGGGTTGTTCCCAGTTCTTTACTCTGTTGAGGGTTGGGTCAGGGGTTCTTACTCACGCCAATCTCAAACTTCAGCACTTCTGGCCGAAGTGGCCAGCGGCGGCTTGAGAAACAAGGACGTTCTGGATATGGGATGTGGTTACGGCACAACTACTTTTGCCGTCTCCTCATTCTTTCCGGCTTCAATAACGGCCGTCGACAACTCATCGGCAATGACCGAGATGATGACGTTCCTGCTTTTGGGAGACGGCGACATTGAAGAGTGGCTTATCCAGAGAGGAGCCAGAGAAGTTTTGAGTTGGCGCTTTGAGAGGACGAGAGATTATCTGAAGTTTTTCCGGCAGTGTTTTCGCCAGAACAGCTTTTGGAGCTCGTCTCATCTGCGAGTGATCACTTCGTCTCTGATGGATTTTTCTGCAAATTCTTTTTTTGATGCGGTTGTGGCCAACAATTCGATTCATTGGCCAATAAACCATCTTAAGAAGGAGTCTGCAGAAAAAGGAGTAGAACTTGAAACCGATCAATGCATTGTGGTGGTTCTCGCAAAGCTGAGGACCCTTCTCAAATCTAACGGCGTACTAGTAGTGATGGAACCGCGACAGCTTGCTACTTTGGACACTGATCTTTTTCGGGCAGAAAATTTTGACAGATTTGGCAGCAACAACAATCCAGTCTTTGTCAAACTGAATCTGCTTCTGAATAGGATCCTTAGGGAACGATACTCCGTCGAAAGGGGTAGTCCTAAGGATTTGTGAATGTTTAAGGTCAGCCGGATGCCGGAATTGGCAGCTCAAGCTGGCTTTGAACTCGAAAGAACGGTGGTGATTGAAGAGCCCTCTCTGGTAAGAGCGGTCGATTTCTATCCAACCATCATCCCGATCAATCTGGCGACCGTAGATTTGCCGCTGACAGAAAAGATGCAAATCATCAAGGAAGCCGAAGTCGAATTGGCAGATACTTTGACCGAAGAGGAGAAGAATCTGCCGATGCAGGCTCAAGGCTTCTACTTCGTTTTCCGGGCAGTTTAGTGCCCAAGGAAGGGAAAATGCCCAAGCCAAGACCCGTTAGGCACGTGTTAGCTGAAACGGTCGATCAGTTCTTACATGCTCCTCTGAAACAGGGGAGCAGGGTGGTTGAAGAGTCAAAGAGACTCTACGAAGATGGATTCCCGGTCAGGTTCATCCAGAACTACAATGTGACTTATCGGCTGGCCGAAGTCCACATTCACGAGGATGATATCTTCCTTTGCATGGATGGGAGCGTTCACTTCATCCTCGGCGGCCAACTTGTCAATCCTTGGACCAAAGACGGCCTGACGTTCCTTGCCGACAGCATCAATGGCGGAGAGGAGGTTGTTCTTAACAAGGGTGACTGGCTACATATTCCAGCTGGCCAGGCTCACCAGCACCTTACTCCGCGCCTCTGTCACCTGATGGTGGTCAAGGTGGCTCCACCGGAGGGTCAAGTTCGGCTGGATTACCTGAAAGGTATTAAGCCGAAAGAGGGGTCTGTCAAATGACAGACCCCTTTAACTTTAGTAAAATGTCGAACTATGAATGGAATAAAAGTCTTAATACTAGATTTTGATAATTGTCTGATTCTTGATCAGAAAACTCGTGAAGGTTCTGAAGAGTTGAAGGACAAAGCGTGGTTTGAAGTTTTTTCGGAATATGATCCAGATATTTTAAAGTCTATGATAGAGACTGCGAAAAAGGAGTTTGTCGGAGGTAAGGGTGATAGAAACGGTCTCATAATCAGTTTGTGTCGCCGTTTTGGAATTGAAGATTCTAAAATTAAAGAAGAAAGTATTAAACGATTGAGTCATTTTGATGAAATTATGCAAAGAGGCATTAAAGAAATAGGAATTTCTAAAGAAGTGCGCGACTTCCTCTCGACTTTTTCTTCAAAAATTTCAATTTATTTGAACACAGCGACGCCAGTTGAGAATGCTTCAAGAAGTTTGGATTTGCTTGGGATTAGAGAATTTTTTAAGGGAATATATGGACGACCTGGGACAAAGTTGGATAATATGAAAGCTATTTTGGCTTCTGAACCTGTAAATCCAGATGAAATTCTTTTTGTTGACGACCAAGAAGATAGCCGTCAGATCGCCAAGGAGCTTGGCTGTAAATTTGTCGGTATCCATACCGCTAGAAATAAAGTGTGGCATGAAAATCCGCAGCCCTTTCCGATTATTCGTTCAATTGAGGAACTTTCTGATTTGGTTATTTAATTAAGAAAGAGCCCGCGACGTGAAGTCGCGGGCCCGTGTGTACACGAATGCCGGGATTACATATCCAGCACTCGCGCGATCTGACCACTATCTACGTACCCGCGTGCCTCGAGAAACGTGTCCATGGGCATGTCACCGGAGTTGATCGGGGACCCATCCGACCCGTGGAGCACCTTGGTAGCGTCATCAAGCTCGAGGATGTAACTTCGGAGCGATTCATCAGCCACTGGTTCGCCCGACTGATCGAAGTTGATGCCGAAGTGCTCGTGAAGGAGAGACTTTACCTTCGGATGTTTGAACATCGCTGTGCCTGGATAGGCCGTGGCGACAAACATCCGCTGGTTGATTGAAGCGACTGCGTTCTCGTATTCCGGCGTGCCAGATACGAGACCGCGGGTGGCTTGCTCTACTTGCCAGAGGATGAAGGCGACGCTCGTCTTGAGATCCTCGAGTCGCTCGCCGGGGTACGCCATGATCCAAGTGCAGTTCAAGTGGATACCCACCTCTCGGCACTTCTCACTTCCGTTGACCATGGTTTCCGGCAGATCGAATCCGTTGATCTTGACGAGCTTGTTCTCCCTAGAACCTCTCGGCCGCAAGATGAACCCGCCTTTGTGCATCTCCTCAAGAACGTGAGCACTGGCACTCTCTGCGCCAGCTCCGATGTAGATACAGCCAGCTTTCGCCATTAAATCCAGCCGTTCGTCGCATTCATCGAGTCTGGTGTGCGTGCCCCAACGGATGCCGAGGTCTCCCAATGCTTCTGGGAGTTTGACGACCCTCCGCTTGTCTACGGCGAAGTTGTCATCGGGAAATCCGGCGAAGTCTATGCCGTACTCTCTGACGAGCCACTCTACCTCTTTGCGAAGATTTTCCGCCGAACGCATGCCGTAGTTCCTTTCGCCTTGGGCTCCGCGATAGCAGAAACCACAGTCGTAAGGACATCCCCGGCTTGAGACGGTAGTGAGACTCCGCTTCATACTGAAGGGCGTAGCTGACGAGTTGTTCGCCGCCAGCCCCCAGACAGGCACGTTGATGTACCACTCGAGTACCTTGTTGCCAAGAACATCTTCGTGCAAAAGGTCCCAAGCCGCAAAGGGCAACTCGTCGAGATTGTCTGGCCTGTCGCCGGCATACATGCGACTTTCTGCCATCAAGGAGCGCCAGTTGAGGCCGGCATTTCTTCTGGCCGTGAGCACGTCGTGCGTCAAAAGGAGGATAATGTCATCTCCCTCTGAATGAGCGACGGCGTCGAGTTCCGGGATCCAGCGAAGGAGCGGAAGCTTGACCTGTGTGGCCAAACCACCTCCCGAAACAATGAACGCGTCGGGCACAATGCTTCGACAGATTTTCGCTACGGCTTCTTGCCAGCGGAGAGTGGTGATCATGCCCGAGAGGGCAATCACGTCCGGCTCCCCGTGTTCTCCGATATGAAGCTCAATGAGATTTCGAGCTTCAGCCAGGGTGAGGTGCCTTCCGTTTGGAAGGTTTCTCTCTCTGGCATCATCGTCTTTCACGCGGTAAGCGTTGAGATCGACGATCGAAGGTTCGGCGCCATACAGGCGAAGCCGAGCAGCCATCAGCCCCGGTCCTTGCGGTGGGGTATTGGGCTTAGCGGTTTCGCGAAGCGGCATGTTGATGAAGAGGATACGGCCGCCCTTAAGTGCGTTGTGCCCAAGTTGGGCGACACCTTCGCTCGGGTGTAGGCGAGTATGGGCTACAGGCATTGTTAAACCTCGTTTTTGATAGTGTCATTGAAAAGAACGTCTTTCCAAACTATACAAAGAATTTCCTTTTAACGCAAGGGTGTGGCAACACTTTGATTTTTTTAAGCTATTTTGATATCATGGCATCTTATATGGCGAATCTAGCCCAAAAGATATACCACCGGCTCACTAATAGTTATCCGGCTCAGACGGTTGTTAATATAAACAATTTCTTTCTGGGCAAGGAACATCCAGCGTTTATAGTAGCCGAATTAGGTATCAATCATAACGGCGATGTCGAGATTGCCAAAAAACTTATTGACGTGGCTGTAGAGGCGGCTTGCCAAGCAGTCAAATTCCAAAAAAGGACTATCTCAAAGGTTTATACACCCGAAGAACTGGCCAAGCCGCGCGAGGTGCCCCGGGATGTTCTAGAAAATGCGATCAGACGCGGAGTCCTCTCTGTGGAGGCTATCCGACGTCTAAAAAATTCTGATTTGAAAAATAGCACAAACGGAGACCAAAAGTTAGCTCTTGAGCTTACAGAAGAGGAGTATCGGGAAATTGACGAATATTGCAAAAATAAAGGTATCTTGTGGTTTGCTTCACCTTGGGACGAAGAAAGCGTTGATTTCCTGGAAAAATTCGATGTTCCGTGTCATAAAATAGCTTCGGCTTCTATTACTTATCATGATCTTCTTAGAAAAGTGAAGGCCACTAGGAGGCCAGTCATTCTCTCGACTGGTATGAGCACCATGGAAGAAATAAAAACGGCAGTTGATATTCTCGGTACCAATAATCTAGTTCTCCTTCATACCGTCTCTACCTATCCTTCAGCGGAGAAAGATGTGAACCTAAGGTTGCTAGTGACGCTCAAAAGTGAATTTCCTGATGTTCCTATTGGTTATAGTGGTCATGAAAAGGGACTGGCCATAACAGTAGCGGCGGCAACCTTGGGGGCTCATCTTATTGAACGCCATTTGACACTTGATCACGCCATGTATGGGTCGGATCAAGCCGCCAGTATTGAACCTCACGAACTGAAACAGTTGGTTGCTGATATCCGAGCGATGGAGACCGCCTATGGGCATGGTAAAAAGGAGATACTCGAATCAGAAGTTCCAATTCGTGAGAAACTGCGCCGCAAGACGGCATAGTACTTGTTGTGAATGTCATACAGTTCATGAGGAAATATTTTCTTTATTGGCAAAATGCCGGTAACTTGCTCTGGGAAGCTTATGGGTCATATAAGTCCCACTTTGTTGTCTTAGTGATACTGGGTATTGTTGCCAACGGTCTTGAAGCATTGAGCATCAATATCCTTATTCCACTTTTTTCTTTCTTTGGGGAAGATCAAAGTGCTACCACTGATCCTATTTCCAGTTTCATTGTCCATCTTTTTGGTTACCTTAATTTACCGTTCACCCTCATTGGCGTTCTCGTTTTAATTTGCCTCCTTTTTGTTATCAAAGCCGGAGTCATGTTTGTCTTTGGGTATCTGAAAAATAAAGTTAAAAATGAGTATGAGCGTAATTTGAAAGATCACCTGCTCTCTCGAATACTTTCGGCAAAGTGGCCGTATCTTTTGAAGCAGAAGCAGGGGTATCTCGAAACTATCTTTACTGTTGATGTTATTAGGGCCTCGTCTGCGATCGAGACGATCTTCTCCATCATTATCACTGTGACCGGGCTATTGATATATCTTTTAGTCGCGATAAATATCTCGCAAGCAGTAACCGCAATGACTATCGTTTTTGCCATTATCGGTTTCATTATTTTTAAGCCACTGGTATCGCAAGCTCGCAGAGTCAGTCAGAAAAGCGTTAATCTACAAAAGGACGCGATCCATCACGTATCCGAAAGTGCTACCGGCATCAAGTTGATCAAAATATTGGGAGTCGAAGAAGCAGTTTCCGCGATTGGCAAGCTCTTTTCCAAAGAGTATGAAAGACTCCAAAACAAAGGCGCAGTCATACAGCACTTGGCTGCTGTTTTCATCAAACCGTTAAGTGTGATTTTCATTTCTTTTATCCTCGTATTTTCGTATTACTATACCGCCTACAATATCGGGGCACTGATAGCTATAGTCTATTTGGTGCAACAGATGTTTGGCCATGTGCAGAATCTCCAGGTATTTATTCACACCTTGAATGAACGTGTCCCTTATATACGAGCCGTCCTCGATTATCAAAAAGAAATAATCAAAGCTCAAGAAGAATATAATGAACAGAATGGTAAGCCATTTATCTTCTCCAAAAATATTTCCTTTAACAACGTCGTCTTTTCCTATACCTCGCATAAAAAAATACTGGACGGAGTCTCTCTCACGGTTCCTAGAGGTGTCGCAGTAGGATTTGTCGGTGAATCCGGGGTTGGTAAGACTACCATCTTCGATCTTGTCACACGTCTCTTCGAACCGGATAGTGGAGAAATCTTGGTGGACGGTACGGATATTAAAGACATCAGACTTAGTGATTTGAGAAATGCCATAGGCTATGTCTCCCAAGATATGTTTTTACTAAGCACTTCCGTCGCTGATAACATTCGTTTTTACGATTCCTCCATCACTAATAGACAAATTATCGATGCGGCGAAAAAAGCGCATATCTTTGAATTTATCGACAGTCTGCCCGAAAAATTTAATACCTTGGTGGGTGAGAGAGGGGTGACTCTTTCGGTTGGTCAACGCCAGCGTGTTATTATCGCTAGGGCATTAGCGCGAAACCCACAAATTCTTCTCCTTGATGAAGCGACAAGCGCTCTCGACAACGAGTCCGAACTCTATGTGAAAGAAGCGATTGAAGGTCTTAAGGGGAAAACCACGGTGCTTATTATTGCTCACCGGCTCTCCACACTCTCTAATGTGGACAAGATTTTTGTTCTTAAGGATGGTAAAATCGTCGAGCATGGAAAGTCAATCTTGGCTGATCATAACTAAACCGGAAGAGATAAATGACTTTTGGGAAAAGTCACTTGTTTTACCGCGCCTTAACTTGTCCGATAAACAGCTCTTAGATCTAGAGCTTATTTTGAACGGAGGGTTCCATCCCCTCAAAGGTTTTCTCAATCAGGAAGATTATGAGTCGGTTGTTGATAAGATGCGGTTGAAAAGTGGTGCAGTCTGGCCGATGCCAATTACGCTTGATGTTGAAGAATCTCTTGGTTACAAAGTAGGTGAAGAGGTTTTGCTTTGCGATAAATATGGCAATCCAATTGCGATTATGGTGATCAAATCCATTTTTAAACCCGACAAAGAGCGAGAGGCTTTAGAAGTTTTCGGTACTAACGACCAGGCTCACCCGGGAGTACAGCATCTCTTTCAGGAAGCGAAAGAAGTTTATATCGGTGGCTCTGTTCGCGGTATCGGCTTCTCTCCCAAATATGATTTTAAAGAACTTCGGTTTCATCCACACGAGCTTAAGAAGTGGTTTAAGGATAATTCTTGGGATAAGGTTGTCGCGTTTCAAACCAGGAATCCTACGCACCGTGCCCACTTTGAACTCATGAGTTCTTCTGCGAAAGCAATCGGAGGCAAGGTTCTTATGCACCCTGTAGTCGGTTTAACCAAGCAGGGTGACATTGATTACATTACTCGGGTCAGATCCTACAAACGTTTATACGAAAAGTATATGAAGGGATTCGCAAAGCTGGCGCTTTTGCCGCTTGCCATGCGGATGGGTGGTCCCCGCGAGGCTCTCTGGCATGCCCTTATTCGCAAAAATTATGGGGCCACTCACTTTATCGTTGGCCGGGATCATGCAGGTCCGGGCAATGATTCCACAGGTAAAGAATTTTATGGCCCTTATGATGCGCAAGAACTTGTCAAGGCTTATGAGGAAGAAATAGGAATTAAGATTGTCCCGCAGAAAGAACATGTTTATGTCAAAGAGCTTGATGTCTATCTGCCCGAAGAAGACGTCAATCCAGAACATACGGTTAAAAGTATTTCTGGTACACAATTTCGAAAGATGCTCGCGGAAGGAAGTGATATCCCCTCATGGTTCTCATTTCCGGAAGTTATTGATGAGCTTAGAAAATCAATACTGCATAATAAAGAGGGGGTAGTCATCTTTTTTACCGGGCTCTCAGGTTCCGGTAAGTCGACTGTATCAAATATTCTCGCCACAAAACTTTTAGAAATCCAAAACAGAAAGATAACTATTCTTGACGGTGACGTGGTGCGTCAGAATTTATCAAGAGGTCTCGGCTTCTCACGCGAAGACAGGAATGCCAATATTGAACGTATCGGGTTTGTCGCCAATGAGGTTGCTAGACACGGTGGAATTGCTATATGTGCCGCCATTGCTCCATATGCCCAAGCACGTGACAAAAACCGTAGTGTTATCTCAAAGAGTGGAACCTACGTTGAAGTTTATATGTCGACTTCATTAGAGGTTTGTATGGAACGAGATACCAAAGGATTCTATAAAAAGGCGGCCGCGGGAAAGATGTCTGGACTTACCGGAATTAATGATCCATATGAAGTACCCAAAAATCCGGAAATAGTATTGGATACTGAAAAGCACGATCCAGAGGAATGCGCTGATTTCATTATAGAATTTCTCCGGTCAAAAAAGCTTATATAGTAAAAATAAGTTTTTTTTGCTAGCATACAGCATATGCAAAATGCCTTGAGAAAAATTGTCTTTACAGGGCTCTTTCTGATTCCGTTTGTTCCGTTTCCCGTCTCAAGCTCTTTTTTCTTCCCCTTCATCACTACCAAAGCTTTCGTCTGGAGGATTATTGTTGAAATAATTTTTGCGGCTTGGGTCTCGCTCGCCCTGATTAATGTTAACTATCGCCCGAGGAAATCGGTTATTTTTTATTCAATATTTGGTTTTCTAGTCATTATCGGCCTAGCTGATTTGCTCGGTGTCGCTCCCATCAAGAGCTTCTGGTCGAACTTCGAGCGCATGGAAGGCTTCATTACACTACTGCACTTGGGTATGTTCTTCATAGTTATTTCTTCAGTCTTTAGAGAAATTGACTGGAAGAGGTGGTGGAATACTTCACTTGTCGCCTCATTTCTCATGGTGGTGTATTGCGTTTTACAAATCATCGGATTGAAAACGATAAATCAAGGCGGAGTAAGAGTGGATGGTACTTTCGGCAACGCCATTTATCTGGCCGTTTATATGCTCTTCCATATCTTCGTCGCCATGCTTTTCTTGTGGCGCGAGTGGAAGAATGTCGCTTTGAGATGGGTCTATGGTCTACTCATTCTGACGCAAGTATTCATTCTCTACTACACAGCCACGCGCGGAGCCATGCTGGGCCTTCTCGGTGGCCTCTTCGTTATGGCTGTACTCAATATTTGGAACAGAGAGGACAGACTGGCTAGAAAAATGGGTGTCGCTAATTTAGTCGGCTTACTGGTTTTAGTCGGGGGCTTTTTTTTGATTAGAAACACAGATTTTGTACTTAATGACCCCGTTCTCTCACGTTTCTCTTCTTTGAATGCAGAGGAGTTAAAGACTCAAGGCAGGTACTTTGTCTGGCCGATGGCTCTTGAAGGGGTCAAAGAGCGTCCACTACTTGGTTGGGGTCAGGAGAACTTCAGTTATGTTTTCCAGAAGAATTATAGTCCGGAGATGTATCGCTTAGAACCGTGGTTTGACCGGGCGCACAATATTTTCCTTGACTGGGCGGTTGCAGGTGGTATTCTCGGCCTCCTATCTTATCTTAGTCTCTATGTGGCGCTTTTATTTTCAATTTGGAGGAAGAACACCAATCTGTTTCATACTGAAAAGTCTATTCTCACTGGTCTGGTGGCGGCCTACTTTTTCCACAACTTCTTTGTTTTTGATCATCTCATAAGCTACATCTTCTTCTTCTCCCTTCTAGCCTACCTGCATCAACAGACTAGTGGCGAAATACTATGGACGAAACCAATTACCACGATCCAAGTGAGGAGCTTCATTTTATTGGTAGTTTTAATCTTGTTCATTCCTATCCTCTACTTTGTCAATATTAGACCGATAAGAACCAATGTCTTTCTGATTGAAGCTCTCAAATTTATTCAAACGCCAGGAGAGACTGCTATCGCCGCGAAATACTTTGAGAAAGCTTATAGCGACTCATATCTTGGTCGTACGGAAACAGTAGAACATCTAACTGCTAGAGCAGCCACTATCTTATCTAGCGATATGTCTATGGAAGAGAAGAACGCTTTCTTCAACTTCACAAAGAATGCTGTACTCAAAGAGTCAGAAAATTTAGAAAAAGATGCTCGCTTTCAGTTGGTTGTTGGATCTTTTCTCTCTACTGTTGGTCTTCTCGACGATTCTCTAGTTCGTCTTGCTCGTGCGAAAGAATTGGTACCTGGTAAACAACAGGTGTACTTTGAAATTGGTGCCGTTTATCTAAATAGGAGCGAACCACTTAAAGCTCTTATGATTTTTAAAGAGGCCCATGAATTGGCCCCAGAGTACTTAGAAGCTCGGCTAGTTTATTTAATCGGCGCAATTTATGCTGGTGATAGGGTAGTTGAAAATGAAATAATGAACAAGCTAGCGGAAGAAGAAGTAGTCTTCGATGATCGAATTATAAACGCTTATTATACGAATGGGCGAATTGATGAAGTAGTTAGCTTATTGGAAACTCGTATTCGACTCGACCCAGCTAATACCGATACATATAGGCAGTATCTCGAGACGGTGTTAAAATGAGCTTCTTATGGCCTTTTTAAAGAGCCTTTTTGGTTCTCCGGAAGACAAACTATTGAAATCCTGGAAGCCTATTGTAGAGCGTATTAACGCACTTGAGTCTTCGTTGGAGAGTCTTTCTCCGGAAGAATTAAGAGCGAAGACACAGGAATTCAAGGCGCGACTGTCAAAGAAAGAAACACTTGATGATATTTTGCCAGAAGCTTTCGCAATAGTGCGGGAGGCGGCTAAGCGCACTTTAAAGCAAAGGCACTTCGATGTTCAGCTCCTGGGAGGCATTGCTCTTTATAAAGGGGGTATTGCGGAAATGAAAACCGGGGAGGGTAAAACTTTGGTGGCCACCTTACCAGCATATCTCAAAGCACTCGAAGAGAAAGGTGTGCATGTGGTGACGGTCAATGACTACCTCTCCCGCCGTGATGCTGTCTGGATGGGACAGATATATTCTTACTTAGGTCTTTCCGTGGGAGTTCTCAATCACGCCGAGTCTTTCTTGTATGATCCGCAACATGTAAGTCAAGACAAAGAGCGCGACGAACTCGGCTCCTTCCATGTGGTTCATGAATTTTTGAGACCTGGAAGCAAGAAAGAAGCTTACCAAGCGGATATTACTTATGGCACCAACAATGAATTCGGTTTTGATTACTTACGAGACAATCTCTTGTACAACAAAGGAGATTTGTCTCAAAGGGAATATCACTACGCTATTGTAGATGAAATTGATTCTATTCTTATTGATGAGGCGCGCACACCCCTTATCATTTCCGGTAATACCGGCGCGGCCGGCGAACTCTATGAGAAGTTTGCCAATATTGCTAGGGCTCTTGAAGAGGGAGGGGACTTCACCACAGACGAGAAGCTTCATGCCATCTCTTTGACAGACGCAGGGATTAACAAGGCTGAAAAGTTTTTGGGTATTGAAAATATTTATACCGAAGGGGGAGTTAAGTACGTGCACCACCTCGAAACCGCTGTCAAAGCTAAAGCTCTTTATCACAAAGATAAAGAGTATGTAGTTAAAGACAATGAGGTAGTGATTGTCGACGCCTTTACCGGTCGACTCCAGCCGGGGAGGCGTTGGTCGGAAGGTCTGCATCAAGCAGTAGAAGCAAAAGAAGGAGTGCGAATTAAAGAAGAAAGTCGCACCTTCGCGTCTGTTACTTTTCAGAATTATTTCCGTATGTATCAAAAATTGTCCGGTATGACCGGCACCGCCGTTACTTCCAAAGAAGAGTTTTATAAAGTTTATGGCTTGGAAACTTTCGTTATACCTACCCACAAACCTATAGCTCGCCAAGATCACGGCGATTTAATTTTCCAAACACAAGCTGGCAAAATGAAGGCCGTGGCTAAAAAAGTACGGGAACTTAATCAGAAGGGTCAGCCTGTACTTGTAGGCACTGTTTCTATTGAACACAACGAGCTTCTTTCATCGTATCTAAAAAACGAGGGAATAAGGCACGAAGTTCTCAACGCCAAGAATCACGAAAGAGAAGGCGAACAGATTGCCCAGGCCGGACGCAAGGGCTCTGTCACGGTTGCTACCAACATGGCCGGCCGTGGTATCGATATCAAGTTGGGAGGCGTTCCTAGTACTTCAGAAGAATACGAAGAAATAAAGTCACTCGGCGGTCTCTTTGTTCTTGGTACAGAGAGACATGATGCCCGTAGGATAGACAATCAGTTGCGCGGCCGTTCCGGCAGGCAGGGAGATCCGGGCGAAACGCAGTTTCTCGTTTCTCTTGAAGACTCCTTGATGCGTATTTTTGCTGTGGATACTATCAAGAAGATGATGGGCCGCTTTAACATTCCTGAAGATGAGCCGATAGAAAACAAACTCATCACCAACTCTCTAGAAAAAGCTCAAGAGAAAATAGAAGGTTTTAACTTCGATGCCCGAAAACATGTTCTTGAGTTTGACGACGTGCTGAATTTCCAACGGGGGATCATCTATGGTCGTCGCCGCAAAATCTTGGTTGGAGACCAATCCGAGATTCAAGAGTATTTGGCTGAAGTGGCAGGGCATCTAGATAAAGATATGAAAGAGAAGCTAGAAGAAAAAATATCAAGGGGAGCCCTTGATATTCCAGAAGTGGTAGAAGTGTTGCGGAGGGTTATTCTTCAAACTATAGATTTATTTTGGGTTGATCATCTAGAAATGATGGAATATCTGCGTAGCTCTGTGAACTTGCGCGCTTATGGCCAACGCGAACCTCTTGTGGAATACAAGAAAGACGGTTTGAGGTTCTTCCGAGACATGGAAGGGTCGATTGCTAGACAAGTGGCGGAATTTGTCATCGCTCTCAACTTAGAGGCCGTTGCTGCATTTAAGGCGGTCACCGAAGAGCCTCGTCCAGTGGTTTCCAAGAAAGTCGAAGTTGGTAGAAATGACCCATGCCCGTGTGGTAGCGGTAAAAAGTATAAAAAATGTGGAATGCTAAATACCGAAGAACATAAGAAAAATATGCAGAATAAAAAATAATATTATGAAAATCGGCATCATTGGTAGTATGCAATTTACGGAGAAAATGATAAAGGCTCAAGACGAGCTTATTAGACTTGGTCATGATGCTTTTTTAACGAATCTTGCAAGTCCTTTTATCGGTAAGACGGACGAGGAGAAAGAACGGATAAAAATTAATCAAAAAAATAATCTCGATGCTATCCGAGAGTTTTGGCGACTTATGCAGGGAGCAGATGCAGTTCTAGTGATGAACTTTGACAAACATGGGATCAAGAATTATATCGGTGGCAATACCCTTATGGAGATTGGGTTTGCCCATGTTCTTGATCAAAAGATATTTCTGCTTAATCCTATTCCAGAAATGCAGTATTGTAAGTCAGAAATTGAGGCCGTGAAGCTAGTTGTTATTAATGGCGATTTTTTGTTGCTGAAATAACTTTTCCATCGATATGCCCACTTGGAAACTAAGTTTCCAAGTGGTAGTATTTAACTATGCGAAAAGTTCAACTTGTAGAAGGTGAGTATTACCATGTATTTAATCGCGGAGTGGATAAACGTACGATCTTTCAAGATGCTCGAGATTTTGAGAGATTTTTGTTAAGCGTAATAGATTTTAATTCGATAGAACCTATCGGCAGTATCTACGAGTATTCATTTCAGAAAAAATCGCAACTTGGAAACTTAGTTTCCAAGTCTAAGAAAAAAGAGAAAAAACCGTTGGTGGAGTTAGTCGCTTATTGTCTAAACAAGAATCATTACCATTTTATTTTTAAACAAGTTAGTGAACGAGGTATAGAAAAATTAATGCATCGACTTGGTCTCGGATTTACTAAATATTTTAACTTGAAATATAAGAGAAGCGGCTCCTTGTTCCAAGGAACATTTAAAGCTGTGCATGTGGAATCAAATGAACAGCTCATCCACTTAAGTGCTTATGTTAATTTAAACAATCTGGTTCATGGTCACGGGATTAAGGACTTTAGGTCTAGTTGGCAGGAATACTTAGGTAAAACTAAGGGAGGCATCTGCCAAAAAGATATAGTATCCGGGCAATTCAAAGGTATTAAAGAATATAAAAAACTTACAGAAGAAACCGTGAGAGAGATAAAATATAGACGAGATTTAGAGGGTTTGATTCTAGAATAACGATCTGGAGCTACTTGGAAACTAAGTTTCCAAGTGGGGTTTTATTAGTTTTATTATGGAGTTTTATTAAGACTATTCTGGTATCATTAAAACTCCATGGAGCTGTCAGTTAATTTCGTTCAAATTGTCCAAGATGCGGTGCTGCGCCCAGATTTGGCGAGCGCTCTCGGTATTTTCATAGCCTCTTTGATCAATGAATTGTTTGCGGTCTTGCCGTATAACGTGATTCTTTCTGGCCCGCTTTTCTTTCTTGAAGGATCTTTCTCTGCCGTTTTTGTTACCCAACTATTCTTATTGGTAGCAGTGCCTGTCGGTTTCGGAACTGCTTTAGGCTCACTCTTAACCTACGGACTGGCCTACTTTGGGGGTAAACCGGCCATAGATAAATTCGGCAAATACGTCTATCTATCGTGGGAAAGTGTCGAGAAGATGGAGTCGAAGTTTAAGGGCGTCTGGTACGATGAAGTTCTCTTTGTCGCCCTGCGGTCAACTCCACTCCTACCATCGTTACCGATTAATGCGGCAGCCGGCATTTTAAGAATGAGTTTGGCCAGGTATCTAGTTTTCACTGTGATCGGCGCCATCATTAGAATGATGATTATATTTATGCTCGTAGGTTTAGGCATGAGCACTCTGGCTCAATAGCACATTTTTGTATATAATGCCTAGCATGAAAAATAAGCTTATAGTGATTTTAGTAGCGGCGCTGTTAATCGCTGGTATGGTGTGGCTCATCAAGACTCCTGCCAAACCGGGTAAACTTGACGCGTTTGCTCAATGCCTAAATGATTCCGGCGCGAAATATTATGGAGCGTTCTGGTGTCCGAATTGTAAAAACCAAGAAGCCATGTTTGGTCGATCAGCCAGACTTTTGCCCCGCATCGAGTGTTCAACTCCTGACGGGCGAGGTCAGCTACTCATCTGTCAGGATGCTGGGATAACAGGTTATCCGACTTGGGACTTTCCAGACGGACGTCGCGAAACTGGAGTTCTTCCGCTCGAGCGTTTGGCCGAGGCGACAGCCTGCCAGTTGTCTCAATAATATGATCGAGACTACAGCGAAACTCTTGCCCTATAAGGTCCTTTTTTCCCATATCTTGCTGATTATTTTGTTTCTGGCTCTGTTATTCAGAAACTCATGGGGAGCCGTTTTATCTCGACTGATAGGGAAGTACGCATTGTTTCTGGCGCTTTTTGTTTCTACGGCCGCGGTCCTTGGCAGTTTATTCTACTCCAATGTTATGGGCTTCGAACCCTGTTTACTTTGCTGGTGGCAAAGAATTTTCCTTTATCCTCTGGCGATCATCTTTGCAGTCGCCATTTGGAAGAAAAATGATTTTGCATTTCTTTACGCCCTACCGCTTGCCTTATTGGCCGGTATCGTCGCTTTCTACCAAGCATATGCGAATTTTGGCGGACTCTCCATCTTATCATGTACGGCCATAGAAGGGGCTTGCTCCAAGATTTATGTCATGGCCTTTGGCTATATCACCATACCGGTAATGTCCTTGACCGTATCTCTCTACATTCTGCTTCTCATCTGGGCCGATAGAATATATAAAAATGAAGATCGTAACTCATGACGCCAAGTTCCATACTGATGATGTGTTAGCTGTAGCTACTCTTCTAATTCTCTATCCCGATGCGGAGGTAATTCGTACCAGAGACGAAGAGATAATCAAGACAGCCGATTTGGTGGTAGATGTC
>Ga0209541_10007779_pt1 | contig 17909 bp, 8 predicted proteins | sample RifCSPlowO2_01_FD_184027 | JGI IMG/M metagenome (GOLD analysis project Ga0209541, IMG submission 184027) | Groundwater microbial communities from Rifle, Colorado - Rifle CSP2_plank lowO2_0.1 (SPAdes) (version 2) | ecosystem: Environmental > Aquatic > Deep subsurface > Groundwater | place: Rifle... | reverse complement strand
ATCAGCACTTTCAGCCTTATTAATCAAATAATTATTCACAAACCTACTCCAAGCAGACTTTTGAAAGTTTTTAGCATTATATGATTTAATCATTAAATCTTTAACACTTAAATCTTCTAAGTAAATTGTTTTATTTTCTGTTACTAATTTAGTTGATAATTTATAAATTCTTTTTTTGTTTAATTTAAATTATTCTGGTATAGAAATTAAAAGGGCGGTAAGGGAGAGTCGGACTCCCGTCTCAAGCTCCACAGGCTTGCATCCTAACCGTTGAACGACTACCACCAATAAATACTTTTTAATATATTATCTTTATATTAAAGTTTTGTTTTTGTTAATAAGAATATTTATATATGATTTCGAATTATAAAATTAAATAAAGATTTTTAAAAAGTGGTGTTGAATGAAATTAAAAAGGAAGAATATATATTTTTTAAGTTTTGTTTTTGTTATTATAATTGGTTTAATTACAATAGTTAGTTTAGGAAATACTTTTACTGGACAAACTTTTAGTAAATGGAAGGAGGAGCAAAGGGATTATACTGAAAGACCTATTCCTACAGGAAGTGGGATAGATTTTAATCAATTAATTACAAATTATTTTTCAAGTGTACAACGTTGTACTTTGGCTAGGCCTTGTTTGGGTAGTCAAGAATGTATTAATGGGGTTTGTGATTTTACATGTGAGAGAGATATTGATTGTCTAAATATTGATCGAAATTATGTTTGTGATACTTCTAATTCAGTAGGTGTTTGTGTAAAGGGCGAAGATAAACCTTTATCTACATGTGATAATAATGGTTGTCAGTATTATAGTTTACTTAGTGCAGGTGATAGAATTCTTGTTAATATTAATGGAAAAATTGAGAATTTAGCACTTGTAGGACATACTGTTTTTTCGGATGGATTAACTCAATTATTAGAGATTAGTTTAGATGGATCAACTAAAGAGATTGATATTGGATTAGATAGAGATTATGTCTTTGGTAATTATTTGGTTAGTGTAGATTATCTACCAGTTTCTGGTAATACTTATTTTGGTGTTTGTATCAAAGGATTATGTGGTGGTTATCAGGCAGTTTGTTCTGATTCAAGTAATTGTTTAAGTGGGGTATGTGATGATGGAGTTGGGCAATGTACTCTACCTTTTGCTCCAGAAACATGTTTAGATTATTCTGCTTCATATCCTATCGGACCTGTTGCTTCTAATTATATTGAAATTGATGATTTAGGAATAGCTTATTTTGGGGGAGATAATGGTAAATTTTATGCTGTTGATTTGAGTAAGACAGCTACTAGTTTTACTATTGATGAAAGATCTAGTTATCCTGTTTTAAAATGGGTACAAGAGTTAGGTAGTCCAGTATCTACTTTTTCTGTATTAGATTATGTTAATGATAGGATATATGTTGGTACAGAAGATAATGGTTTGTTTGCGTTTAGTTTAGTAGATGGGTCGCTTTTTGGTAATGCTAAAAGTTTTTTGCTTCCAACTGAGGATGAACCTAAGTATTTTGGAATACCATATATCTATCAAGATAAATTGTTTGTATTAGATAGTTTATCTAGGGTTTTTGTGTTTGATATTAGTAATGGAAACTTTGAGTATTATGGGAGTTTTACTATTGGGAAGGATAGTGTTCAATCATCTTTTATGTCTTTTGATCCGAATTTAGGAGTTGGTTTTATTGGTAATTCTTTAGGGGAGATGTATTTGGTTAATTTTAATACATTTTTCTCTGGTAATGGTGTAGAGATTTCTCCCTTTTATACTAAGAGTGGGGAGTCTTTCTTGTCTCAGCCATATATAACTGATGATTCTATTTATTATGCGAGTTGTAAAAATATATATAAATTTAATAGGTTAACAGAAGATTTAGAAATCGAGGAATCATTAGAGTCTAGTGTTCAAAGCAAATGTGTTTATTCTGCTTTGAATGTTATAGGTGATAAGTTATTAGTAGCAGCTGATGATGGAAAAATGTATGCTTATCATAAAGATACTTTTCAATTAGAATGGACTTTTGATCCAATCGGAGATGCAGCTATAAGGAGTATGCCGCAGGTTGGACCTAATGATGTGGGAATTATTTATGTTGGAAATGAGGATGGTGTTGTGTATGCGGTTAATATAGAAAATGGTTTGCAGGTTGGAGACTATTATAATGTTGAAGGTCCAGTTCGTAGACTGAATTTTTTTACTTTCTTAGATATGTTTGATAAGATAATTTTTGGTACTGGTGAGGGACTTGGTGTATTGGATTTGGATAGGTGTGTAACGACTATGTGTGTTACGAATAATGATTGTAGATCAGAAAGCAAGAGTTGTATTGGGGGAGCGTGCCAATATCCACAGAGTGGTGATGGAGAAAGTTGTGTTTATAATGTTATGGTAGGAGAAATTATGGATCTTTCATTAATTCCAGATTCAACTTCTGTAGATGTAGGAGTTCAAGGGGGTTATTATCTAACTTCAAATAATTATTGTCAATCTGGTTTGGTTTGTGATGATGTAACTTATAGATGTATATCTGAACCTGCTGGGGCTGAGTGTCCAGTTACTGAAAATGGGGTTTATGATGGGATTAATTGTGCATCAGGGGAGTGTGCTAGTCAGGATATTTTAAGTGTAGATGGTAATGTTGTAATTGAGCAAGGTAGTTGTTTGAGTGTTTTAGGTGATTTGTGTGTTCTTGATGAACAATGTGCTCGTGATTTGAATTGTGTTAATGGAGTATGTTCTGACCTTTGTGATAGTAATGATGATTGTTTTTCAGGAGTTTGTGATTTTTTACAGCAATATGGTGGAACTTCTGGAGTATGTACGATAGTTCAAGAAGGTTTATGTATGAATGATGATCAATGCCCGGAGGGTATAGGTTGTGGTATTGATGGTTGGTGTGGATCTTTTGGTGCGTCTTGTGATGCTAGTGATGATTGTTTAACTTTTTATGGTCTTGTTTGTGAGAATAATATGTGTGTGGGTAATTTAGGGGGTACTTGTTTGTTTTCTTTACAAGTTTTACCTACAGGTCAGATATATACTGACGAGGATACTTGTGTTGGTGATGTTAGTTGTTATCTTGGGATGTGTGGGCAATTTAAAGCTGATTGTGGTAGTGATTCAGATTGTGTTTCAGGTGCATGTGATTTAACACATACTCCTGAACCTTGGTGTTTAGAAGTAGATGGGGGTATTTGTACAGATAATAGTTTTTGTGCTAGCGGTGTTTGTGATATGAGTACTATGACTTGTGTGTCTTCGAGTTGTGTAGATAATAGTGATTGCTTAGCTCCATTGGTATGTGGGGAGACTAATATCTGTGTTTCTGCATGTGTTAGTGATTTAGATTGTGGTATAGGTTATGGTTGCGATCTTGTTACTGGAGTTTGTGTCTCAAATCTTTGTGAGAGTAATGATGATTGTATTGAAGAAAGTAAGAGTTGTATTGATGGAAGTTGCCAGTATCCACAAAGTGTAGTTGGGGGAAGTTGTGTTTATGATTCTGTTACTGGAAATTTAGTTGGTACTTTAGGTACTCCCTTGGTCAGTCAAAATATTCAGGATGGGATATATTTGGTTTCAGATAATTATTGTCAATCTGGTTTGGTTTGTGATTCTGTTAATTTAGTTTGTATCCAATTGTTAGAAGAAGGTGGTTGTAATGATGATAATGATTGTGATTCTGGGTATCTTTGTGAACAATTAATGCAACCAATTAAAAATATTGGTGGATTAGGAGATGATTGTTCTTCTCCTTTGGAAACTTGTGCTTCTCTTGGGGATGTTTCTGCTAAATGTGGTGATGATAGAATTTGTGGTGGTTTTGGAGCAGAATGTGTTGTTTATGATGATAGTTGGAATCCTATGTTTAGAGATGATATGTGTTTTTCAGGGGTATGTTTAAGGGAAGAGAAGGTAGATTATGTAGGAAATCCATTTTATCCTGGGAAATGTTTGATTAATAATGGTATGCCATGTAATTTAGATTATACTTGTGAGAGTGGATTGTGTATTAGTGGAATATGTGGCGGTTATACTGGAGAGTGTGTTTCTGAAGGATTAAGTAATTATGGTGAGGAATGTTTAAGTGATATTGATTGTGAATCTAATTTATATTGTTCATCAAATCTATGTGAGTATAGAATTTTAGATAGTTTATGTGCATACAATCCTCAATTAATAATATCTGAGCCTTTTTCTAGTTTAACGATGACTAGTGAAGAGGATTTATCTGAGAAGGGTTTTGTTTGTGTAGTGATTAATGATGCTGAGGTTGTTTTTGATACTGATCCAATAGATTTACCTTACAATTATTATAGGGTTAATTTTGAGAATGGTAATATGTTGAAAGAGGTTAGTTGTAGTGCAGATCAAAATATTTTTTCTCCTGAAATATATATAAAAAATGTTGGGGTTTATGAGCTTTATTTTAAAAGTAGTGTTGCCTTATTAGGTGATGTGGAATGTGAGTTTGATGTAGATCCTACTGGAGTGATTTCAATGGTATTTGATAGTATAGAATATGAATTAATTATTGATCATGGGAAGTTGGAAGAATTTTATGATGAAACAACAGATATATTCACCATTAATTTGCCACATGATCTTGTTTTAGATGGAATTTATGATTTAGAATGTGAGATAAATGATATGAGTCTTGGAGGGGGTATTTTTAGTAGTAGGGAGTTAATGTGTGAGAATATTTATTGTTCTAGTGGTTTATATTGTATTCCTTCAGATGGTGGTTCTGGAGATGGTGGTTCTGGAGATGGTGGTTCTGGAGATGGTGATTGGAATTTTGGGTCAGAGAATTTACCAGAACCTGAAGAAGAGTCATTACCTAGTTATACACCTCCTAAACAAGAGTATCCATCAGAGAAAGATGATAGGCCACAAATAACACCACCTACTGTTCCGAAAGAACCATTAGAAAAAACTAAATGGTGGACATGGTTGCTTATAATTTTAGGAAGTTTAATTGTCTTAGGTGGAGGGGGATATGCAGTTTATTACTATATAATTAGGGGGACTAATGATATAGAAACTGTTGTGGGTGAATCTCCTATTATAGGAACTGAAACTATTGGAAATATTAATGAGGTTAAAAACCATAATATGGGAAAATTAGATAAAAAAGGGGTACAAAAATGAAAATGAATGTAAAATTTTGGCAATACACTTTAATTATAGTAATCGCTTTCTTTTTTGTTTTAGGTTTGGGCGTGAATTTTTATATAGGGAATGTTACTTTGGATGATAATCTTGGTAATTTAGAAGGAAATCAGATTGAAGAAGAGGGGTGTATGTTTTTAAAGGCTAAATTGGATATTGATCAACGATTAAGTTCTTCCTCTTGGATGAGTAATGATTATAATTTTATTTATGTACCTACGGCTACTAATTTGCAAGCTTATTCTTTTGATGGTTTAATTTTATCAAATACTTTTGAGGTTGGGGATAAGGTAAATGTTCCTCAATTAGATACTCAAGGGAATATTTATTTTGGTTCTGAAAATAAAAATTTTTATTCTATTGGTTCTGATTTTATAAAAAAATTTGAATTTATAACTGCTGGAAAGATTAAAACTGTAGCAGATATTGAAGAGTTAGATAGTGGATTAATGGTATATTTTGCTAGTACAGATAAAAAGTTGTATGCTTTAGATGGATTAGGAAATAATGTTTGGGAATATTTATCTGAGGAGGCAATTACTTCTTATCCTGTAGTTGATCAGGGGTATGTGTATTTTGGTGATAAACTAGGTAATTTACATAAAGTAGGGAATGGAGTGGATGTTGTTGAACCTTATAATATGGAGGTTTCAATTATTTCAAGGCCTTTTGTATTTGGGGATTTAGTTTTTGCAGCTAATAGTAAGGGTGTTTATGCTTTGTATAAAGATGATTTAAGCTTGAAATGGATGTATGATTTAGAGGATAAGGGATTTGTATTATCAGCTTTGAATGTTATTGAGGATAAATTATATGTTGGGACTACTACAGGTGATTTCTTTGTTTTTGATGAATTGAATGGTGGTAATCCTTTATGGATTGCTTCTCTTGGTAGTCCGATTAAAACAATGGCTGTTGTTTTAAACAATGTAGTTTATTTCGGTGCAAATAATGGGGTAATTTATGCATATAATATTAATACTGGACAATTAATGGATACATATGATACAGATGATGCAGAGATATTTAATCCGGATTATGATTCTCCAGTTAATACACCATATGTATTTGATAAAGATGGTATTGGTTATTTAGTTGTTACTTCTGAAGAAGGGATTATTTATAAGTTTGATATTAATGGCTGTGGTAGTGAATTAGTAGAACAAGAATTAGGTTTAGGGTTGCCTTGTGCAAGTGGATTAGGTAATGGTAATGAATGTACTGATAGTAGTGGAGTTAAGGTTGGTCATTGTAATGAGGATTTAATATGCGGCGGTGAAGGGGCTGTGTGTTATCCTGCACAAAATAAATTATGCGCTAGTGGTTTAAGTTGTGATTCTGTTGCAGAGATTTGTGTTGAAGTTGAATCTGAAGAAGTTACATGTCTTGTTGCAGTTGGTACTTTGCAATTAGGTGAGATTTGTGAATTTAGTGAGCAATGTGCAATGAATTTAGATTGTTTAGATGGTATGTGTAATTTAGCAGGGGATATAATAGAAGATAATGGGATTACAGGGAATGTTGTTTATGATACTACTCAGTGTTTAACATCAAATAATCAATTTAATGTTGGTGGAGATGTTTTTAGATCTTTATGGGTTGGTAAAAATAATGAATTGTTTGTTCCTTCTTTAAAGGGTATATTATATTCTTATAATTTAGATGGTACTAAAAATTGGGAATACTCTATAAATATAGCTGGTTCTAATGTTAAATCTAAAATTTATACTACTCCTTATGTTGATGATCTAGGAAATGTTTATTTCGCTGGAGATAATAAGAAATTATACTCTTTAGATTCTTTAGGAAATCTAAGGTTTGTTTATCAAGGATCTTCTGTTGTTAAAGTGCAACCTTATGTGTATAATGGTTTGGCTTTTTATGGGGGTGAGGATGGTTATATTGTCGGTTTAAATATAGATGGTGCTAATATTGGAATGAGAGAATATGATTTAAGTACTGGTAGTTCTGTTACTCCTTTCTTTGGTTATGAAGATAGTCTTTATTTTGGTTCAGGTACAAATATATATAAGATTGTTATGGGCAGTCCGAATTATAAGGATTGGAATAAAGATACTGGTGCTGATGTGAAATCTATGCCAATTGTATATAATGATTTGATTTATGTTACTACTAAAAACGGTGTTTACTCGTATGATCTTGATGGAAATTTAGTTGAAACACTTGCGACTTTTGATGGAAGTTTTGATGTTATTTCTCCTTTGAATATTATTAATAATTGGTTGTTAGTTGCAGCAATGGATGGTAATTTATATGCTTATAATCTAGTTGATAGTAGGAGTTGGATTTATAATACTGGAGCTTCTATGCAGACATGGCCTCAGGAATATAATGGAATTGTTTATGTGGGAGATGATAGTGGTTTTGTGTATGCTGTTAACTTGGATACTGGGGAATTTGTGAATAGGTATGATACTAAATTAGGTTCAACATCTACAAAGGTTAAAGTACATGCTCCATTTGTGGTAGGTGATGATTTAGCTATTGTTACAGAGGGAGGTAATTTATATAACTTGGATATTAGTGGTTGTGGTAGTGAGTTAGTGGAACAGGAATTGGGTTTAGGGTTGCCTTGTGCAGATAGTTTAGAAGAAGAGAGCCAATGCGCAGATGAAAGTGAGGTTAATGTTGGATATTGTAGTAGAAATTTAATCTGTGGTGGAGAAGGTGCAATTTGTTATGATAATGTGATGTGTGCTAATGGTTTAACTTGTGACCTTGTTTATGAATGGTGTGTCCCTATAGTGGAAGGTTGTATAACTGATACTGATTGTACTAATGGAAGGAAATGTTTGGATTATCAGGGTAATATGGAATGTAGATTTGAGGATAAGATTACTTTATTGCCCTCTAATTGTGGAGATGGTTTTGGTTGTGTGATAGATCCTAATTTAGTGAATACTGGTTTATGCATCCCTGTTGCTGAGTGTTCAGTAGATACTGATTGTGATAGTGCTTTAAGTGAGGTTTGTGTAGAAGGAATATGTACTACTTTAATTTCTCAGGAACAGACAGTTAATTGTAAGGGTTCTGGAAGCGGACAATTCGGAGAGATTTGTCAGTTTAATTATGATTGTGCTTCGGGATTGGATTGTTTAGAGGGAAATTGTGATGTTTCTGGTGAGGGAATGGATGTTGGAGAAGCTTGTGTTCAGAATACTGATTGTAAGATTGGGTTGCTCTGTAATTCCTTAGGTTTAGGGTTGCCTTGTGCAAGTGGATTAGGTAATGGTAATGAATGTACTGATAGTAGTGGAGTTAAGGTTGGTCATTGTAATGAGGATTTAATATGCGGCGGTGAAGGGGCTGTGTGTTATCCTGCACAAAATAAATTATGCGCTAGTGGTTTAAGTTGTGATTCTGTTACAGAGATTTGTGTTGGTAGTGGTGTTGGAATAGTTGGACCTACTTGTCAGATAGATTTAACTTATGTATATGATATAGGGGAAAGATATGATAATGGTATTTGTGGTGAAGGTAATACTTGTGATGTTAGTCAAGGTATTTGTGTTGTAGTTCAGACTCAAGAACCAGTTACTACTCCGGGCGGTGGAGGAGGATCTTCAGGTGGCGGTGGAGGAGGATCTTCAGGTGGCGGTGGAGGAGGATCTTCAGGTGGCGGTGGAGGCGGCTCTGTTAGTCAGACTGATGTTCCTATTGAAGTAAGTGAAGGGGATGTTGAATTAAGTGAAGAGGTAATTGGTGCATATGCAGAAGAAACATTAGATGCTGAAACTATTGGTGACATTGAAGAGGTTAAATCTAGTCTTGAGGTTGAAGCATCAGCTGATGTTAAATGGGGAGTAATTATAGGGGTTATTGTAGTTGTTTTAGGATTTTTAGGACTTGGAGGGTATATGTTATATAAAAAAGGGATATTTAGTAATAAAAATTCAGTAACATCTAATGAGAGCATGATAACCAATGAAATAGTTATGAAAAAAAATAAAAAACATCATTAAATTTTAATATTTTTTTCATTTAAATAAAATATTTTAAACCAAAATTCTAGATTAATTAAATTCCATAGTTGTCTACTATAATATAATTTTGAATTTGAGAAGTTTTTATTTATATGGTCTAAATATTTTTGATTTATTATTTTAAGTTTGCTAAGTTCTGATTCTTTTAGAAAGTTATTTTTTATTTCTTTCAATTCATTTTCAAACCAGTAATCAATTGGTACAAAAAAACGTTGTTTTTTTGTGTTTATTATTTGTTTTGGAAGTATTTTTTTTACACTTTCTTTTAGAATATATTTGGAGGTTAAATTTTTTATTTTATATTTTTCTGGGATTGAAAAGGCTAGTTCTACTAGTTTGTAGTCTAAAAAAGGAGCTCTTGCTTCAAGACTATGAGCCATAGTCATTTTGTCTACTCTCATTAATAGGCAGTCAACCATTTCAGTTTTTGTTTCGAAAATCATTAATTTATTTAATTGTTCTTTTTTTGTTAATTCTTTTTGAATTTGTGTAAAAAGTTGGTTATTTTCTGTTAGTTTTTGAGAATAGAGTGATTTTTTTTCATCATCATCAAAAAAAGATATTAGGGTTAAATAATTTTTAGTAATTTCTTTTTCTTCTAATAGATTTTCAAATCGCTTTATACCTTTTTCTCCTAATCCTTCTGAATATTTAAATATTTTATTTAAAATTTTTTTAGGTGTTTTTTTTGCTATTTTTGGTAGTATTCCCTTAAATGGAATAAAATTTAATTTATTTTTTAACATTAGGATTTTGTATTGTTCATATCCTCCAAATATTTCATCTGCACCTTCTCCTAAAAGGGAAACTGTTATTTCTTTTTTTGCTTCTTTTGCAAGAATATATGTAGGGATACAAGCTGGATCTGCTATTGGTTCGTCCATGTGATAGATAATTTTAGGAAGTAATTTTATGTCTTCAGGATAGACAGCAATTTCTTTATGAGTTGTATTAAATAGTTCTGAAATTAATTTTGCATTTTTTGTTTCTTGATTATTATAATGTGAAAAATGTACTGAGTAGGTTTTTATATCTTTTTTTTGGGTTAAGGCTGTTATGATTGAAGAATCTAGACCTCCAGAGAGAAAGATTCCTAATGGTACATCGCTAATTAATCTTTTTTCAACTGCATTTTTTAAGAGATTATAGATCTTAGTTTGGTAAAATTCTTTTGATAGATTATAATTTATATTTAGATTTATGCTCCAATATTTTTGAATATTCAGATTAGGATAGGTCAAATAATGTCCTGGTTGTAGTTTGAAGATGTTTTTTATTATGGTTTTTGGGCCATTAATGTGTCTAAGGGTTAAGAATTCATCTATTGCTATGTAGTTAATTTCTTTAATAATCTCTGGAATTAAAAGTAGGGTTTTTAGTTCTGAAGAAAAATAGAGTTTTTGGTTGATTATTGTGTAATATAATGGTTTCTTTCCTAATCTATCTCTTGCTAAAAATATTTCTTTTGTTTTTTTATTATATAAACAAAAAGCAAACATTCCATCTAAATATTTTAATATTTTCTCTTTATATTCTTCATAGCCGTGAATTATTACTTCAGAATCTGTTTCTGATTGGAATATATGATTTTTTAAGTTCTTTTTTATTTCTTTGTAATTATATATTTCTCCATTAAATATTAGAACTAAATCTTTTGTTTCGTTGAACATTGGTTGAGAACCTTTTTCAGATAAATCGATTATTGCAAGCCTTTTATAACCTAAAGAAATGTTTTTGTCGATGTAGAATCCTTCCTGATCTGGGCCTCTATGATCTAGACTTTTAGTCATTATTTTTATTAAGTCTTTATTATCTTCACCAAAGATTCCTGTTATTCCACACATTTTAAATTTCACTCAAATTTTCTTTAAAAAATTTTATTGGATGTTTTATTCTATAGGATTCATCATAATAACAAGGCCATACACAGTTTTTGCAATTATTTTGTTTTAGTGGGTAATATTTATCTAAGTCTTTATAATTTATTTTTGTTGGTTCTAGATCTTGACAATACATGACATAACCATCGTCGTTTATAGATAGATAATTTTTTCCAGCATCACAATACCATTTAAAATCAGGATTTATTGCATACAGATAAAGAGATTTAAGATAATGTTCTGAATATATAATTTTTTTAGTTTCTTTTTTTATTTTTATTAATTCTTTTATTGTTTTTTTTAAACCTTCTTTTTGCTCTTTAGTTGTGAATTGTAATTCAGGACAATAGTTTCTAAACCAAAAATTCTTTCCTGATGTAATCATATTTGGCGCAAATCTAAGGCCTTTTTTTATAACAAATTTGGCTATTTCTGGGACTTCTTTATAATTTTTATTGGTTATAGTAGTTAGTGCTGAAATTTCTAAATTTTTTTTGTGTTTTATTAATAAATCAAATAGTTCTGGATTTTGACATTTTTCTTTTTTGTTTGGAATTAATGATTGAGTTGAAATGCCTAGATTAATTAAACCTGCTTTTTCTAGTTCTTTTATTTTATTGTTGTTGAGGAGAATAGCATTAGTTATAAGAGAACTTATTATTTTTTTTTTAGAAATATACTTTATAAATTCTATGACATCTTCTCTTATTAATGGCTCTCCTCCGACCATACTAATGCTTCTGTTTCCTAATTTATAGAGGATATCTGAACAGTCTTTCCATTCCTTTAAACTCAATTCTTTTTTTGAGGCTTTTTTATAGGCTGTACAATATGAACAACTAAGATTGCATCTTCTTGTATAAAAAAGATTAGTAAATGTTATTGTTGGTTTTATTTTGGCCTTTAATAAACTTATTCCATATTGCGAGGCACTTAGAATTAGTTTTTTATTCATCTTTTTTGAGAATTTTTTCTATACTATAAGGCTTTCTGTCTGATACTTTTGTTAGTTGAATTTCTGCTAAGAAACCAGTAGTTAAAAATAATGTTCCTGTTATTGAGAATAAGACAGCTAGGAAGATAAGAGGACCAGCTATATAATCTTTTATAGAAGTTAATAATTTAATAAATTGTTCTATGAATAAGATAAATGCTATTAGATATTGAATAATTGCTAATTTTGTAAAAAAATAAGATGGTTTTTCTTTGTATTTTAACCAGAAATTTAAGTAGATTAGATCTGAAGCTCCTTTGAATAGACGTGTGTAATTATATTTAGATTTACCATGTATTCTTGGGTGATGTTTAATTTTTATTTCTGTTATTTTATATCCTTTATTTAAGGCAAATAAAGGGATAAAACGATGCATTTCTCCATATAGGCCTATATCGTCTAGTATTTCTTTTTTTATTGCTTTCATCCCGCAATTTAGATCGTGTAATTTTATATTTAGTATTTTTCTATTTAATTTATTGTATATTTTTGATGGTACTATTTTATTTCTATTATCTTTTCTTTTTATACGCCAACCATTTACTAGATCATATCCTTGATTTATTTTTTCTATAAATCTTGGGATATCTTCTGGATTGTTTTGCAAGTCTCCATCTAAGGTTATGATTATTTTACCTTTAGCTTCATTGAAACCAGCTAAAAGTGCAGGGGATTTTGAAAAGTTTTTTCTAAATTTAATTATTTTTATATTTTTGTTTGTTTTGTATACTTTTTCTAATTCTTTGAATGAGTTATCTGTAGAACCATCATCAATAAATATAATTTCATATTTTCTGTTAGATAAAACCTCTTTTATTTTATTAAAAAGAGGGGCTATATTTTTTTCCTCATTCAATATAGGAATTACTATACTAATTTCCATGTTTGATTTGTTTTTAGCTTATTTTTAATTATTTTGTTAATTTTATATGTAGAACTTTATTATTCTCTTTTGAAAATATATTTTCTTTTAAAGTAAGCTTTATATAGTTTTTCATATGATTACTCTTAAGTAATTAATGTATTATATATTGGAGGAGATTATTATGATCAATAGAAGGCAAGTTATTAAAGGTATTAGTGTTATAGGTGGTTTATATTTGGTAGAGGGAGTACAATGCATACCGATAGGTCAGATGATAGATGTTGCTACAAGGCATCAACATGGGGTTAATGGCTTTTCAGTTGATGGGGATGGAAATATACAAGATTCTGGTAAAATTATGGATGTACATCCTGCAAATGAATGTAGTGATTCTGGTGTTTTATGCCATACAGATCAGTCAGGTTTAGGATCTGGTTGGATTGATGAGGGCCTTGAATGGAGGGTTGCTTATGGTTTTTCTAGAGATTTTTTACCGAATGATCGTGCAATACCTATTGATTTAGATAATCCAAATATGATTTCTCATGATGAAGTTTGTGGTAGGGTACTTTTTAGAGATAGTTTATTTTATCCAACAAATAGAAGGCTTATTGGAGAATATGGTCTATTATTGGGACCAGAACAACAGTCTGATGTAAATTGTGGTATGGCTGCTAGTGCTTATTTAATAATAAATGATCCATTAGTTGAACAAAATAAAGATCAAATTGAAGTTGTTCAACTAAGACCTTGGCTATCTTTTCCTAATAAAGAGAATTATTTAATGGTAGGTCATTATCCTGGAGAAGAAACAGCTGATTGGTATACTGGTGTAGGTATACATGTTAGATTTGCTTATAGGGAAGCAAATGAGAAATTGGATAGAGATCCTTTCTATAGGATAAGCGAGGTTAATTTATCACCAACAGTTTTAAAGTGGAGAGCAGATAACTTAGATGGATTGCTTAATGCTGGTTTAACTATAGATAAAGTACTTGCTGAGCCTTCTTTAGCAGAACAAGCTGGTATTCAATTAATGCCACAAGAAAAATTACTGAAATTAATGTATATATCTTATGTTACTGATGATCCTGATTCTTTATTACAGGATTTTTAATTTTTTTTAGAAATATTTATTAGTTAATAATTTTTAGTTTTGTTTATGTTGAAATTTAAGTTTATAGATGATATTACATCAGATGTTAGATATAATGCTTATGGGAGGGATATAAAAGAGGTATTTGAAAATTCTGCTTTGGCTTTGTTTAATGTTATTGCTTTGGTTGAAGATTTAAAACCTTTAAAAAAAATAGAGTTTAGGATTGATGGAGAGGATAATAGGGATTTGTTATATAATTTTTTGCAGTATTTAATTGCTTTAGTAGATATTGAAGGAATGTTTTTTGTTAAAGTGGATATTTTAGAGATCAGGGATGATTTTTTAGTTGCTAATGTTTTTGGTGAGAATATTAAACCTGAATTTGGGAGGACTGTTGTAAAGGCTGTTACAGGGCACAATTTTGACTTAATTAAAAAGAAGGATAAATGGGTTGCTAGTGTTGTTTTAGATGTTTAATCCGATAACCTCGGAAGATGCTAAAAAATTTGTAGAATTGCTGAAGAATTAGAAATTCTTGGCATGAGAGAAGGAGAGTATTTTTTAGTATTTTGGCAAGTCTATCAACAAAAAAACAACGACTTCCGAGATGTAAATTGAAATTTACTCTTGTGGGAAATTGTCTTTGTACTCCTGATTTACTCGTCTTCGCTTTAGTATGACGAATGTCTTTAATTATTTTTATATTTTTGTTTGTTTTGTAATTTATTTTTAAGAGAATTTTATAATATTAATTCTACTAAATCTGATCTATTCATATTCTTTCTTAAATGTTCTATTTTAAGCTCTGTTATAGGTCTATACATAATAATATCTATACCTAGATCACTTTGTTTAAGTAAAGCTCCTGTTTTTATATCTGTGATCAAACAAATTTTTTTTATATGTTTTTTGTCTTTAAGCTCTTTTGCTCTTCGCAGATATTCTCTTGTTGTTTCTATTTTGCTTTCGCTGGTTAAAATTAGAAGATATGGTTTTAGCTTTTCTGTTGCTTCTATTACTCTTTCCTTAGTGGTTATAAAATATTGATTCTCATTAAAAAATAGAGGAAGGTAGTTTTCTAAGGTTCTTGTTTCTGTATCAACTGCTACTATTCTTGTTGTTTTTTCTATTATTTCCATATTCTTCTTATTTTTTTTATTTGAGCATATTTAAATAATTTATCTATGTGATGTTACTATTTAGTGAGTATAGTTTTTTGGATTAAATTAGAGGTTTGAATACTTTTTTAATATAGAAAATTAGAAGTGTTAGTAAGTGGGCGAAAATGATATAAACAACTAAATGATTTAAATTCTATGAAAGAAAAATTAAGAAAGATTTCTGATTATGAATATGTTTTGGAAAAAGATAATGAAATGAATGTTTCTGGTAAGGTTATAATGAATGAGAAACTGTTTAGTGGTTTAGAAACTGATTCTATTTCTCAATTAAGGAATGTTTGTTGTATGCCTGGAGTTGTTGATCCTGTTATTGCACTTCCTGATGCTCATATTGGGTATGGGTTGCCAATGGGTGCTGTAGCTTCTTTTGATTTAAAGGAGGGAGTAATTAGTTCTGGCCTTTGTGGTTTTGATATTAATTGTTTAGAGGGTAACTCTCAAGTTTTACATGAATTTGGTTATCATAAATCAATAAAAAATTATGAATCTAGTTTTAAGAATGATAAACTTGTTAGTATGAACCCAACTTCTAAAGTAATAAATACAGATATAGCTTTGTTTTTGAAGAAAAAGAATAATGGAAAAAAAGTATTTAAAATTAAAACAGAATTTGGAAATGAAATTGTTGCAACTGAAGACCATCCTTTATTTTCTAAGAAGGGTATAGTTAAATTAAGCCAATTGGATAGAGGTGATGAGATTTCTTATTTCGCATTTAAAGGTGTGGATTATGAAGAACCACAAGATTTTATAATTGTTGATTTAAATGATATTAAAAAGGAAAATTCTAGAATTGAGTTAATAGAAAAAGAATTATTGCCTTTAAAGTCTACAAACCCAAAATTACCTTACCTATTGAAAATTTTAGCATATATTTTAGGAGATGGACATGCTAGACGAACTAAAGAGGGTTATAGTAGTCTTTCTATTTATAGTGCAGATATTAATGAGTTATATCCTATCCAAAAAGATCTTGAATATTTAGGCTATAATTCTCATATTTATACTCGTGAAAGAAACCATGAGCTAAATACTTATTATGGAGTTAATAGATTTAGTGCAGTTGAAAATTGTTTAAGAATTGGAAGACAGTCTCTTTTTTGTTTGTTTGAAGCAATGGGTTTAGTAATTGGAGATAAAGTTCATCAAGAATTTTTGATTCCATCTTATCTCTTTAAATTACCGTTATGGCAAAAAAGATTATTTTTAGCATGCTTTTTTGGGGCAGAATTATCTTCACCTAAAACTGAGACTAAGCGAGGCTATAATTTTTATGGACCCGTATTATCTTTGAATAAATCTGAACAATTGAGATATAATTTGAAAATGTTTTTAGAACAGATTAAAGGTTTGTTATGTGAATTTGGTGTTAAATCTAATTTAATTAAAGAAAGGGAAGAATACACTGGAAAAAAAGGAAAAACCTTTAGATTAAGATTGCAGATCTCTTCTAAACCTGAAAATTTGATTAAGTTTTTTTCAGAAGTAGGTTATGAGTATAGTATTAAAAAAAGATATTTGGCTAATGTGACTATAGCTTTTTTAATTAAGAAAATTCAAATATGTAAAGAAAGGGAAGATTTTATTCAAATAGTTAAAGAATTAAAAGGAAAAGTTTCAAGAAAATCTATTTTTGAGAGATTAATTACTGAAAATGTAAATCAAAGATTTATAATTCGCTCTTTGTATGAATTAAGGAAAACTTCTTCAAGAGTTGCATTTAATTCTTTGAAATTTAATGATTTTTTAGAAAAAAGAACAGAAGGTTTAGGTAAAACTGGTCAATTATGGGCGAAGATTGTTGAAAAAGAAGAAATTGATTTTGATGATTATGTTTATGATTTTACTGTGGTGAATGAGCATCATAATTTTGTTGCTAATAATTTAGTAGTTTCAAATTGTGGAATTAATATGTTGGTTATAAATAAATCTCCAAAAGAGATAAAAGTCAATTTAAAAAATCTAGTTTCAGCTATTTATAAGAATGTTCCTTGTGGTGTTGGAAGTAAGGGTAAATTAAAATTAAATAATTCTCAATTAGATGAGGTTTTAGTTAGAGGACTTAATTGGGCTGTTGAAAATGGTTATGGTACTAAAGATGATATTAAACATACTGAAGAAAATGGTTGTATGGAAGATGCAGATTCTTCTTCTGTTTCAGAGATGGCTAAAAATAGGGGAAAACAACAATTAGGTACTTTAGGTGCAGGAAATCATTTTTTAGAAATACAAAATGTAGAAGAAATTTATGACGAAAAATTTGCAAAGAAGTGGGGGTTAGAAAGTAAAGATCAAACTACTTTAATGTTGCATTGTGGAAGTCGTGGACTTGGACATCAGGTTGCTTCAGATTATTTAAAAATTCATGAAAAATGTTTAGATAAATATAAAATAAAATTATTAGATATGCAATTAGCTTGTGCTCCTTTTGAGTCTAAAGAGGGGCAGGATTATTTTTCTGCTATGAAATGCGCTGTGAATTTTTCTTTTACAAATAGATTAGTTATGACTCAATGGATTAGGGATTCTTTTAAAGAAGTTTTCAAAGAAGATGTTGATATAAAAACTGTTTATGGTATTTGTCATAATATTGCTAAGATTGAAGAGATTAATGGTAGAAAGTTAATTGTACATAGAAAGGGAGCTACAAGAAGTTTTCCAGATTTACCTGTAATAATTGCAGGTTCAATGGGTACTTCAAGCTATTTAT
>Ga0209541_10007777_pt1 | contig 17910 bp, 13 predicted proteins | sample RifCSPlowO2_01_FD_184027 | JGI IMG/M metagenome (GOLD analysis project Ga0209541, IMG submission 184027) | Groundwater microbial communities from Rifle, Colorado - Rifle CSP2_plank lowO2_0.1 (SPAdes) (version 2) | ecosystem: Environmental > Aquatic > Deep subsurface > Groundwater | place... | reverse complement strand
AATTTTGCTGAGTTGAACGCGAGCGTGCGAGCGGTGAGATGCGAGTGAGCAGTCGAATGCGAAAGCTCGGGTAGATGCGAGAGCTCGCCTCTCGCTCGCTCATTCACCCGCTCGCTTATCTCACCGAACTCGCTCACAAGTCGGTCGCACGCAACTCAATAAATTTCGCCTCGTAAATGATCCAATAAAACTAATAATGAATAAATAGGCGAGGCTTTGCGATGTGTCGATAAATGCTTCGCATTTTCGAGCATGCTCAAAAATCGCGACTATTTAAGATACTTATTGCGATTTTTGACATGGCAAAACAGCAAAGCCTCGCACTAATTTTGCAAAGCAGATTATTGGAGTAATATTCGAATTTGGTTTAAGTGTATACTTAATAACTTGACTTAACATAACCAAAACATTTATATCGTAATGTTTTAATTGATTTCTTATGGATGAATTCAAAAACACAATAATAAGATTTCTTAAAAAAGAGGCAAATGTTGAAAACATAGAGCTTGAAGTCCCTCCAACTCAAGAAATGGGCGATTATGCATTTCCATGCTTTATGCTGGCTAAAGAGCTGAAAAAATCGCCAAATGAAATAGCGCTTGAATTAAGCAAAAGGTTTAAGCCAGATAATTTAATCAGCGAGGCTAAAGCCATAGGCCCTTACCTTAATTTTTTTGTCAATAAAATCAAAATAGCACAAGAAATAATAAAAGAGGTTTTGAGGCAAAAGGACAAGTATGGCTCAAATTATGCTGGCAGGGGAAAAAAAATATTGGTTGAGCATACAAGCATAAATCCAAATGCCTCTCCTCATGTCGGCAGGGCAAGAAACGCATTAATAGGAGACTCAATTGTGAGAATTCTAAGATTTCAGGGATATAAAATTGAAGTGCATTATTTTGTCAATGATGTTGGCAAGCAGATAGCAATGCTTGTTTTAGGAGCAGAAGGAAAGAAGAATATTGATTTTAAAGATTTGCTGAGCATATACATAGAAATAAACAAAAAAATTGAAGAAAATCCAGAATTGGAAAAAAAGGCTTTGGAATTGCTAAATAAACTAGAAAAAGGGGACAAAGCAATAAAAAATAATTTTGAAAAAATAGTCAATACTTGCGTTAAAGGGCAAATAAAAATCCTTTCTGAGCTTGGGATTAAGTATGATTTTTTTGACTATGAGTCAAAATACTTATGGGGCAAGAAAACTGACGAGACGTTAAAGAGGCTGGAAAGGACAGGAAAGCTATTTATCGACGGCTTTAACAGATGGGTAATGGACCAGAAAGGCTATGAGCTTGGAATGAAAGTGCCTGTCTTGGTTTTGACAAGGGGTGATGGAACTTCGCTTTATCCATTGAGGGACATTGCTTACAATCTTGACAAGCTGAAAAAATGTGATAACATTGTAATCTTAGGTGAAGACCAAAAGCTTTACCAAGAGCAGATGGCAACTGTGCTCAAGGAGCTTGAGCTGAAGCCGCCAAGAGTCGTGCATTACTCTTTTGTTTTGCTACAGGAAGGCAAGATGTCCACAAGAAAAGGAAATGTTGTGCTTTTGGAAGATTTTATGAAGGAAGCGGTTGGGAAAGCAAGCGAAGAGTTAAAAAAAAGATACAAAAAAATTGACGAAAAAGCCGCAAAAACCATTGCTTACGGAGCTATAAAATACGGCATTTTGAAGGTCAGCCCTGAAAAGAATGTTGTCTTTGAGTGGAAGCAGGCATTGTCATTTGAAGGCGAAACAGGGCCTTACATACAATACGCTTATGCAAGAATAAGCAGCATCTTGAATAAAAATAAAAAATTTAACCAGAAAGCTGATTTAAGCTTATTAAAGGAAAGGGAAGAAATTGAGTTGATTAAGTTATTGCACAATTTTCCTGAACTTATAGCTAAAGCAACGAATGAGCTAAGGCCGCACTTGATTGCAACTTACATTTATTCCCTGGCGCAGAAATTCAACGAGTATTACCACATGCATCAAATACTGAAAGCAGAAAAAAGTGTAAAAGACGCAAGGATATTGTTAATAAGCTCAGTAAAGCAAGTGATAAAGAATGGATTAAACCTGCTGGGCATAGATGTCTTGGAAAGGATGTAAAATGACGCTTCATATAGAATCAATAGTATTTGGGGTTATGATAGTGTTGTCAGCTTTTTTTGCAATGTCTGAGACAGCCCTATTATCTATAAGCAAGTATAAAGTCAGGCATTGGGTTGAAAAAAAGAAATTTGGTTCCATTTATGTCAAGAAATTGAAAGACCGTCCAGAAGTGCTATTATCCACAATTCTGATAGGCAACAATTTGGTAAATACAGCTGCAGCTGCAATTGCAACATCAATTGCATTGCAGATATTCCAGCATAATGCAATTGGCATTGCCACAGGAGTTGCGACATTCCTGATACTGATATTTGGAGACATGACTCCCAAATCAATCGGCGCAAACAACAATGAAATTTTAGCGCCTATGGTGGCTCCTGTGATTTGGAACATAAGCATCGCTATTTATCCCATAACTAAGGCTCTTGAATATTTCCTCAATGGCATCAACAAGCTTGTAGGCACAAAAAAAATTTCAATCATAACAGAGGAGGAGCTTAAAAGCATAGTGAAGGCAAGCGAGGAAGAGGGCTCGATAAAGGAGATAGAAAAGAAGATGATACAGCGCATTTTTGATTTTGACAACACGCCTGTAAGCGATGTTATGACAAGGAAGAAAAGCATTGTTTATGTAAGCTCGGACATGCAGATTAAGGATGTGCTTCAGCTGCCAACAGCCAAAATGTATTCAAGGTTTCCAGTTTATGACAAAAGCAGGGAAAATATTGTTGGAATTCTGTATTTAAAAGACATGCTTAAGTTTGTAAAGGACGGGAAATATGATATTGCTGTAAAGCAAATCATGAGAAAGCCGTTTTTTGTATTTGAGAATAAAAAAATGGACACCATGCTTCGCCTGTTCCAGAACAGGAAGCAGCACATGGCAATTGTGATTGACGAGAAAGCGCATGTTGTCGGCTTAGTGACTATAGAAAACATTCTGGAAGAGATTGTTGGCGAGATTATAGACGAAAGCGACAAGCTAAACCCAAGCATAACGCAGTTTTCCAAAAATGAATGGATTGTAAAGGGCTCTTCTGAAATAGAAGAGGTAAATGCAAAAACAGGAATATCTATAAAGAAAGCAGACTATATAGACTTGGACGGCTTCATACTTGCTACGCTTGGCAAGGCTCCAAAGGTTGGCGATGTTATAGAGCATCAGGGCTACAAGATAATAATGGAGGATGTTCAGGGCAAAAAGGTTTTAAGCGCAAGGATTGTTAAAGTTTGATATCTCATATTTTTCCAAAAACTTTAAATATACATACGCCAATTTACTGGTATTTTGGGGGTTAAGTGATTTCATTGTCAACTACAACGCAGTTTAGCGACAGGGGTGGCAAAATGTCTGACAATAACATCTTTATAGGCGGAAAGCCGTTCATGAACTACGTGACTGGCGTGGTGATGCAGTTTACAACCAAGAACGCGGATGATGTGATAATAAAGGCAAGGGGCAAGTTCATATCAAGAGCGGTGGATGTTGCAGAAGTTACATCAAAAAGATTTCTGGAAAATACAGTTGCTGTAAGGGAAATAAGGATAGACTCAGAAGGCTTCAAAAACAATGAAGGAAGGGATGTAAGGGTTTCAACAATTGAAATAACATTAAGCAAAAACCGGTAAACTGTTCTTTTATTTCTTATTTTATATTGAACTTAAAATATTTTTTACACAATCTTTATAAATTAAGATTTACTTTAGTCTTATATTTCCCCACGTAGCTCAACCTGGTGGAGCGCTCGGCTGTGGAACTTGAAAAAAGTTTGGCCAAAGTTGCGTTCTAAGACCATAAGCACAAAGCGAGGGATGAAATAGAATCAGTCGTTCCCGGGAGGTCGCTGGTTCAAATCCGGCCGTGGGGATATATTTTTATTATTTATTAAATCACCAAAAATCCTCCAATCCTTTTTGTGTGTATTTTGATTCTGTGACTTTATTTTTTACCTCTTCTTTCTCCTCAAAAATCGGCACCCCATAAACTCCATCATAGCCTGGCTTAAAGGGAATTTTCTGGTTTCTGTTTCTTATAATGTTTTCAGCTATTTTCTCTGTTGTTATTTTTTTAAGTTCTTTTTCATCTGTATTCAATACAACTTCAAACTCATTTCCAAAAGCATTTGTCAATTTATAATATCCTTCCCAAACTTGTTTTGAGCTTACTGCATGCCCTGTTGTTCCCGCAATAACCTCTGACAATGGAATCAAGTTTCTGAAAGGAACTGCATTTTTTGGCACAAAACCTTCTTCCCTGTCGGCAAGCTCCTCAACCCTTTGAGCAACTCCAACCGTAAATGGCTTTCTGCATTTCGGGCAAATATTTTTTAATTTTAAAGCTTCTTTAGGAGAAAGGCAAACATTACAGTTTCTATGGCCTGTATAATGATATTTTCCTTCATGAGGCCACATTTCAATTGTTTCTACAAAGCCCTTTCTCTTCCTTATAGCTGCAAGTAAATCATCATAGCTCCAATCCATGTCAAAAACATTTGCCTCCCTTCCAAGGCGCCATGGCCAGAATGAATGTGCATCTGAGCTGCTCAACAAAGTGTATTTATCAAGCTTTGAAAGCCGCCAGTTCATAGCTGGGTCACTGGAAAGTCCAGTCTCAATCGCATGTATCTTATGTGAATATTCCTTAAAGCATTCTTCAACTGAATCAAATCCCGACATGCTGCCAAAGATTCCATACCAAGGTGTCCAACTATGTGCCGGGATAATTTCAATATCATCATCAATTTCCTTCATCATTTCAACTAATTCAATGCAGGAAAATCCGAAAATTGGCCTGCCGTCATAATCTAATCTGCCTTTTTTCAGCAAAGCAGAATTTATCTGCTCAACAATTTCAAAATTTCTTGCCAGCAGCAAAGTATGGACTCTTCTTGCTTTGCCATCCTGAGCATAGATGTTAGAAATTTCTCCCTGCAAAACAAAATGGAATCCTGTTTTGCTTGTTAGAATTCCTGAGCCGTCTTCCTTTAGCTCCTGCTTTAATTCAGCAAGCCATTTCGGATGCGTGAAATCACCTGTGCCAAGAAGATTGATACCTTTTAGCCTTGCGTATTTTTCAAGGTTTGAAAGGTTTAAAGTTGTGCTTGTCGCTCTTGAAAATCTTGAATGGATTTGTAAGTCTGCGATTAGTTTCATGAATAATTGATATTATGAATAGTTATATAAAATTTTGTTTTACTACAAGTATGGATAAGAGTTTGTCCATTTGTACATTTCTATCGTAAAATTACTTTTTGCTATTTTAGTTATTGTAGTAAACGCTCTGGCTAAGTACCATAAATCTGTTAATTGGGGGTTTTTCTCTCTTTTATTAAAATACCCCCTCTCCGACTCCCATCTGTCTTCATCACTTTTTATGGAAAAATAATCCACATAGGTAACTGGAATCAAACCAGGTCTAACTTTTTTTCGTTTTTCTTTCAAATCAGGAGGAAGTTCTTCATAGTCTTCTGGCATCAAGGGTCTTGGACCTATTAAGTTCATATCACGCTTTAGAAAATTCATTATCTGTGGTAGTTCGTCAATCCAAAACATTCGCAAATATCCACCAAAAAATGTGATTCTTGGGTCATCAATGATATAACCAAACTTATCACGTCCTTGGATTTCTAACAAAGCGGCACGCTCATTTTCTTTTCCCCTCTCCATTGTACGAAATTTATATATGGTGAAAGTTTTACCATCTAATCCAACCCTCTCCTGAGTAAAAAATATTGTGTCAAGTACCCTATCAACTAGCGACATAGTATAAGGAAACAAAATATAGTTTTTAAATTATTTGATATCTTTTCACAAACATTTAAATAATCCCATTAAAATAATTTAATCATGGCAAACAACGACATTTTATCCGAATTTAGTTCTTCTGAAGTCAATGAATTCAAAAAAGACCTTACCCAAATGATGAAGGTTGGGGCTGAGATTGATAGATACTATGGAGAGGCTCAGCATGACTTGGATGTTTTTATTCCGAAGTTTGAAAAATTAGTTGAAAAGTTTAATAAAAAATATAAGGGCTTGAAAATAAAAACAAGAAAATTAATTGATAGTTATAAAGTTAAACTATTCATTAAAGAAAGAGATATAAAGGAATTTTTTGCAAAATCTGCTTCTAGAATTCCCGGCTTAAAATCGGTTGGAAGAACTAACTTTAATCAAGTTGATGTTGCTGATGCAGAGAAATTCGCAAGGTTTCTTGATTCTTTGTTGGACAAAATTTACATCTCATACTTAGATACTGAAAGCGGAACAAGCACAATTGCAGTTATGTATGACAGAAATGAAAAAATGATTGAAATAATTTACAATCCAGTTGAAATAATGAATGAGAATTCTGCTGGATTTAAGATTTGTGCATTCTATGCACTAAAGAATGGAATTGATAAAAAAATTGAGGTTTATGGAGATGCGTCAACTTTTGGATTTTACAATCTTCTTGACGAAATAGAAAAAAGAGAGTGGTACGATAAGTTTAATCCTAGGTTTTTGGAGTAATTAACCACCCATCGGCAATTTTCCGCCAAACTTCTTCATAAACTTTGAAATGTCGCCTTTGCTGCCTTTGAACATTTTGACCATTTTCTTGCTTTGCCTGTATTGCTTGATAAGTTCCCTGATTTCATTTGCAGGAATTCCGGAGCCCTTTGAAATCCTCTCTACTCTTGAAGTGTCTATGATTTCCGGATCCTCCAGCTCTTTTTTGGTGAAGCTGTTCATTGCAATCCTCCAGTCTTTGAGCTTGCCTTCCTGAACTTGAAGCATCTCTTTTGGCAATTTTAACTGGGAAAATCCAGGAATCATCTCAACAATTTGCGAAAGGGGGCCCATCTTGCTCATTGCTTCCATCTGCTCGTACAAATCAATTAGATTAAACTCGCCTTTCAAAAATCTTTTTCCTAAATCTTCTGCATCCTCTATTTTTATTACTTCTTTGGCCTTTTCAAGCAAAGCTTCTAAATCTCCCATTCCAAGAATCCTGCCTACAAAACCTTGTGGATTGAATTGCTCCAAATCGTCTATTTTCTCGCCAACTCCGATAAACTTGATTGGAGCGCCTGAAACTGCGCATGCTGTTAAAGATCCTCCTCCTTTGGCAGTGCCGTCCATTTTGGAAACAATAATGCCGCTAATGCCGCAGCTTTTATGGAATTGCTCAGCTTGCTTTTGAGCAGCCTGTCCGATATCAGCAGAAATTACAAGCAAGTTTTCATCTGGCTTAATTTTTTCATTTACTTCCTCAATTTCATTGATTAATTCTTTTGATAAGGCATCCCTTCCTGCAGTATCTATAATTAAAATGTCGAAATTCTTGCAGTCTTCCTTGAAATTATTCCATATTTCTATTGGGTCTTTGATTTTCTTGTCTGAGAATACCTCAACATTTGCATGCTTTCCAACCTGCTCAATCTGCTCCATTGCAGCTGGCCTGTGAATGTCCAAGCCAACCAATGCAACTTTATAGCCTCTTTTTGTGAAGAATTTTGCCAATTTGCCTGCTGTTGTTGTCTTGCCAGAGCCAAACAAGCCAACAAGCATTATCTTGAATGGCTTTTGCTTTATTTCAATCTTGTGCTGCTCTTTGCCGAGGAAATTGACCAATTCTTCGTAAACAATGTTGATTATCTGCTCTTTTTTTGTCAATCCTTTAGGCGCTTCCTCACTCAAAGCCCTTTTCTTTATTTTCTCAGTCAAATCAAAGACTAGTTTTACATTAACATCAGATTGAAGCAAAGCCCTTTGAATGTCTTTTATCAGCTCATTAATCAGCTTTTCATCTACGAAAAGAGATTTTGCTATTTTTTGCAAAGTGTTTTTTAATGACTCGCTTAGTTTTTCGAGGACCATAATAACTAAGAATCAGAAAATAGTTTATAAAGGTTTGTCGGTTTTATTTTAATATGCAATCAAAAACTTGGTTATTCTAAAGTCTCCCACCCACCTTTTCCATCCGGCACGCGAACATCAATGAATGCGGTATCCGGAAACAATGATGGTAATGTATCAATAAACAGGTTTTGTAGACGCACTCCCGCGGATTGCACCGTAATGTTCTCAAAGTGTATCTCTTTATCATAGCTGCCGTGCTGTGTCCTGGAGTTTCCTACAATCCACAATGGCCTGGTTAAGGTGATGGCAGGCCAGTTGGGTTCCTTCGAATCAACTACTATGAAATCACCATCGCTCAACTTAGGATCCGCCAGAGCATCTTGCATCCCTTGATAGGTACACGATGCTTTGGGAACTGCAAAACTCCCTTTCCTGCACACAGTCCAAGGTCGTGGTGTAAACTCGTTAATATTACCATAGTCGCCGGGACCTTTATCCTTCCGCCCCCAGCAGGCCGCAAAGCCTTTAACGTAGCTGCAATCGTTGTGGTACCAGAGATTCTTGCCGCTCAAATCAACTGCCACGCCTCTGCCGCTAGCCGGATGCTTGTTGCGGTTTCTAACCATCTGGTTGGCGTACGTGTCTTCGGAGAGGTAAAATGACGGTCCTTTTCTAGTATCAGCTACGTGCGTTGCTACAACGCGGTTGTGGTGGCTGCCGTTACGCATGACAATGCCCTCGGCTGTTCTTTCGGTTTTCCAGCCAATTACTACGCTATCCCAAACATTATCTAAGGCAATTGCTGTTCCGCCCACTATTAAGACATGACCTTCTGATAGATCATGCCCTTCGCCGCCTTGAATAAAAATACCATTGCCCCCGCAACGAGAAATTTGTACGTCATAGAGTTTAAGCTTATTCACGCCAATAGCAATGATTCCATCCTGATTATGCAGATGAAAGAAATCAGGAGATTTACACGTGATTATTACATTTTTTAATGTGACATTATCGGCATTTATGATCACACTCCCTGTTATGCTGATTTTTTGATTGCTGATGACTGTACCGGGCGTATCTATAGTGTAGTTTCCATTGATAGTCTGGACGGCTGTACCTTTTGTCGCCATTGCTTGAAATTTAGTATTAATATATTCGTTTTCCAATGCCAAAGAAAAAAGAAAAATAGCAATAATTGCTGTTATCACCAAAATAAGAATAATCACAGGACTGCCCTTTTTTTGTAATTTGGAGCCTTTCATTCTATACCTATCTAAGATTTGAGTATGCCATCATGTCGCTAATATATAAATATTTCCAAAAAAAGGGCTTGCGTGGATATTCATTATTTCAATGATTCTTATCCCAAAAATCAAATTTATTTAGAAATTGGATATAACTTTAAAGGCATTTGAAACTAACGAAACATATTTATAAATGGATTGTTATACTGCTGCAATGCCAAGCAAAAATTTTCTGCTGTTATCTTTGGAAGATACAAAAATAAAAAAAGTATCTAATGTGATTAGCAATGACTCTTGTAGAAAAATATTGGATTATTTGTCAAACAAAGAAGCAACCGAATCAGAGCTTGCTGAAAAGCTGCAGATACCTATCTCAACTGTGCATTATAACTTACAGCAACTTATGGAAACTGGTTTGATAAATGCAGAGGAATTTCATTATAGTGCAAAGGGCAAAGAAGTGAATCACTACAGACTGGCCAATAAATATATTATAATAGCGCCGAAAAAAACTTTCGGGATAAAAGAAAAATTAAAGAGCATACTGCCTGTTGCATTGATTGCTGCTGGAGCTGCTGGAGTAATTCAATTAGTTTCAAAATATTTTTTTAGAACTCGAATAGCTCAGCAAGAAGCATTTGTTGCAAAATCTGCTGCTGCAGAGCATGCTTTAGAAGCTGCTCCAGTTGCATTAACGCAGGCAACACCTCAAGCTATATCAACAATCTGGCAAAATATTGCTTTGTGGTTTTTGGCAGGAGCTTTATTTGCTTTAATAGTTTATTTAGTTATAAGTTTAATAAGAAAAAATATTGATTGATTCGTTATAATTAACAATAAAACATTAAAAATTAAATCAAAAAATAAACGGAGCGACTTTTGAATTTCCTGCATGAAGAAAGTGAACCGCTTTTGATTTTTTAGTGTATAAATGGGCGAGGGCGAGCGTGTGTGCAAACAGCGAGCCCGAGCACAATTGTTTGCGACGAAGTCGCGGATTGAAATTATAAAAATTCATAAGAAATAGTTAATAAAACAGAGCCAATTAATAACTTCAAACCAATTTGAAGCTATAAACATATATTTATATACAAGCAGTTTACCATAAAATGTGACAAAAATGCAGCACAAAAATTTTTTTGTATTAATATTATTGATTTTTGCATTAGCTATTGCAGCTTGCGAACAAGTAATCCAAGGCGGGATTAGAAAAGAAATAACCAATTTCGATGAATGCGCAAAAGCAGGCTATCCAATAGGAGAATCTTATCCTAGACAATGTTTTCTACCTGGACCAAATGGAAAATCATTTGTAGAGGAAATTGAAAGCAAAGAGCCAGAAAAAACAATAGAAACTGAAAAAGGAGAGCTAAAATTGGCTTACAAAGTCAGTAAAGCTATTTTGACAGGAACTCTTTTAAGATCAACTCCATGCGTTAACTGGACTGTTCAAATTGGAGGCACGAAAGACTTGCCAAGATCTCAAGTGACAATTAATATATTTAACAGCAACAAAGAAGCAATTTGCATACAAGTATTGGGGGAGCCACAGGAAATTTATGAAAAAATATTTGATGTATCAGAAGAAACAGAATATACTGTAAAAATAGAACAGGAAGTTGTTTTTGAAGGCAAATTAAGGTGAACGGAATGAAAAATAAAAATATCAATGGATTTTTGATTTTAACATTTTTAGTATTAAATATTTTGGTTATTTCATGCAAACCTATTGTTGAAAAAGAAACTATACCAATTGAACTTCAATCAACACAAGAGTTAAAAAAGTTTTCATCTGCGCAAGAAATTAGGGATTTCCTGAAAAATGCTGCTGTTAGTGGAGGTTACAGTGATATTTTTGTAACAAAAGGGCTCGGGGTTACGAGAGTAGCATCGTCCCAATTAGCTGAAGCTGTCGGTGCTCCTTCAGTAGCAAAATCAGCAGATTCAGGAGGGGCTGTTGATTACTCGACAACAAACATTCAAGTTGCTGGAGTTGATGAAGCAGACTTTGTAAAGAATGACGGAAAATACATTTATGCATTAACACAAAACAGGCTCGTAATAGTTGATGCGTTTCCAGCAGAAAATGCAAAAATTCTTTCTGAAACAAAGATAGATGGAAATGCAAGAGATTTGTTTGTAAACAAAGACAGATTGGTTGTTTTTGCAGATGACAGCAATGAAATCCCAGTTTTTGCAGAATTTGACTTTGTGCCAAGGCCAAGATACACTCCAATAACTCATGCTTATGTGTATGACATCTCTGACAGAGAAAAGCCAAAGCTTGTAAAAGACTACAACTTAAATGGAAACTATTACCAATCAAGAATGATAGAAGATTATGTATATTTTATTGTAATTGAAAATGTCTATTATTATGGACCACTAATTGACTTGCCTGTTGTGAGGGCAGCTTCTGCCACAATAGTAAAGCCAGATGTTTTCTATTTTGACAATCCTGAAGAAAATTATAATTTCAATACAATTGCTTCCTTTAATATTTTTGAAGACAAAGACAAGGTTAATGCAAAGACATTCATGATGGGTTACACAAATAACTTATATGTTTCACAAAACAATATCTACATAACATACCAAAAAAATCTGCCTTACAGGTATTATGAAAAGCATAATGAAGAAAGATTTTATGATGTAGTTGCGCCATTGCTGCCAAGTGATGCGCAAAGCAAAATAAAAGCAGTCAGAGAATATTCAAGCTTGAATTCTCACGAAAAGTGGGACAAGATATCTGCAATTCTGGAAGAAACTTACAACAAAATGGATGAAGATGAAAAAGAAGAACTATTTGAAAAAATAGCAGAAGCAATTGATGAATATGAAGCAAGGCTTGAAGCCGAAAGAAGAAAAACGGTAATTCATAAAATCAAGATAAATAATGGAGACATCGACTATGGCTCAAGAGGGGAAGTTCCAGGCTACTTGCTTAACCAGTTTTCAATGGACGAGTACAATGATTATTTTAGGGTTGCCACAACAACTGAATTTTATGGAAGAGTGCCTGTGCCATTACCAGTTGAAGCTACAGAATCTAGACAGACATCAAGCGATGCGCCACAAGTTGCTAAGCAATCTGAAGCTGTTGTGGCTTCTAAACCAATGTCAATTGCAATACCAAGACCAATTAGAGAGAGTAGATATGTAATGTACAACAATGTTTATGTACTTGATAATGAATTGAAAATAGTCGGCAAACTAGAAGCAATTGCACCAGACGAAAGAATCTATTCAACAAGATTTATCGGTGACAGATTATATATGGTGACTTTCAAGAGGATTGACCCATTGTTTGTTATAGACTTGTCAAATCCAGAAAGCCCAGAAATATTAGGAGAGCTGAAGATACCGGGTTTCTCTGATTACTTGCATCCTTATGATGAAAACCATATTATTGGAGTTGGTAAAGAGACTGATTCAAATGAGTGGGGCGGCGTCTCAATACATGGTGTAAAACTGGCATTATTTGATGTCTCTGATGTCAAAAATCCAAAACAGCTTGACAAATACGAAATTGGCGAAGCAGGAACTGATTCAGAAGCATTAAGAGACCACAAATCATTTTTGTTTGATAAGAAAAAGAATCTGCTTGTGATTCCTGTAACAGAAGTTAAAGGAAAGCAGTATTACGACCCTAGATTAGGTTATTATAGGCAAAGATTTTGGCAAGGCGCTTATGTTTTTAGTTTGACTCCAGAAGGTGGTTTCAAAGTCAAAGGAAAAATAACTCATAACGAAGGCGATGAACAAAGAGATTACTATTATTATGGCTCTCCAAATGCAGTAAGAAGAGCTTTGTATATGGACGATGCTCTTTATACAGTCTCAGGAATAAAGATAAAAGCAAATGATTTAAGCAACATAGACAACGAAATAAAAGAGGTTAAACTGCCTTATGAGAAAGAGAGATATTACGATTATCCATACGTGAAGGCTGTTGAAGGAAGTGCTGTGGTGTCTGTACCAACATCTGTTGAGGTAGGGGAAAGTGTGGCAATTGAATAACTCATGAACTTCAAAGAATTAGCCAATCAGTCATAATGTTAAAGTTATCGACGACATTCAGAAAACTCTCGACACACACTTTTGTCGGCTATACCATTTTTGCTAGTAACTTCTATTGTACAGCTCAATAATCTCATCTAAAACAGGTTTCAGCGGACTCTCCTCCGGTAACCTGTATCTTATGTCTTTTTTCCCTCGACAACTTCTCAAAAAATTTACTGCCGTACTGACCATCGGGATGCCACTTTCATGCAGCCTTCTTTTAGTATCCTGGTCGTTTAAGTTGCTTAAGTGAAGCCATATTTTACATTTTCCTAAAAATTCCGTAAGTTCTTGAGATTTTGATGTATAAATACCTCCAATAAACCATTTTTCTTCAGTTTCTTTTTTTCTTTGGGAATAGTGCGCCATTTTTGCTTTAGCATCAGCTGTTTCCTTAAAGTACCTGAAAGCTTTAACAAATCTTGACCTCATTTCTTGATTCACGAAGCTTGAATTGAAAGCGTAAATTAAGCCAGAACCAATGTCCGTTGCATATAAAATACAAAAATATTTGTCAGTGTCTATATTGTCAAAATAATTTGCAAGGTCAGACACTTCATTTTTTTGGAGTGCAGCACCCTCACCTCTGCGCGGTTGAACAGCGTTTACACCAAGTAGTTGCCCCTCTCCCAGCAAATGCTCCTCGACCATTCTTTCTAAATTTTGATGTGGACTTGGCATTTTGGAGCTAAAGAAGAGTGTTAAATATAAAAATTTAACTATAACAAAGTGATAATATCAAAAATCAAATTTCTGCTTTTTATTTTCAACATTCTCGGAAATCTTCTTTAATAATTCATCAGCCTTAACATCAAAATAAACTTTGTTGTCCAAAGTTCTGACTGCAACCGTATTATTTTTTTCAAAAATGTTAATTTTAATCAATTATTTTTATTGCTTGTACTATGGCGAACTTCCAGTTTCCACAGCTTTTATATAAATAGTTGTGTTATAATTACCAGCTTTTTGAGCTTGTGGAATGGTGATAAAGTAATATACATTTTTGTTTGTACCTGGAGATAAATTTGAGAAATAAGGTATTGCACCATATGCATTAGTTAATATTTTTTCAGGATTTGTTAAATCTAAGCTTCCTTCTAAAACCTTGTCATCATCATATACTACATTTTTTATGTCTAATATGTCTGCTCCATTACTAAAGTTGTCTCCTCTTTTGTATATGTCGACATTTACTGTGCTTACTGGATCTATTTTAATGATATATGTATCATTGATGTTTCCTATAGCAGAAGAATTTGCTGTAGTAGGATTTATGCTACCAAAATTGACTGGAAAACCAAGCAATGTTATGCTTATCAACCCTGCTGATGGTACAGACTCAATTATTGTAATATTAATTTTTTTTGTTTTATTGCTACCGATATTTGAAGCATAGGTTGTAGGTTCATAAATTGTAAAAAATTCCCAAGTTGTGTTTATATTACCAGTTGCATTTACTTGCCAAGTTTGATTGCATGTATCGCCATTTTGCATATTAACACAAGTTTGGGGATTATTTGATATAGTGTAGAATGGTGTTCCATTGTTCATTGGGATTGCTCCTTTAATGCCTTCAGCTGAAACAAAAATTGTTACATCATCAGCATCGTCAAAACTTTGTGAAAGTGGTTGTTGTTTTCCGCATGTGGCTGAGGTAGAGCCTTCAAATTGTATCATTCCCCTAATAGTATGGTTTCTTTCGATACTATCAAGCTTAAAAGTTTTTGTAAATTTATTAAATCCTCCAATAGGGCAAGATGCAATAAAACCAATTACGCGCCACGTAGGAGAAATAGTATTGTTTGAGTAGACAAAGTTTACATTGTCATTTGATGATCCACCAGTCCAGCAATGAGCTGTAATATCTACTTTTACCATATCACCAATTTTGAATACCCCATGCTCTAAATCAGTTATTGTTATATTTTCTACTGACTCATCTGTTAGATAATCTCCACTTGTACCATCACTACAGCTATCTATTGTGTTAGGTTGATTAGGCTCATTGTTTTGTGTCCCTGGTCCAATATTATCTCGAGATTTTATTAATGCAGAAGATGCTGTACAAGGAGAAGTGGTACAGTGAATGGCTGCTGGGTCTAATGTGGCTGTAACATTTCCACACTTTCCGCCAACACATTTAACTCCAGAACTAAAATTAAAAAATTTGTTTTGAGTAACATTGATATTTGTTGCAGGATTGATTAAATATGGCTCCAGATGTCCAAATTGAACAATACTTAAATTATTGATACTAATTAAAGAATATTTCTGAGTTGGTTGAGGAACTAAAGTTCCTTTCACTTTTACTTGCCAAATTCCAGCTTCTGGATTCACAATAATTTGTTCAACATTATTAAGATTATCTGTGCCAGTAGTTGCTACACTGCCTGGACTAGCAGGATTTAGAACATATGGATAGTAATTAGTTCCACTAGGGGATATCAATAATAAATCTAAGTCATTTACTAATTCTTTAGCAGCGTTTGGTGTTCCTTGATAATCATCCCATGCAAGAGTAACCTTTAATTGTATTTGACCAGAAGGAACCTTTATTTCGTATATGTCTTCTTTTCCCTGCTCAGGAATTTCATCTTCAATAATAGTATTATTACTTTCTGTATCGCTTTTTATCAAATCTATTGCTTTCGTTGCATTTATCCTTCCATAGCCAAAAGAGTAATCAGGACCTGCATTGCCTAAATCCTTTGCAGTATGAATTAAAATTGCCTTTATTGTTGATGGTAAAGGATAAATGTTATGAGTTTCATTGAAATCTTGAATCAGTAAGGCAACACTACCAGATACTGCAGGAGTTGCCATTGAGGTTCCACACCACCCAGGACCGCCATAGGTATCGCCAGGTAACGTTGATTTGATAAATCCCTCTCCTCCTGCCTCACACCCAGGAGCGACAACATCTGGCTTTAATCTACCATCATCGGTAGGACCCCATGAACTGAAAGATGTCATGGAATCATCATCAGAATTAGTTGCTCCTACTGTTATTGTATTCTTTGCAGTACCAGGAATAATGATGCAATCATACTGGCCATTATCACAAGTTGGCCTTTCATTCCCGGCTGCCCACATTATTGATATACGTTTACCTTTATTTCCTGTTATCACCGCATCAATCGCAGCAGTTGCGCTATCATAACGCCCATACCTATTAGGAGGTCCATAAGTGAAGCCCCAAGAATTTTGTGAAAGATCTATTCCATATGTATTAATAGCATTATTATATTCGGAGTTTAGCTCAGTTACATCATTCCACCATTCATATGAGATTACTGTGGCATTAGTAGCCATTCCTCTCCATTGCAATGCAGTGCCACCATTAGTCGCACTTAATGTACCATTTCCTAACATTGTGCCAGCTACATGAGTAGCATGGTCGCCTGTTGAACTGCCTGTATCCCCTATTGTGACTCTTCCTTGCAAATCATCATGAGTGGTGTCAACCCATGCTCCATCCCATTCTGCTGCTACAACCCCTGCACCATTTAAATTATATGGTGAAGCTTGAACAGTATTTACTCCAATAGCAGCTCTTGAACCATCGTTGAAAGTTTTTGGTTCTGGAGGTACCTCTTCAATCCATTGAACAATATCGTTATTAGCAATTTCTTCTATTGAATTTTCTGGAACAACTATAGTTAAGGCATTAATTATCTCTGCCCTGCCAATTACTCCGCCATAATTGGAAATTAAATTATTTGCGTCATCTAAAGAGACATCTTTGAAAAATATGATTGTTAAATTTACAGTTCCGTCATTATTTTTTGCCCACTCACCAACTCCATATTTTTTTATTGATTGCGAGATTTTATCTTCCTTTAATATTTCATCAATTGCCATTATATTAGAGATTTTTTCTATTTCTTCTATATCACCTGAAATAGAAGCAAACCAGGCTTTATTTGGAATATAAGATAATAATTTTATTCCTTGTTTTTCAAGCTTTTCTTTTTCTTCTTCATTAGGAATACTATCAAATTGTAAAAGTATATGTGATTTTTCAGGTGCTTTTGCTTTTATTTTATTTTTTACAATTTCGCTTGTCCCTTTATGAGGAATAAACTCTCTTGATTTAAGCAAAACTTTATTTGAAGAATCTTCTAAATCTTCTGAAGACTTTTCTAAATTTGCTTTTTTTGATATTTTATCTTTTGATTTTAAATTTTCCTGGGCATAAACAATAGTTAAAAGCAATAATACAAAAATTAAAATTGTTAATAATTTTTTCATTTTATTTTATAATGGGCTATAGCATAAGCGCACCAGCCTATTTTTGGCTCATTTATTTTGATGAAATTATTTAGTTCTGTTTCTTCGTCTAATTTGATTATGAAGACTGGGTTTACAATAGCTGTCATGCACCTGTTTGTGTCAGGAGGACAGCAAGAAGCAGCATAACTTTTATACCAGACATCGGTTATTTTTATATTATTTTGAATTAAATTATTTAAAATCAAATCAACATTAATATCTTTTAGTCCTTTTAATTCTTCATCACTATATTTATATTCATAATAAATTCCTTCAGTAAATTGTTTGTCATTTAAATTTTCAACAGTAAGTGTAATTTTTTCTTTAGCACATCCACTGACAAAAATCATTCCAAATATTAAAATCAAAAATATTGTTTTCAAT
>Ga0209541_10007776_pt1 | contig 17912 bp, 14 predicted proteins | sample RifCSPlowO2_01_FD_184027 | JGI IMG/M metagenome (GOLD analysis project Ga0209541, IMG submission 184027) | Groundwater microbial communities from Rifle, Colorado - Rifle CSP2_plank lowO2_0.1 (SPAdes) (version 2) | ecosystem: Environmental > Aquatic > Deep subsurface > Groundwater | place... | reverse complement strand
CAACGGAAAAGATGGAGGACTTGAATGCGAATGACATGAAGCAGGCGAAAAAAATCATCGCCGGCACCGCGAGGTCAATGGGCATTACGACGGAGCTGTAAAATCCCGCAAAAGGCCTTCGGGTCTTATTTTGTGAAATTGAGAGTCGTAAAATAATCGTCTGCTGTTTCCGCTCGTCGGATCATGCGAAACGAGCCGTTCGGCGTAAGGAGAAATTCTGCCGAGCGCAGTTTGCCATTGTAGTTGAAACCCATCGCATGCCCGTGTGCGCCCGCATCATGGAGAACGACGATATCTCCAGGATTGATTTTTGGTAACTGTCGGTTGATCGCGAACTTGTCATTATTTTCGCAGAGCGAGCCGACGACATCGCACTCGACATCATTAGGCGCATTCTCTTTGCCCAATACAGTGATGTGATGGTACGCACCGTACATTCCCGGCCGCATAAGATTTGCCATGCACGCATCAAGCCCGATATATCTTTTGTATGTGTCCTTGACATGCCGCACCGTGGAAACAAGATAGCCATGCGGGCCTGTTATATAGCGGCCGCATTCCATGAATAGCTTGACCTTGGACATTTTGTTGCTGTTCACTGCTTCTTCGTAAAGACGCCGTATCCCATCCGAAATAGCAGCGAGGTCGACTTCTGACTGCTCGGGTTTATAGGGGATTCCAAGCCCGCCGCCGAGATTGATGAACTCGAGCTCCGCGCCTGTTTTTTCGCGTATCTCGCCAGCCAAGTCGAAGAGCATCCGTGCTGTCTCGATGAAATAGTCAGTCCGTAATTCGTTAGAGACGACCATGGTGTGCAGTCCGAAACGCTCGACACCCTTTTCCTTAGCGATTGCGTATGAATCAAGGATCTGCTCTCTGGTCATTCCGAATTTCGCTTCCACGGGATTCCCGATGATCTGATTACCTTGTCGTGATGGTCCGGGATTGTAGCGGAATGAAAGTATCGGAGGCAGGCCCGCGTGTTTTTCCAGGTATGCTATGTGGTTTATGTCGTCCAGATTTATTATTGCGCCGAGTTCATGCGCCTTGCGGAATTCCTCCGCCGGAGTGTCGTTGGAAGTGAACATTATATCCTCACCTGTTATGCCCGTGCGCTCCGATAACAGTAGTTCAGGCAAGGAACTGCAGTCAGTGCCGCATCCTTCGTCCTTCAAGATCGTCATGATACTGGGATTGGGAGTAGCTTTTACCGCGAAGTACTCCTTGAATCCCTTATCCCACGAGAAGCTTCCGATGAGTTTGCGCGCGGCCTCCCGTATCGCCGCTTCCTCGTAGATATAAAAAGGCGTCGGATATTTCTCAGCCAGATCCTCCATTTGTTTTTTCGTGAACGGTATCTTTTTCATGCATGTTTGAACATCTCGGTACCGAAGTTCTCCCGTATAGAGCGGACGGCTTTTTCAATGTTTTCCCTATGCCCGAACGCAGACAGCCTCAAATATCCCTCGCCGTTTTTCCCGAACGTCACTCCGGGCGTTGTGATGACGTGAGCTTTCGTCAAGAGTTCATCGAAGAATTCCCATGAGGAAAAACCGGCTGGGCATTTCAGCCAAATATAAGGAGCATGCACGCCGCCGAAGACCTTTAGTCCAGCACCCTCAAGACCTTCCTTGATGATGGAAGCGTTCTTCATGTAGTAATCTATCTGTTCGTGAGTTTGTTTCTGTCCTTCGGGGGACAGAATGGCAAGTCCTCCTTCCTGCGCGATGTTTGAAGCCCCGTTGAACATAGTGGTCTGCCTCCTGTTCCAGAATTGATTCAACGTTCCCGGGCTCGCGCCTTCGGCTTGCAGTTCTTTTGGCACGACGGTCCACCCAAGACGCACGCCTGTGAATCCAGCCGACTTGGAGAAGCTCTGTATCTCGATAGCGCACGTTTTGGCCCCGTCCACCTCATAGATGCTTTTAGGCAGGCCCGGGTCGCGGATGTATTCCGAGTAGGCGGCATCAAAAATTATTACCGCGTTGTGCTCGCGCGCGTGGTCAACGAACGCCTTTAACTGCTCCTTGGTCGCAACCGCCCCGGTGGGATTGTTCGGGCTGCAAAGGAAAATAATATCCGCTTTCTCTCGAGGCAGCTCCGGGATGAACCCGTTCTCCTCCAGACCCTGCATATAGACGACCTTCCTTCCCTCTATGATGTTGGAATCGCGGTAGACGGGGTAGACGGGGTCGCTGATGGCCACGACGCTGTCGTCCGAAAAGATCGACGAAATATTCGCGCAATCGGTTTTTGCGCCGTCACTCACGAACACGGCTCCGGGTTCCACATCCATGCCCCTCGCCCCGTACCACTCTGCGATCGCCTTTCGCAATCTTTCATCGCCTTGCTCATCTCCATATCCGGTGTATGTCTCCGGCTTGCCGAGCTTCTCCACGCCCTTTCGAAGACCTTCTATTACTGCAGGCACGAGCGGCTCCGTTGTGTTCCCGATGCCGAGCTTGATAAGCTCCACACCCGGATGGGAATCAATGAAGGGCTTTGCTCTCTTTGCTATCTCGGCGGAGAAATAACCTTGAGCGATCTCGTTGAAGTGAGGATTAATTTTTGCCATTTTTTCTTTTTATCAATCCTAACTCCTTTAAGCACCTCTCGACTTCAGGCCTGTTCTTGTTTTCAAGAGCGACAAGTGGCAGTCGCAGGACATCCTCTATAAAGCCCATCATCGACAGCGCCGCTTTGACTGGGATCGGATTGGATTCTACGAAGTTCACGTCCATAAGGCGCAGCAGCTTGAAATGCAGGACCCGCGCCGTGTGCCACTCTCCCTTGAGCGCTTCCTGGCACAAGGCGGAGAAGAGTTTCGGCGACTCGTTCGCGACGACGCTTATGCATCCTTTCGCTCCGAGTATCATCGCCGGAAGAGTGAGAGCATCATCGCCGGACAGGACCACGAAACCTTTCGGCGCGTTCTCTATGATGGCTCCTATCTGATTTATGCTTCCGGACGCCTCTTTGACGGCCACTACCGCAGGCACTTCCTTCGCTATCCTCAATATCATGACTGGCGGGACATTAGAACCCGTTCTTCCCGGCACGTTATAGATGATGATCGGCAGCGGGACTGCTTCCGCGATCGCCTTGAAATGAGCGACCAGGCCGTTGGGGGTCGGTTTATTGTAGTAAGGGGTAACATGCAGAAGGCCGTCAACACCTTGCTCTTGCGCGATCCTTGAAAGCTCTATCGCTCTTTGCGTGTTGTTGGAGCCAGCTCCTGCAATGACCGGAATCTTGCCGCCGATCTCTTCCACCGCGCACTTGACTGCGCGCGCGTACTCCTCGTCGTTCAGGGTCGCGGCCTCGCCGGTGGAACCGCAGACGACGATGCCGTTAATGCCGCCAGACAGCTGGTATTTCAAGAGCCGTTTCAGCGCATCAATGTCCAGCGCGCCGTCTTTTTTGAACGGCGTGACGATAGCTGTTATCGCTCCTTCCAATTTTATCTTTTTCATACCGTATTGCCGATTTTCATGACATCATCGAAAGTATACAGTCCTTTTTTCCCACGAATGAACTCCGCGGCCAATATCGCGCCTTCGGCAAAACCGGTCCTGTTGTGAGCCGAATGAGAAAGCGTTATGGAGTCGGCAGCGCTGTCGAAGACCACTTCGTGGAAACCAGGATTTCTCCCGCCTCTTACGGAGGCGAAATGGAGCTCATCCGGATTTCTCTGCCTATCAAGTTTCCCAGTTTGGAGTATCTTTTTCGTGCTGGAGTTCTTCAAGATCTCTTGCGCCGTGCGCAAGGCCGTGCCGGACGGACTGTCTTTTTTCCCAGCATGATGTATCTCAAAACCGTACACATCGTAGTCCCCGAACGCGGACGCGAGTTTGGTCGCGTGCGCCACGACCTGAAAGAATATATTCGCGCCGACTGAGAAATTCTGACCGTAGATCAACCCCGTGCCGCTTTTTTTTATGACTTTTGCCACGTCGTCCAGATGTTCATACCAGCCCGTGGTCCCGACAACCATGTTTTTCCCCGCGGCCGCGACCTTTTTTATATTTTCTAAGATTATCTCGGGGGACGTGAAATCAATGACCACGTCAGCTTCCCTGATATCCTCGGCGGCAAAAGCGGCGCCTCTTTTTGAAAGCGCGATAGACACGATGCGGTGTTTTCCACCGACCGCGACAAGGCGCTCGATTTCTTTTCCCATATTTCCGTGCCCTAGCAGTGCCATGTTCATATTTTTGAATGATATCTTTATTCTTTAAGTCTGGTCGCGTTCTCCGGCGCGTTATCCGCGCCCAGAAAATGATTATGTATCAGGGTAACCGCCAGTACTATATCTGGAGAGGGTATAACCAAGCTGACATTAATGTCAGATGCGCCCATTGAGATCATTTGCAAATGGACCCTGTTTTTCTGGAATAACGAGAAGACGTCGCTCATGAGGCCCGGTCTTGAGAGTATTTTCTCTCCGATCAATGAAACGACGCCGAAACCGTCCCGGTATACCGATACGGTGGAGAACTCCTTCAATTGCTCGATGGCACTATCAAGCTGGCCGCTGTTGTCCAGCGTCACGGATATGCTGACCTCGGAAACCGAGACCAGATCTATCGAGATGTGCTGCTGCGCGAATATCCCGAAAACGCGTGCCAGGAATCCGCGCGAGAACAGCATGGCGTTCGAGTAGATATTTATGAGTATCACGTTGCGCTTGAACGCGATGGCTTTCAGGCCGACGCCTGTATGATGCGAGCTTATGAGGGTCCCGGGACATTCCGTGTTGAACGTGTTCACGACCCGTATCGGTATTTTCTTTTCGATCGCCGGCTTGATCGTCCTAGGATGGAGCACCTTGGCCCCGAACGAAGCCATCTCCGACGCTTCTTTGTATGAGATTTCCGGGATGAGGACTGCGTTTTTAACGACGCGCGGATCGGCCGTAAAGACGCCGTCAACGTCCGTCCATATCTGCACCTCATCGCTGTCCAGGCAGTGCCCGATGATGGAGGCGGAATAATCAGAACCACCCCTGCCGAGCGTAGTTACTCTCCCGTCTTCGGTCGCTCCGATAAAGCCGGTAATGACAGGAACGACCTTCTGTTCGATAAGCGGGTAGAGGATATCCCTCGTTTTCTTTCGGGTCTCGTTCGGCAGGAATTCTGCTTGCGTGAAAGCATCGTCAGTCACGATCATGTGAGTAGCGACGATTTGTTCCGCCGCTATTTTGTGAGAGCGCAAGACCCGCGAGATCATGAAGGACGACATGACTTCCCCGTATGAGACAAGCTCGTCCTTGTCTTTCGGGAACACGTTCTCTTTCCTGGAAAGCGTTCTGACTTTTTTCAACTGTTCGTCCACATAATCCATGACCTCCGCTCGCGCGCGTTTATCTTTGAAGAGTTCCTGTACGAGTTTCAGATGCGTTTTCCGTATAGCGGCGATTTGCTTGCCCAGTTCTTTTTCAGTGGCGCGGGGAAGGGCGAGCAACGCCTCGGTCACTCCGCTCACGGCAGAAACGACAAGGACAGGCCTCTTTTCGCGCAGGCGTTTGACTATCCCCACAAGGGACATGACCGCATCGTGGCTTGCCACGGATGTGCCGCCGAATTTCATAACTATTGTTTTTGATATTTTTTTCATACGCGACCTATAAGTATCCTTTTGCGGCCAGTAACTCGGCGACGAGAATAGCGCCGCCCGCCGCGCCGCGTATCGTGTTGTGCGAAAGGGCGACAAATTTCCAGCTCAAGACCGGGTCCGCTCGCAATCTGCCTATGCTTATTCCCATGCCTCTTCCGATATCTCTGTCCAGTTTTGTCTGTGGCCTGTTTTCTTCCTCGAAATATGTCAGGAACTTTTCTGGAGCTGAAGGAAGGCCGAGCCCTTCGAGCGGACTTTTGAAATTCCTGAACGCCGCGATAATGTCGGCGCGCGTCGGATTTTTCGCGAACGACACATTTATCGTCGCCATATGCCCGTCCGTTACGGGAACGCGTATGCAATTCGCAGAGATTACCGGAGTAGTGGCGAGCTTGAACGCGCCGTTCTCTATCTGCGCCCATATCTTCATCGGTTCTTTTTCCGATTTTTCTTCCTCGCCTACGATATATGGAATTACGTTGTCGATGATTTCCGGCATGGTCTTAAATGTTTTGCCTGCGCCTGAAATGGCCTGAAGCGTCGTAACTGCAACTTGTCGCGGCTCGAATTGTCTCAAGGCTTCGATTGCTGGGATGAAAGATTGGATTGAGCAGTTCGGTTTGACGGCTATGAATCCTTTTTTCCACCCGCGATTTTTTTGCTGTATCGGTATCATCGCGAGGTGATGCGGATTTATCTCCGGCATTATCATCGGCACGTCTTCGGTCCACCGATGGGCGGAATTGTTCGAAACTACGGGAATGTCGTTCGACGCATATAATTCTTCGAGCGCGCGAATTTCATCTTTGCCCATGTCGACGGAGCTGAACACAAAATCAACCTGGCTTTTTATGACGGCCACATCGTCTACCGATCGGACGATGAGGTCTTTCACGTGAGAGGGAATGGGAGTTTCATGCGTCCAGCGTCCTTTTACCGCGTCGGCATATGATTTTCCTGCGGAATTTTTTGACGCGGCGACTGCCGCTACCCTAAACCACGGGTGGTTTTCAAGGAGGGAAATGAATCGCTGCCCGACCATTCCCGTCGCACCCAGAATGCCAACGGCAAGCTTTTGTTTTCTGTCGGTTTTTATAGCCATAGTGCCGTACATGATAGGAGGATTGCGTAAACTAGCAAGTTTATTGTGAAAATTGACAATATTGTTTCATTTTGTTAGATTTATAACATATGAAGACCGTTAGCCAGGCCGTAGAAGAGATTATCCAACACTCGCCCTTTCTTGCAGAGATAATATCGGAGGGGCTGGCGAATAATGCGCAAATCGCACGCAGGATAAAAGCAGAGGTGGAGAAAAAGTTATTTGAGGAAGTTTCCGAAGTCTCAATATCAATGGCTCTTCATCGGTTGTCGAAGAATCTTCAGTCGCCCGTATTCGGAGCGGGACTTCTCAAGCATATAAGCGGCATCACCGTTCGCTCGAACCTCGTTCAATTTGTGTGCCCGAATTTCTCTGATCTGTCGCAGGCATTCCAGAAGATATCCAAAACGACGAACTCGAAAAAAGACGTATTCTTGAATTTCTCTCGGGGGCTCCATGAATCGACATTGATAGTGAGCAAGGAGTTCGAGGAAGAGGCCGCGCATCTGCTGGGGCACGAAAAGAATGTGAAAAAAGTCGAGGGCTTGTCGGCTATCACCATGCGGCTTCCGGAAGAAAGCCTTAACGTGCCCGGCGTGTACTACCCGCTGTTGAAAGCGATAGGGCAGGGCGGAATAAGTCTCGTCGAGGTTGTGTCGGTGCGGACGGAGTTCAGCATTATCTTGGAGGACAAAGATATCGACCGCGCATTCTCGATTATTAAATTGATTACGTCTTGACTTCCTATCCAATCTGCAAATTTAACCTACGAAAAACAACCTGTGAAAAATATTTATTCGCGCGCGGGAGAGGTGATCACAAGCTACTATTGTGTGGGCTTGACACAGATCTGATTTCAAACGATAATCCGATTGAGCTGGCAGGAACAGTTGTCAGCGTTTTTTCTGGCCTTTTAGCGGAGGTGAATGATGGCTATCAGCAAAGACGACGCACTCCCGTGCGTCGAAAAGATCAAGCGGCGGTCGGACACGCCCACCATAGGTATCCGGGACGGTGTCCCGGCAACGACGGTCAGTCCCTCGCCCTCGGTCATCAATAATCCCCAGGACATTGACTGGGGGCAAAAGGGAGACCCCAATGTGGTGGAAGCCCCGGCTACGGGGGGCCACACAACGCTGCTCGTCGCGTATGACGAGCGGCTGATTGGGGAACTATGCGATCCCACGATCGCCAGCAAACTCCACCCCGACGACTCGCCGAGACCGGGAGACGACTGACCCCCCCAACCGGCAAAGACCCATTGGTCAAGTCGGTATATAAAAACCGGACCCTCACTGTACTTGGTGGGGGCTGTTTTTTATCTTGATTGACAGAGTTTCCGCTTCGACCAATACTGGCGTAATCCGAATTAAAATGATTTTTCATGAAGCATACTCAAACGACAACAAGCATAATCGTTGGAAGCGGCATCATCGGCGGAAAGCTGAAGGAAATCCTAGGAAACAGGGGACATAAGGTCGCCGCTACGGCGACCCAGCGTTTCGTCGTCCACGAGGGTGGGAAAAACGCAATAACTCCGGCCAGCTCATTCAAGAAAATTACCGCCGCACTCGCGCCCTTCTGCAAAAAAGCGGAGTTCGCATTTGTCGCAATTCCGACGAAGGACAAAGGCGAGAACGCCCTCAAGTACATTCAGTTTTTTCTCAGTAAAGGGATGCGCGTGATAACGGCCGAGAAGGGTTCTCTTGCGTACCACTACGCGACGCTCTTTCCGTATCTCAGCAAGATCGGCCGCGCTGCGGCATGCGGCGGCGGAACAGACATGGTGCATGACCTCGTGCGTCGGCGGCTTTGGGATGAGGACGTGACAGTTTCATTGGTCATCAACGGAACGCTGAATTACATCTGGAGCGGATTGAATGCGGGACGTTCGTTCGGGGCTGTCGTTAACGAGGCGAAGCGCCATGGGTATGCAGAGCCGGGGAATAGCGACCCTGTTGGACTTATCAACGGCGAGATAGGCGGAGACCTGCGAAAAAAGATATGCGTTGCCGGAAACGAGGCATTCGCTCCGAGGGGCGGGCCTTTCTGGCATCCGGACAAAATCAGCTTTAAGCCGGTCAAAAAATCTGACCTGACCGAGCTCGCTTCACCCGGCAGAAGATATCGCTACATCGTCAGGATCGCGATCGTTCCTTTTTTGAAGGAGTATGGCGACAACTCGCCCGGGCGGATGAGCGCGAAGTTTGGGCGTTGGTACGTTAGCGGCGGTTTCCACAACATTGCTGCAGGGAGTCCTATGGACACATGGCTCCGAGGTGTGGACGGCGTCAACAACGGATTTCTCATTCATAGCGCGAACGGAGAAGACACCGGGCACCACCTGGGCGGCCCGGGTGCCGGAGCCGAAACAACGGCGATGGCGATGTACAGAGACATGCTTCGCCTTGCCAGCAAGAAATTGTCGTCATGAACAAAGGAAAACCCCGAAGTAGATTTTGGCGAGGCACCAAAAGCGCAAGAACAATGCACCGCAAGAATAAACAAGGCAGGTTCATTGTGATCGACGGCATCGGCGGGTGCGGAAAGACGACGCACGCAGAACTGATCTTGAAGCATCTCGGGACGAAAGCAATCCTCACGCACGAACCTGGCGGCGCGCCGCGAGCGGAAAAGATACGCAAGATACTTCTCAAAGGATACGAGGGCGGCTCGCCGCTCTCCGACTTCTTTCTTTTCTGGGCAGCACGCGCCGAGCATATGCGCGAGAAAATCGTTCCGGCACTTCTTTCCGGTCGGCATGTGATATCCGACCGTTTCGATTCCGCGACGTTCGGTTTCCAGATGTACGGCGAGAAACATCCTCATCTTGCGAAAGCTTTCTGGGCTATCCGCGAAGCGGTCTTGGGAAAGCACGTTCCCGACGCGTACATCATCCTCGATATTCCCGTCGAGGCGGCAGAGCGGCGCCGCGCGGCCCGAACGCCTCGGAAAGATCGCTTCGATGAGAAAGACCGCGCGTTCCAAAAGCGGACGCGTGCGGGCTTCAAAGCGTTCGCCAAAGCAATTGGCTCGCGGGCGCATATCGTAAATGCCAATCGCACGCCGGAGGAAGTCGACAAAGACATCTGGGCAATCGTCCGCAAAGTACTTAGGCGCTGATTGCGAGATTCTTTCCCCTCGCATTTTCATTGTTTTTGTTGTTTCCTTTGATCGCAATGTGTCCTATTCTCAACGGTCGTAGAAGATAGGACACAGTGCGTGGAGATGAATTTTGGTGATTGATCCGTACAGGACGTGTCTTTGTTGAGTTTCGCGATTTGCTACAATGCGTGCATGAAAATCGTCGCCACAATACGACAAGCAGTCGCCCGTGCGCTCGGTGAGACGGACGTTCCAGTCGCGGAAGGTGAGATCGTTCTCGAACGGCCGGCGGAATTCGCGCACGGCGACTATGCGACAGGCGCTGCGCTCGCGTACGCAAAAAAGGCAGGGAAGGCGCCGCGTGCACTCGCCGAGGCAATCGTCGCGGCGCTCGGCGCGATTCCCGGTGTTGCAAAAATCGAGATTGCAGGCCCTGGCTTCATCAATTTCCATCTCGCGCCGGAGGAGATTAATGATTGCATAGAGAAGGTAATCGTGGCACCGAAAGTATGGGGAAAAAATGATTCGCAAAAAGGCAAACCCTCGGCCGTAGCCCTACGGGCGAGGCGCGTAATGATCGAATACACGGATCCGAATCCATTCAAGGAATTTCACATCGGACACTTGATGAGCAACGCCATCGGCGAAAGTATCGCGCGACTCATTGAATATACCGGCGCCGAAGTAAAGCGCGCGAACTACCAGGGTGATGTCGGCCCGCATGTGGCGAAAGCTATTTGGGGGATACGAAAACTCGGCGTCGATCCGCATGATACCAGCGCTTTAGGGAAAGCGTATGCGGCGGGTGCTTCTGCGTATGAAATCGACCCGGCGGCGAAACAAGAGATCGAGGAAATCAATGCAAAAGTCTATGACCGGAGCGATCCACAGATCAACGAGATCTATGCAGCAGGGAGAGGTGCGTCGTTGAAACATTTTGAGGATATTTATAAGATTCTAGGAACAAAATTTGACTATTATTTTTTCGAAAGTGAAACCGCTCCCAAAGGCATTGCCTTAGTGAAAGCGCATCCCGGAGTATTCGAGAAGAGCGACGGCGCACTCGTGTACAAGGGCGAGAAAGTCGGTCTCCATACGCGAGTCTTCATCACATCGAAAGGTCTGCCGACGTATGAGACGAAGGACCTCGGTCTCGCGGAGATGAAAGCGGAGACGTGGCCGTTCGACTCCTCAATAACAGTGACGGCGCATGAACAGGCGGGATATTTTCAGGTAATGCTCGCGGCAATGAAAGAGATCTCGCCCGAGATCGCGGCGAAAATCAAACACATCTCGCATGGAATGATGCGCCTCGCTTCCGGCAAGATGTCGTCGCGTACCGGGGATGTGATAACTGGAGAATCATTGCTTGCTGATCTCACAGAAGCGGCGCGTGTTCGTGCAACGGAGAGCCGGGCAGAAAATCCGGAAGTGCTCGCACAACAGGTCGCGGTGGCGGCAATAAAATATCAAGTGTTGAAACAAAGTTCGGGAAAGGACATAACGTTCGACCGCGAACGCGCGCTTTCGCTTGAAGGAGATTCGGGCCCGTATCTGCAATATGCGCATGCGCGGGCCGCGCAAGTCGTCGAGCGTGCGCGCTCGGAAGGCGTGGCGACACAGATTGACGCACACGCCGAGCCGATAGAACTCACGCGGCTCCTCATGCATTTTCCGGAAGCAGTCACATACGCTGTCCGTGAACTCGAACCACACCTACTGACGAACTACCTCATCGAACTCGCGGGGGCGTTTAACAGCTGGTACGCGCAGGTACACATCCTTGACGGTACGAATGAAGCGCCGCACAAGGTCGCAATCGCGGATGCTGTCCGCGCAACGCTCAAGAATGGGCTGTGGCTACTTGGTATTCCGACCCCATCAAAAATGTAGTTTTTCTGCTAGGATAGAGCGATGAACGAGGTCCGAAAGTCCGACACCGCGAAGCGGGAAGAGGAGACTCTGGCATTCTGGAAGGAGCGGAAAATCTTCGAGAAATCGCTCCAGAAAGAGGCACCCAAAGGCGAATATGTCTTTTACGATGGTCCGCCGTTCGCGACGGGCTTGCCGCACTACGGTCACATCGTGGCCTCGGTCATTAAGGATGTCGTGCCGCGTTTTTGGACGATGCGCGGATACCACGTACCGCGCGTGTGGGGTTGGGATTGCCACGGGCTCCCGATAGAGAACATCGTCGAGAAAGAGCTCGGTTTCAAGCACAAGAAAGACATTTTGACGATGGGTATCGCAAAATTCAACGAGCGTTGCCGCGAGCAGGTGCTTACGTATGCGCACGAGTGGGAAAAGATAATCCCGCGCATCGGTCGCTGGGCCGACATGGAACACGCCTATCGCACGATGGACAAGCCGTTCATGGAATCGGTGTGGTGGGTGTTCAAGCGACTCTACGAGAAGAAACTGGTCTACGAGGACTACCGCTCGATGCACATCTGCCCGCGATGCGAGACGACGCTATCACAGCAGGAAGTGTCGGAAGGGTACAAAGACGTGAAAGACGTTGCGGTCACGGTGAAGTTCAAAGTTAAGAATCCAGAAAAGATCGGATTGAAAGACGATGTGTACTTGCTCGCGTGGACGACGACGCCGTGGACTCTACCGGGAAATGTTGCTTTAGCGGTTGGTTATGTCTACATCTATAGATTAATTCAGCTTACGACTGAACGCGGAGTGGAAAACGTGATAGTTGTCGACAATCAGGATCTCCATAAAAAACTATTTTCAAATTACGCACAGAACGACATTGTTCGTACCGAGAAAAAATGGAAAGGATTTGAATTGCAAGAAATAGAGTACGAACCTCTGTTCAACTACTACGCAAACGACAAAAATCTAAAAAACCGCGAGAACGGGTGGAAAGTGTATGCGGCGGATTTCATTACCACTGACACGGGCACGGGTATCGCGCATGAGGCACCGGCATTCGGCGCGGACGACTGGGAACTCGCCAAGAAAGTGAATCTACCGTTCGTACAGCATGTAAACATGGACGGCACGATGAAGCCGGAGGTGAAAGATTTTGCAGGCATGGAGGTCAAGCCGAGATCGGATGAAGATAGGGTGCGGCTCGGCACGGATATCGCGGTACTCAAATATTTGCAGGAACATGGGGCGCTCTTCTCGAAAGAAAATGTCACGCACTCATATCCGCACTGCTGGCGGTGCGACACGCCGCTTCTCAACTACGCGACATCGTCATGGTTCGTCTCGGTGACGAAGATAAAGGACAATTTGCTCAAGAACGCGAAGGCCATCAACTGGTCTCCGGAACACATCAAAGAGGGCAGGTGGGGCAACTGGCTCGAAGGCGCGCGCGATTGGTCAATCTCGCGTCAGCGTTTCTGGGCGAGCGTCATCCCAATATGGAAGTGTGAAGCTTGCAAAAAAATAAAAGTATTCGGAAGCGCGGCGGAGTTGGAGAAAGCGAGCGGGAAAAAAGTAGATGATTTGCACAAGCATGTCGTCGACGAGATCACGGTGCCGTGCGAGTGTGGCACGGCGATGCGCCGTATTCCCGACGTGCTGGATACCTGGTTCGATTCCGGTTCAATGCCCTACGGTGAACGGCACTACCCGTTCGAGAGTAAAGAGAAGTTCGACAAGGCATTTCCGGCGCAGTTCATCGCCGAAGGATTGGACCAGACGCGCGCATGGTTCTACTACCTGCACGTGCTCGCTGGCGCCTTATTCAAGAAAAATGCGTTCCAGAACGTCATCGTCAACGGCATCGTATTGGCGGAAGACGGCAAAAAGATGTCGAAGAAATTACAGAACTATCCCGACCCGATGGAGGTAGTCGAAAAATATGGTGCAGATGCTCTGCGTTTCTACCTGCTCTCGTCGCCCGTGATGCAGGCGGAGAACTTGAGTTTCTCGGAGAAAGGTGTGGACGAGGTGGCGCGGAAGAACGTCGGCCGGCTGGGGAATGTCCTCTCGTTCTATCAACTATATGCGGACGATACCGCGCGGGGGACAGGGAGCGCCCATGTACTCGATCGCTGGATACTCGCACGGCTCGATGAGCTTGTGCGCGAGACGACGCAGGGGTTCGAGAAATATCAGCTCGATACGGCGACGCGGCCCATTGCGGATTTCATCGACGACCTTTCAGTGTGGTATCTGCGCCGCTCGCGCGAACGATTCAAGGCGGGAGGTGCTGATACGAAAGCGGCACTTTCAACTCTGCGGCACGTTCTCTACACGCTCTCGGCAGTCATGGCGCCCGCGATGCCGTTCTTCGCAGAATATTTGTACCAGGCAGTGAAAGAGAAAAACGATCCGGAGAGCGTGCATCTTGAAGAGTGGCCAGAAGTAGAGGAGAAAGGCGTTCTCTCGAAACTCTTCGGCGGCAAAGACGACGTCATTCCCATGATGGCCGATGCGCGCACGATCGTGACGCAGGCGCTCGAAGCACGCGACAAGGCGGGCATCAAAGTGCGTCAGCCGCTCGCTTCGCTCTCGATTCCGAGTGGCTCGAAACTCGCTGACGAATATCTTTCGATCGTCGCTGACGAAGTGAACGTGAAAAAAGTCGAGAAGGAAGGGGATGTCGTAGAGCTTGATACGAATATCACGGACGAATTGCGTGAGGAAGGCATTGTCCGAGAACTTATACGTTCAATCCAGTCCGCGAGAAAAGAGGCAGGCCTATTCCCCATGGATAAAGCCCGAATGTTTCTCGGTGTTCCGGACGAACTTCAGGACATTGTTGCCCGTAACTCAAGAGAAATTAGTATTGCTACAAATTCGGCTGGAATATTGGTCGGAGCAGAGGACGAAACTAAACTACGAGATGCGGGGGAGTTCAAGATATCAGTTGATGTACAGTATAAAAGAAACTAATGTACCAGAAATATCACACCGACGCGCTGGTCTTAGGGAGCCGCGAGAGCGGGGAAGCGGACCGCACGGTAGTGCTCTACACGCGCGACTTCGGGCTCGTGCGGGCGCGCGCGTCGGCGATACGGCATGAGCGCTCGAAGATGCGCTACGCACTCCAGCATTACTCGCGCGCGCACGTGGCGCTCGTGCGGGGAAAAAGCGGCTGGCGCTTAGCGGGCGCGCAGGCGGACGTCGGCGTTCAGGAAGCGGACCCGCGGGCGATTATGGCATTTGCGCGCATTGCAGAATTGATGACACGGCTCGTTGCGGGCGAGGAGGCACACACGTACCTTTTCGAAGTCCTTTCCGAGGCGCATGGTGCCTTCATGCGGGAGGCGTGCGAGCACCATGCGACGATAGAATTGGTTTGCGTTGCGCGCATTCTCTACGCGCTCGGCTACATCTCGGCCGAGGCCCTCGAAACGGCGCTTTTCACGCACACGGCCTACACGGACGTGCATCTTCAGGAAGCCGAAGCCATGCGCGGCGAATTGCTTTCGTCCATAAATCGCGCGATATCGGAGACACATCTGTAGAATGCGGCGCAGGGCGCAGAAACGATGCGTCTGCGTGGTATATTTATCCGCATGCAGGAGCCCTCGGACGAGTACGAAAAGATAGAACGATTGCGCCGGGCGATGTACTCGCGCTCATTGTCACCGAAATTCAAGGACCGCCCGCGGCGGCCGTTGGAATCAGGCAAATCGCAAGTCGGCGAAGATTGGGAAAGGGAAGAGCCGGAGGTCCCCAGTTCGCTTATTGCGCCAAGAAATATCGGAGCGGGAAGAAGCGCGATGCGATGGTTCCTTATCGCCACGGTCGCGTTTTTCGTCGGCGCGGTCGGTTTCTTTGCATATTATTTCACGATAGGTAGCGGCGCCTCATTCGCATCTTCGCCCGGCGATATCGGCATTTCGATTTCCGGACCTCTTCATGTTGCCGGAGGAGAGTCGGCAGAACTCCAAGTCGCTATCTCAAATCGTAACCGGGCCGCACTTGAGCTTGCAGACCTCATCGTCACCTATCCTCCCGGAACGCGCTCCCCGAGCGATCTGAAGTCGGACGTGCCAAGCCAGCGCATCCCTCTTGGCACAATAGAATCGGGAGGCATGCGCCAAGTGCCGATACGGGCTGTATTTGCTGGAGCAGAGGGACAGCGTGCGACCGTGAAAGTGGAACTCGAATATCGTCTTGCTGGCTCCAGCGCGATTTTCGTAGCATCGTCGGATTATGAGATCGTGTTCAGCTCGTCGCCGCTCTCGATCTCATTGGAAGGGAATAGCGAGACCGTGTCCGGCCAGCCGATATTGCTTACGATAAATGTCACCTCTAATGCCGCGGTGCCCGTAAAAGATGTTCTACTCAGCATCGGATATCCTTTCGGGTTCGTATTCTCATCTGCCGATCCGAATCCTGCGCGCGCGGGAGTGTGGGAACTCGGCGACATTACTCCCGGACGCACTGTCCGCGTAGCCGTACGCGGAACATTGACTGGCGAATCCGGTGATGAACGCGTATTTCGCGCGACGATAGGTACGCGCAAAACGCAAAATAGTCCCGGCATTGATACGCCGCTTTCTGACAACTCGTATCGAGTGCTCGTTTCCCAACCGTTTTTGGGTCTTGGGATCTCTGTCAACAAAAAAGGAGGCGCAGGAGTGATAGTTGCGCCTGGCGGCGATGTGGATGTAACTATTGCTTGGCAGAATAACCTCTCTACGGCAATAACCGATGCCGTTATAGTCGCGCGCCTATCGGGCGTGCAGATAGATGGGGAGACGGTACGCGTTGCCGAAGGATTTTACCGCTCCTCCGACAGCGCTGTCCTATGGGACAAGACGACTACCGCCGGCGCATTGTCAAATCTTCCGTCGGGGGCAAAAGGAGAAGTCACATTCTCGTTCAAGATGCCGCCAAGCGAGGTCTTGGCAATGCTTAAAAATCCGAATCTGACCATAACCGTGAATGCGGCAGGCAAACGGCTATCGGAGTCCGGCGTGCCGGAAAATTTGCAGTCAGCGAAAGCGCAAACAATAAAAGTCGCGAGCGATTTGCAGGTATATGCGCAGGGTCTTTATTACGGAAATCCGTTCGGGAGCGTTGGGCCCATGCCGCCGAAATCGGGCATGGAGACCACATACGCTGTAGTATTCGCAGTCACCAATACCACAAATAAGATAAAGGATGCCAAGCTCACGGCGACACTCCCTTCTTACGTACGATGGCTTGGAATGTATACACCCTCCTCTTCTGAAAATGTCACCTTCAATAAAGATAACGGGACGATCTCATGGAGTGTCGGGGATATCGAATCCGGGGCGGGAGTGAGCGCTCCTCTGCGGCAAGTGGCGATTGCCATAGGATTCACTCCATCTACGAGTCAGATAGGCGAAAGCCCAGTGCTGATGCAAGACATCACTCTTACGGGTACGGACACTTCGACGAATGCTCCGGTAACACGCACCACTAAGGATATAACTACGAATATTCAGGGTGACAAAGGTTTCAAATCCGCAGATTCAACTGTGGTAAGGTAAAGCGGTTCCGCGGTACACTCACTCGTATGGAGCAAAATGCATCTATGGAGAAAATCGTTTCGCTTGCGAAGCCCCGAAGTATAACGTTGGACGTTGACTACGGGGCAGGCGCCGCTCATTCTGTACACACATGAATAATGTCATGGACAAAATTGTTTCTTTAGCAAAACGTCGGGGCTTTATTTATCCCGGCTCTGAGATATACGGCGGGCTCGCGGGCACGTGGGACTACGGACCTCTGGGCGTCGCGCTCAAAAAAAATATAGAGAATCTCTGGTGGCGAATGTTCGTCGATGAGCGTGATGATATGTACGGCGTGGATGCGGCCATTCTCATGAATCCGAAAGCGTGGGAGGCGAGCGGCCATGTGAGCGGATTCTCCGACCCCCTCGTCGAGTGCAAAAAATGCAAACGCCGGTTCCGCGCGGATCAGGTTGAGGAGAAATGTCCGGAATGCGGCGGGGCGTTCGGCGACGTCCGGCAATTCAACATGATGTTCAAGACGCATGTTGGCGCAACAGAAGATGAGTCCTCTGTTTCGTATCTTCGTCCGGAAACCGCTGGCGGGATTTTCGTGAACTTCAAAAATATAATCGACAGTTTCCATCCGAAATTGCCGTTCGGCATCGCGCAGATAGGAAAAGCATTCCGCA
>Ga0209541_10007775_pt1 | contig 17912 bp, 12 predicted proteins | sample RifCSPlowO2_01_FD_184027 | JGI IMG/M metagenome (GOLD analysis project Ga0209541, IMG submission 184027) | Groundwater microbial communities from Rifle, Colorado - Rifle CSP2_plank lowO2_0.1 (SPAdes) (version 2) | ecosystem: Environmental > Aquatic > Deep subsurface > Groundwater | place... | reverse complement strand
CCGAGGCCGTGCCTTGGACTTCAAAGACGGTAGAGGGGGCAGTGGTGTTAATGCCCGTTCGGCCGGTAATGAATGTGTTGTGAGCAATGATGTCGTTGCCGATAAAGTTGTGAGTGCCTTCCACTTCGATGTCATAGACTTGTTCTGGCACGGTCTTTTTGATAGAGATAATTTTTTCAAATATCGCTTTGGAACCCTCGGCAACTGTTATCTCATCTCCAACTGACAGATAAGCGGCTTTGATCCAATCGGCAGATTTGTAAATTTCTGACTGACTGTTCACAACTTGATTTGACACTAGTAGTGATTCTGATATACTGTAATCAACGGTGGGAGTACTGCATATAATTGCAGCCTTACCTGCGTGTCGGAAGAAAGGCTCACGATTTGTGAGTCTTTTTTCGTTATTATTGTATAATAACAACGTGGATCCGGGCCTGTAGTTTATGCAGTAAAATCCTGCCGTCGACACGCAGGGAAACGAGTGCAAATCTCGTCGGGTCCACATCAAAGAGTCTTGGCTATCTGCCAAGGCTTTTTGATTTGCAACAACTCTAGCCAAATACGGATGATTGCCGGTAGTTCTGATAGTCTTGCCCGAGGCGGTGGTAAGTTTAAAGATGGGTTTCACGCCCATATCCATCAGGCCTTTGACTTTCCTGTACTCCAGCTTGCCGGTAGTTTCATTCAGGGAGAGGATCTCGTCTCCGGGTTTGATGTTTTTGATGGCAACTTCGTCGTCTTTATATTTACCGTTTTTCTTTTTTCTTCGGCGGCGGAGGCGGGTGTCTCCGGTGACGCACTGGCCAATCACATGCAAAGGAGCAAGAGGCCCCGTCGTCCCAATCCCGACGTTGCCGCCGACAATGTTCAAGGTATTAGCCATGGCGTTGGCGTTGACGACTAAAGCGTTGTTGGCTCCGGCAAGGAATCCTTTAGCAACAGAGAGCGATCCGGAGAAGGAATTAGATCCGGTATTAATGGAAGTGAAAGTGCCGGAGAGACTAGCTGGACCACGAAATGATGCCGTGCCGATTAGTTCTAAGTCACCCGATATAAGTAAGTCATTAGTCGTCGAAATATAATTAGCATGGCCGGTGGTTGAAGTTCCGAACCTTGAGTAAGCCGCACTTGAGAAGCCTCCGACTTGCAAAGTATTGCCGGTGAGGAGGTAAGAGGCCGAGGCCGTGCCTTGGACTTCGAGTCTTTTATTAAAATTCCATAAACCAGTGATGGTTTGATCGATCGATCTTGAGGCCGGGCCATTGGTGTAATCGAGTCTTATTACAACTTCGGTCGAGCCAGATGTAGTCACGTTAAATGCTCCGGCTTCAAAGGATATTGAAGCCACAGGATTTAATATGCTAGCTAGACCTTCTTTTATCTCAAGGGCTGAGCCACCACCTCCCCCATCAGCCAGACAAGAGAATGTGCCAGTAGAACTATCCCAATTTAGAGTTTTGGATTCGTCATCACAGTCAACTAGACCAGCTCCAAAATATTTGGAAGCCGAAGCACGACCCGCTATATCAACATCTGACGCGGCAACCAAAGTTTTAACGGTTGTAGCTCCTGAAACTATCAATGTTTCGGTTTCAACTTTATTGGGATTAAGAGTAATCGGCCCTATTCCTATGGTGTTGGATGGAGGAAGTTGGAAGGATGGATAAATAATCGAGGGCTGTATGGAAGACAGGGATAGAACTTTGGAAGTTAAAATATCAATCCTAGAATTAGTATCGTCGATTTTTCCATAAATCGTATTGATCTGTTCAGGAGTTAAGCTTTCGGTTATCTTAACTTCTTTAACAACAGTTGCACCAAATCTACCTGATTCTCCTCTTTCACCACGCTCTCCACCAATAATGGTTATGTAAATATTTTCACCAAAACCTTTGAAAAACTTATTCCAAAGATAACTTAGTGAAGAGGTTACACCTTGACCAACTGAATGAGTGGCATCCTTAAAAGAAAACTGACCCGATTGAGAAGAGAAGAAAACAAAAATCAAAATGCCGCCCAACAGCATGGAAGCTGTAAAAGCGGCATTTATCCTTTTGGCAAGTTGTTTTTCTGCGCTTAAGGAACTTTTGTTTGTGAAGATTTCTCGAGCAGATCGAGCTGAGCTCGATGAGCTCGATGAATTATCTTCGGAAAGAACTGTTGACCCGCCTTCGCTTGATAAGCTATGGCGAGGCGTGAAAGGAACTGTCGGTATGACCGACCGAGTTTTCTGTTCCGGAGTAATTCCTTCGCCCTGAGGCAAAGATACATACGGAAAAGAAAACTCAGTCGGTTCTGATACCTTGGGCTCATCACTCCTGCTTGGTTTTGCAGACACAAGCGGATCGATAGAGGGAGTTTGTCTGGTCACTGAATCAGAAGGTTTGAATCCTTCAGTAGAAGTAAACTTATCTTTATCTTCATTACTCGAAATAATCCTACTGTCAGTATCTGGTCCGTCGACCAGTATGACAGAACTCGTTGAGCTGGGAACTCTCGGAGCCGAATGATCTTCGTCTTTGTCTAAGAAAGCAATATCGGTCCTGGAAACAGCTAGCTCCGCTATCGCTTTCGTCGACATCGAAGATCTTTGCGCTGAATATCTTTGTTCGTTTGCAGTAACAAGAGAAGAGATGTAGGTTTTCAGCGACTTCGCTGAAGCATACCATTGGCCGTATTTACCAGATCGGATTGCTTTGATTCGGCCGGTCCTCGAAAGCCATCCAATATAGTCTTTGGCATAGCCATACTTCTCAGATAAAACAAGCAAAGAAGAATATCCCTCCGGTAAAGCAAGGGTGCGATCAGCTTTACCTGATTTTATTTTTCGGATAAGTTTATTTTTCTTTAGGGTTTTGACCTTCATAAGCTCAATGATTTATTCACCCGTTTCTTTTTAAAAAACGGACTTAAGACAAAAGCTCCATTGAGCGCAGAAAAAATAAAATAATTTTTAACGAACTTGCCCTGAAGGATTACCTCTCTCTTGAGACTCTCGAGATCTTCGAGAATCACGAGATGTCCAGTACGTATCTATATTATATTAGATACCCCGACATCAAAGCAAATGATACTTATCCACAGAAATGAATTTATATTTTTTTAACTTGGGTTGTGATAAAAAGTCACTAACATTACCCTAATTTTTGAATAAAAACAGGCCCATAAATTGGGCTTTAAAAAGTTCATTTTAATACGAGAAAAATGACTACTAAAACGCTAAAGTAAGCTCAGCATTAGTTAAAAATTAGCCCTAGAACACAAATATAAGCTACGTGATATCGCTTATTACCCTTGTTTACCTGTGCTCTAATCTAAAAAATTACTAAAAAATTTAATTTAGACACCACATAAATCTAGGGTTCACCGTCATCACTATCATAAACATTCATAACCACTATCAGAAAGGTTACTAAGATACTAAAAAACTTTTAGTTTTTACTTCCTTCAGATGGCTGACCCTATTACAGAGGTTAAACCTCTGTAATAGAACGAGATGACTAGTTTTTATCTGAACTACTTAATAAACAGTTGAGAGTTTTTTCAGCAGTTTTATTCCAATTAAAATATTCCGCTCGGCTATATCCAAAAGATACGATTTGATCCCTTAATTTCCTGTCAGACAGAATTAAGCTGATTAAATCAGCAATTTCTTCAATATTATTAGGTTTCACTAATAATCCAGCATTTCCCACTATTTCTGGCAAAGACGAGCTGTTTGAAACAATAACCGGAGTACCACAAGCCATAGCTTCAAGGGGAGGAAATCCAAATCCCTCGAAGAGAGAAGGATAAACAAATACCTCAGCAAGACCATGGTAGAATTTTCTTTCTTCGTCAGGTATGAAGCTTTTTAATACTATATTACCCCTATACGCTGAATTTCCTATCTCTTTGAAAATATCATCGTATAACCAGCCCTTTGAGCCAACAATAATCAACTTTAAGTCAGGAGAGTTTCTTTTATCCTTAACGGCGTTAAAAGCTTGCACTAAGCCACGGATATTTTTACGCGGTTCTAGCTTGCCTAAGAATAGAATGAATTTATCTGGTAAATTATTCTTGATTTTAAATTTATGGAGCTCATCTACCGATGGTCTTTTCATATTCTGAGAAATACCGGAGTATATAACTTCGATCTTGGCCGGATCTATTCCATAAATTTTAACTAGATCATTTTTTGTTGATTCCGAAACAGAAATTATTTTATCTGAAAATCTAGATTGCCAAGATGGGTTCATCTCAAAATTATGCCAGATTCTTTGTCGTAATAAAAATAGTTCCGGATAATGAATATATGAGAGATCGTGAAAAGTTGTAACACGCTTACAAGCCGATGAAAGAGAGGTAAGAAAAAAGTGAGGCGAGAAAAATACATCTACCCCGCCCATCATTTTATCAATCTTCGGTGAATTAACTAATCCTGAAGATAGGAATAAAAATCGATTAGGAATTTTGAATTTATACAGCTCAACATTCTTGAGAGATAACCAATCGTACTTTTTAATCTCTCCCTTAAAAGAAGAAAAAAATAATTTAAACTTAATACTTTTATCTAGGGGCAATAAATGAGTCAATAAATTTTCTGTGTATTCTTCAATACCACTTTTGACCTCACTGCCTAGAACTCTGATGTCAATACCAACTATCATAAGAATGATGTTTAAATGTTTAAATGTTTAAATATGGCCTCTTTAAATACGGGGACCCCAAATTGCATCGCCCGCTCCCTGCATTTAGTAGCATTAAAATCATTATACTTAAATGCGATTAATACGTCTCTCAGTGACTCCTCCGTCTGCTCATCAAAAAAAGCACCAGTCTCCCCCTCTATTATGGTTTCCGTTGCCCCACCGCCGCGGTAAGCTATCACCGGCCGACCGGAAGCCATAGATTCAAGCGGTATTATTCCAAAGTCCTCTTCTTGGGGAAATATAAGAGCTCTGGCATGAGAATATAGGTCTGCCAGTCTCTCGTCAGAAACAAGTCCTAAAAACTCGATATTATTCCCAGCCAACTTCTTAAGTCGATCTGTTTCTGGACCAACACCGGCAATTTTTAAGTGCCAACCAAGCTTATTAAAAACTCTGATGGCTAGATCAAATTTTTTATAAGAAACATGCCGCCCGGCCATAAAAAAGTAATCTCCGATGTCAGAAGAAATATAAAATTTATCGGCGTTAACTGGAGAGTAAATAACGTCAGAATCTTGCAGATAGTATTTTTTTACTCTTTCTTTTACGAAATTTGAAATAGAAACAAACTTATCAACCCTAAATGATGCTTCTCTGTCCCATAATCTTAGGTAGGTAATAAGCGGCGGAAAAATATTTTTAATAACCCGAGGGTAGCTGAAGTCTTCCATAAATTTCTGGCTATCATCCCATAAAAACCTGGGTGGGGTTAAACAATAGCAGATATGTTTAGTGTGGGGCTTAGTTATTACGCCCTTAGCGAAGGAGGACGAGATAGAGATCACAAAGTCAAAATCAGAGAAATCAAACTGTTCAATGGCTATGGGCATAAGCAAAGGAAAGATGCGATGATATCTCTTAATAAAAGGGGCTTTCTGAAGAAAAGATGTTCTTATTTCCTTGCCTTCAAAAACTCTGCCCGTCGCTTCGGCATCATAAAAAAGTGTATATATTGGAGCATCCGGAAAGAAGGACGCTAAAACTTGAAGCACTCGCTCTGCTCCTCCAAATTGATTTAAATATTCATGAACAAGAGCAATACGCATAATTAGACTGCACTACGGTCAAAAAACATTTTAAGTGCTGTTTTTAGTACTATTTTAAAATCTAACCAAAATGACCAGTTGTCTATATAAAAATTGTCTAGGGCAACTTCTTTTTCGAAATCTAAATCGGAACTTCCTGAAACCTGGGCTAACCCAGTTGCTCCGGCCTTAATAGCCAGAACCTTCTTGTGATGCTTCTGATAGTTACTAATCTCATCTGGTTGATGTGGACGAGGACCAACTAGACTCATCTCGCCTCTAAGGATATTTATAAATTGGGCTAGTTCGTCTAGACGATATCTCCTGATAACTCTTCCGACCTCAGTAATACGGGGATCATTTTTAATCTTAAACAGCGGTCCGTCTTTCCGTTCATTAAAAGTCACAAGTAGAGCTTTCAACGACTCAGATCCGCCATCAGCATCTACCGAAATCATTCCCCTAAATTTATAAAGGAAAAACTCTTTATTTTTACTCACCCGTTTTAACCGTGCGAATACTGGACCTTCAGTTTCCCATTTGATGGCTAAGGCCATAAATCCAAATAAAGGAGAAAGAATAATGAGTCCGATAAGAGAACTAAGAACATCCATGATCCTCTTGATAACTCTTCCCCAACCATCCAGGTTTGTTCTTTTTATCTCAACCAATGGAAGCCCCTTAAAAATATTTAGATCAAAATTACTTGTAAACATTTGCGAGGCCGGGATAAATTTAAAAACTACGTGTTTTTCATGACATGTATCAATAAGGTCGTCGATCTCCGCGGTAGAATACTTGGGATCAGCAAGAATTACTTCGTCAGCTCCCAGAGTTGTAATTATCTCTCCTATTTCCTCCACGCTGAGGAAGGGAATTTGTTTTACTATTCTATACCCGGAAGAAGAGTCATTTTTTATTTCTAGAGCTATCCTGTCAGATATATCGTTTGCCCCTATAAGAATAAGCTTATGGACTCCGAAACTATATTTTGACACGGCGATAGACTGTAACCAGCGAATGATCATCCGTCCAACAAAAACAAATACCACTGCAAAAAACCATCCACCCAAAACAAGAAATCTCGAATCAAACAATTCCTGCCTTAAGAAAATATAAATAATAACCGTCATTATACCGGCAGAAGAAGCAACCAAAAGTCGTGAGAGTTCCTCTCCGATTCCCAGACGAGATTTCATTGAGTAAAGCCCAGAGATAGCGAAAGCGCCAAGAAATAGAAAGGATACAAAAATAACTAAATAAATGTAGCGCAACAGGGGTAGATTGAATTCAAAAAGAACAGGTCTGAATACGGATAAGATCTCGGTTCTTAAGAAATAAGTAGCCAAACCAGCCAAGATAAGCATGAGAAAATCAACCGGAAGACGAAGAACATTAAAAAATAGATCGGACTGTTTCATTCCGTTATAAATACCACAGAAACAGAGTTTCTTCAATTTTAGCTAGAAACCGAACGAAGAGAGAGAGTAGATGGTATAGATATATAGTAAAAAAAATACTGCTAGAGTGATCGGCAGAATATACCACAATTTTTTATTTACCTTGCTTTTATAATTGATAACGACAACCGAGATACAGAATACAAAAGCTATGACAAAAGATAAAATGCTTATTTGGTTAATTCTACTATGTCCCCACTCAAAAAATGTAATAGAAGAAAAACTATAATTTACAAAAGCAACTAAAACCGGTAAAACCACACCGAACAAAAAGGTTTTTTTAATTATTGCCATGTTTTTATCTTAACAGCCACTCAACATCTTCTTTGAGCAGATCGTAAGCTCGCTTGTTTATTCTTCCTTTATTATAATCCTTCTCTAAATCTTTGAGAAATTGAATTGCCAACACCCTATCTATCTTCTTTTCTAAGCGTTGAATACGTCTCTCCTTCTTTAAACCGTCAGGAAGTTTTTCTATAATTTTATTGATCTTATTCTCTATTCTAATGACTCTATCGATTTTTCGTAAATATGAATCCCTATCACGCTCATTATAGATCCATCCCAGATCATAGGCTAAATTTACATCTCTGATCAATTTATCTATTGAGATTACGTAAATAGTCCTGGTCCCGTCAGAATTATAGCCCGTATCATTCTGCCCATCCCCATCTTCATCGATTAGAATTTCATGGGGTTGATCGCTAGAAATATCAAATTCAACCTTGCCTGAAGTTGTTATCGGAACATCGTTAAAACTTGTTTCTTCGGTTATATTTCCATCTTCGTTTTTACGGATAGATAGATCAAATGTCCCAACATCAAGTCCGATAGCCACTATTCTATATGTTTCAGCCGTATTTAATGGCAAGTAAATAAACTTCTCATGGCCGATAATTTCATAATCAACACCCGGAATTCCATACTGAATTCCATTTTCTACCGGTCCGGTATGTCTATTTTGAAAATCATATATATGAACTTCAACTGGACTTCTCCATATCAGTTCTTGACCCTCAATGCCACAAGTTGATGGATCAGTGCTTACATTTTCATAAGATGCTAGGGAACTGCCATTTAAAATATCAGCAATTAAATTACGCACTCCTGGCCGGCTTGGCAGCTCGGCATGAGCCCCCTCGGTTGAGTAAAATTTATTTTCCAAGGAAATTCCATCTCCGCTAACTAATGGGACGGTCTGATCGCCGCTTCTGTAAAGAATGGAGTCTATCGAGTTATCATCCTTCAGCTCATAACCACCCTCAGTTCCACCGGTACACCCGGCAATATTATATGCATCGATACCTGATAGATCCAAATCATTCAGATTGTGAGAAAAAAATGTTTCAGCAGAATTAAAAACATTTGGAGTTGATCCTCCGTTTATCAATAGTTGTTTAGTCTGGCCATAATCTAAAAAATTGCTCAATTGTTTAATATATGGCCCTGCAACATCAAAGTATGATTGATTGGGCAACAGCTCATGAACAGCTATGGAGTGTTCCCCAATCTCCTCGACCCTATCTTTCTCAAGCCACGGAATACCCATTTTATCTCCTTCCATAATTATTTTCCCCGCTTTTGGTGCTCCAAGATGAGGAGTCCCGACAAAAATTAACTTATCAACACTTTCTTTGCCGTTTTGAGCTATATATTCCTTGGCTAAAAGTCCACCCATACTATGGGCCACGATGTTTACTTTATCAGCTCCGATCTGTAGTTTTATTTCTTCGATTCTATCTTTTAGAAGTGGGGCTATGTCATTCAGATCTAATCGCCAATCATAGGGGAAATAAAATAGGTTTTGGTCTAAAAGATAACTATTTAACCCTAACTGGTCTTCTAAATCTTTAAAAATATTTATATCCAGAAATGGGATATTAAAAATCCTCTTAATGGTCTCGCCAGTTCTTATGTTAACATCCATCGGCTGCCCATCCTCATCCAACCCTAAATTCTCCGTCAAAAACTGATCGTTTACATCTAAAAACATCTGACCTAAATCCGCCCAAATCAAATCATCTCCATTTTTTAATTCACTCCCGGCAATACCGGGAATAATTAGAACAGGGGTTAACGCCGGCACCTCCGGTCCTTCCAACCTCAATGCTGGCTCGAAGCCGACGCTCTCCTGCCAGAAACCATTAACTGGGACGTAGCCCCAGAATGAGGTTTCCGGATAAGAAATACTATTGCTGATTTGATAAACATAATTGCCCGAGGTACCTGGTTGAGTTCGAGTTAAAATAAAAGAATAACGAACACCGGAAGCAAGATTGAGACAAGGAGAAAAAGAAAAAGATGTATAAACAGTTTGCTGAGAAAGAATCGGAGGCCCGGAGACTTGATCAGCTGGTACAGTCACTGATGCAATAACCGGACCACCGATTGGAGAACCAATGTTAGCGCTGGTTCTGACGGTCATAACTACACTATCAGTAGGGGCCCTGGATTTATATAATCCGGCCTTGATAGTGCATACTTCCTGATCTGTTGAGGGTTGATAACCGATCGAGGAACTTTGGGTATAGGTAAAGCCGTCATTAAGACCAATCCCCAAGCTAGCTCCCAACCAGAAGCTAAACCGTGAGATTACAGTTTCAAATAAAACGTCTCCGGCATAGACGAAAGAAGTAGAAAGTAAAACCAGAGAAAAGATGGCCAGAAAAATAATTCCAATCCGAGCGAACTTAATCATCCCGCAGATTATATTCTTCCCATCAAGAAAGTCAAACAACACTACCACACTACCACAAACCAGCCAACCAAATTAGACGACTTGCGATGTCGGCACATGGTATTACTACTTAATTAGTCAGTAAACTACTCTAGCAATAATCCTCCCGCACCTATTTCTTCTAAATTCAAATCATCTAAAAACTCGGTAATCCTAGCTTTATATCCTTTCATATCTCCAAAAACATCCAGCAAAAAAGTGCGGTTAGTTACTGACGGGAAATTCTTCTCGCCAGTATAATCTGGGAAACTACTCCATCTATAGTTCTCTAAGAACTTTATTGCACTGGCAGCACTTCTCAATTTACCATCCCTCCATTCAGGCATATGCAAGTCCAATGGATTCAAATGAATATAGTGAGGTAAATACATAAGATGGCTTTCGCTCTCAACCAATATTGATTTATATCTCGACTCAAAAAGCGCTCCCTTTCTATCATTCTTAATATTAAAATACTTGGCATAACCCATGTTTATTTTTTTCATAAACCTAGGAACACCATCTTTAACCCTCGGACTTAACAATAAATGATAATGATTTGGCATTAAACAGAATGCATGGATATCAACCAGCAGCTTCCTCTTTTTTCTACTTTCTTGTCCAATGTGCTGACTTGCGATGTCGGCACATTGATTAAATTTCCTCTGACCTGAAGTACTAACCCATTCCGAATTATTAAACTCGAAAAGATTATGAATAAATCTAAAATAGTCCCGATCATTCAGGAATATCTTTCTTTTGTCGACTCCCCTACTTAACACGTGATATATGTTCATATTTTCTATAGATTATAAGTTACTTATCAAATAATGACCGACATCGCAAGACGGTCAATTAAACCGCAACCCCCTCATTTCGATTGAAATGAGGGGGTTAGTCCTGTAAATAATAAGCCGAGTTCTGTTATCCTTTTGGGACGGTAATCATTTATCTAGGCCTGCCATTACTGGCAAGCTCAAGCGGTCTAACTTTTCGAATCCTTCGACAGGCTCAGGATGAGCCTTACCCTATCAAAGAAAGCGCTGACCTTGCACACAAGTAAGGATTTAGCCGTTTCATCTCCATTTTAAATTCCCTATTATGGAGCTAAGCCATCTACGTTGGGATTTGGGCTTTCCATCAGCTTTCGCCTCAGGACGTTTCTGCTCGCACCTCTTGGATCACTCCAGACGGGTATTACCCGCTACCCTGCTCCCCTTCGACAAGCTCAGGGGGTGTGCTCGGACTTTCCTCTGCGGGTTGCCCCGCAGTAATTACCTCATTTACAAGAATATATTATTATAGCACATTCGAATCTATAAATCCAGCTTATTTTCTTCCCTGTTCCCTGTCCAAAACCTGATTAACCAATCTATCGGCTTCGGTATTCTTTCCGCGCAAAATATGTTTGAATTCTATTTTCCCAAAATCGAGCTGAAGATTGTGAACTTCTAAAAAAAGTTTTTGGATTTTTTCTTCTTTAACCTTATACTCATGATTTAACTGCTTTACCAAAAGCTCGCTATCCATATAAAAGACCAGCTGACTTGTCTCCGCCTTGTCGTTGCCAACTAACTGTTTTATTTTTTTCAAAGCAAAAATAATCGCCTGATACTCAGCTTCGTTGTTGGTAGTGACGCCAATGTATTCTCCATACTCTTTCTTCCAGGTAGATGAACTCTCCCCGCCCGAGGCGGGTCCGCCTATGGCGGAAATGACAACGCCTATGGCAGCCGAACCTGGATTGCCCCGTGAACCCCCGTCAGTATGTATTAAAAATTTATTCATAAATTTTTAGTTTAAAAGTTTAAATATTCGCATCCTCCCATGGAAGTTTAGAACAATCTTCTACACAAAAACCAGCTGATTTTTTGTGACCTCCGCCTCCTTTAAATTTAGATGCCAGTTTTGAAACATCAACCGTATCATCCGATCTCAGAGACACATGAATACTCCCATCCGCTTCCTGAGCCCATACTATGCCCATCGGTGGTAACTTATTATATAGAGCATTAGCTATCTGAGAGTTGAACACCGGCGAATTTACAGCATAAGTTTTATAACCAAGAAAGTTAACCATAACAGCATGGTTGGTAATAATACTTTCTATTAATTGATCCTGATATTTAAGTATGACAGACCCCTTATCTAAATACTCTTGGTACTTAGACTTATCCTCTGTAGCTTCAATGACTTCATCCCATTTTTTGAAGTCAAAATCAACCGTATCAAGATAGGCGATCATTTCTTTAGATCCTGGTATTTTAAACTTCCACAAGTCCATATCTTCAACATGTGTGAGTAATTTAGGCACCTTTATTTTTGGATAAAAATAATTCCAGGCCAAAACAGCGCCAGAATGTTTAATCTCAAAGAGGCCGTCTTTAATCAAACCAAATGATCTTTGATTAGAAAAGTGGTGATCAATAGCTATGAATTTTTTATTATCAATAATTAACTTATTTAAATATTGGGTGGGGTAGATTAGATCCAGCATGTATATTTCCTTGTTCTTGAGTCCATCTATCGGTGCAGTTCCTGGATTTATTCCGATATAGTCAGCTTTATCGCCTAACTTTTTCCAGGCAACCCAAGCAGAACTAAAACCGTCAGTACAGTCGTTATGATAAAGCACAACAATATTTTTGGTTGGTTTTCGGATAACTTTTATTTTTTCGACAAATTTAATCATAGTAGTTTAACGCTTCTAGGCCAGGAAGTTTATCGCCGGCTAGAAACGAAAGCATAGATCCTCCGCCCGTTGAAACAAAATCGAATTTACCGAGAAGTCCGAGCTTGTTCACTGCCGCAATTGTATCTCCCCCGCCTATGGTCTTAAATCCTTTAGATGTGGCGATCGCTTGAGCAATGCTATTAGTTCCCATCGAAAACCTTTCGTCCTCAAAAAGACCCATTGGTCCGTTCCAAATAACCACTTTAGCGCCCTTTATCACATTTATATATTCCTTGACTGTCTTGGAACCAATATCAAAAATTTTCTTCTCAAAAATATTAAAATCAGTGGGTATCATCAATCGGCTATCCCTAATGTCCAATCCCTCAAGCAAACTGGCAGTATCTCTGTCGGCAATCGAAAGCCCGATATCTACGCCCATTTCTTTTAGAATATCATTGGCCACAACCCCGCCAACCAAAATATTCTGGGCTTTATCGATAAAATTCTTAATGACCGGAATTTTAGTTTTTGTTTTTGCTCCTCCCATTATAAAGATTTTCCCGTCTTTGGGAAGATTTATCATTTTATCAAGCTGGGTCGTCTCTTCTTCAACTAAAAATCCGACATAGGCTGGAAGAAATTTAGTAATAGCAACAAGCGAGGCATGCTTGCGATGGCTTGTGGAGAAACAATTATTTATATAAACATCGAATCCAGAAGCAAGGCTTCTGGAAAAAACTTCGTCATTTTTTTCTTCACCCGGCCAGTTCCTAATATTATCCAATAAACACAGTTCACCTTGCCTTAAATTACTAACCCTTGAGCCAAGTTCTCCTAAATTATTTATTAATTCAATTTTTCGATCTAACAAGCCTTCTAGTTCTGGTACTATTTCCCTAAATGACTTAATGGCCTTAATGTGGGCAACCATTACAACGGCTGATTGTTTCAATAAAAAATCGATGACCGGCTTTTGTTTTTGGATTCTAAATTTTTCAACAATTTTCCCATTTATAACAGGCACGTCAAAATCACAACGCAATAATACCTTCTTATTATTCAATTGGCTAATACCGGGCATTATACGCATAGTGATAGCTACCAAGGGCTGCCCTTGGTAATGATTGTCTAAACCTCCTTGAGAATTTTAACAAATTCTTCCTTATTAACACTGGCTCCGCCAATCAGAACACCATTTATCTCATTTTCCTTAATGAATTCACTGACATTCTTATAATTAACTGAGCCACCATAAAGAAAGTTAAAGGTTAAAAGTTTAAAGTTTAAAGTTAGAAAATCTTTTATAACATGAATTGATTCAAGCGCGGAAGAAGGGGTGTCAGGTTTAGCTCCCGGGTTTGTGCTAATTGCCCAAACTGGCTCATAAGCAATGATACACCTATCTACTTCATCGATGGTTAACCCTTCAAAAGTCTTCCTAACTTGTTCCTCTAGGAAAATTCTAAAATTTTCATCTCGTTCTTTTTCGCCTATACAAACAATGGGTATCATACCATTTTGTAAAACAGCTTTTAACTTTTTATTCACGACTTTATCGGACTCGCCCAATTTCCATCTCCTTTCAGAATGACCAACGATTACATAGTGTACTCCAAGCTTTGAAAGCATTTGCCCCGAAACTTCACCAGTCAAAGCTTCGGCATCTTCGATGGCAATATCTTGGGCTCCTAAAGAAGCTTCATGCTCTAGGTGCGAAGCTCCTAGAATTTTGGCCACTTCTTCGATAAACACAAAAGGCGGACAAAAAACTAAGCTAAACTCCCGACTCTCACTTAAAGATTCGAGATAGTCGTTCGTAAACTCCAAGATCCCCTCGGCTTCGGCAAGACTTTCAGGATAGTTCTTCCAGTTGGCTACAATGAGTTTTTTGTCCATTATAGTTTAGCGGTCCTTAAAGCTTCAGCTGATTGATCGGGGTCAATAGGATTAACCTCTATTCCGGTTCCGATTTCAAAACCGGCATCTATTTTTAGATGGGGAATGATTTCGGTATGCCAATGGTAAAACTCATGCATGTGAACGCCAAGATCACTTACTATAGGAGCGGTATGAATAAACATATTAAAAGAAGGATTGCCCAAAACAACTTTTAATTTTTGGATTGCCGTATATAAAGCATCGGCGTAGTACTCATCCATACTGTCAGGCATTTCATTAAAATGGGCATGACCTTCTTTTGAAAATATTCTGACCTCGTATGGATATTTAGAAACATAAGGACAAAAAACTATAAAATGCTGATTCTCATATACTATTCTCGATCTTTCTTTTTGCTCCCATTCTAAAAGTTCGGAGTAAACACGTTTTTTGTGATCTTTATAGTATTGGAAGGCGCCGTTAACACTCCTGGAAACGTCGGGGGGTAAAATAGGGGTTGTAATGATTTGGGAGTGGGGATGATAAACACTAGTCCCTGCTACCCGGCCGTGATTATGAAATATTAATATATATTTTGTACACTCAGATTTTTGGGCTAATTCGGTAAATCTTTTCTTGTAAACCTTAATCATATTATTAAAATCCTGGACAGAAAAATCATAAATTCCACGATCATGCTCTCGATAAACAACAACCTCATGATCGCCAATCGCCTCAAATATTTTGAAAGGACCATAACTCTTCACGGTTGGACAAAGATTTTGAGTAACCGCTGGAAATTTATTTTTGATAACAGCAGCCCTCCAATTATTATTACCCGGATAGTACCAAAGTACACTTTGGCCGGAATCCTCAAGATTTTCGAAAGGACATTCATCCTTAGTCTGGGGCATGTCTTCTTCATACTTTCTAAAACTATGGGTTCGCTTGGTAGCAAAAAGCACCCATTCACCAGAGACTAAATCTTGTCTAAATTCGTTTAGTGGATTCATTTTAATTATACTGGCCCGTCATCAGATTCCATCTTATCTTAACTGTCTCCAACAAGACCTGAGAATAGGCTTTTAATCCGACCTTCGAGTTTGGATCGTTTTTCCAATCAACCGGCAATTCTTTTATCTTGTAACCAAACTTTCTAGCCAGGGCCAGAACTTCAATATCAAAGCCCCACCTGGTAATAGTTACCTTGGGGAAAATTTTTCTAACGGCATCCGCCGTAAATAACTTGAAACCTCTCTGGGTATCTTGAATTCCAGGAACTGCCATTATCTGTATAAATAAATTACCTAGCTTTCCCAATATCCGTCTCCATATCGGCTCACTGCCAAAAGCAACTTTGTGACCAGAAATACCAATGGAACCAATGATAACAGAATAACCCTGGTCTATATATGGAAAAAATTTATCCAAGTGATCAATTGAGGTTGAATTATCGGCATCAGTAAAAAGACATAATTCTCCTTTAGCTTCGAGCATCCCCTGCTTCACCACATATCCCTTGCCATGATTTTCTTTATTATCTATCAACCGTAAACCTACTATCTCTGACCTGAGTCCATTTACTAAACCAGCCGTGTTATCTTTGGAGCCATCGTTCACTACTAATATCTCATAATCATCCGTTCGACTTTGCTCAGGATGACCCTGAGTCATAATTTTGCCGCCTCAAATATTCATCAATCGATTTGAGAGTCGAGCCGATTCTTTTTTCTTCGTTGTAAGCGGGAATGACTACAGAAAGATACATATACAGATAGTATATATTATTCTTGAATATTCTAAAAATTGACTAATATATGAATATCCGGTATCCTTGTCCTCATGTCGTTTTCTATTACCGAAGTAAAATACAAAGATAAGGAATATCCGAAACTCCTCCGTCAAATAGCTGATCCGCCCAAACAATTATATTGTCGGGGGAATATAAGACTCCTAAATACTTTCTGCTTGGGAGTTGTTGGTACTCGCAAGTTAACCGCTTATGGCAGAGAAGCAACTGATAAAATTGTTTCCGGCTTAGCCGATAGCGGAATGACAATTGTGTCCGGGCTAGCCATGGGAATTGATGCTGTCGCTCATCAAGCAGCATTAGACAATAAACTACCGACCATAGCCGTACTTGGCTCAACTGTGAAAGATGGCAACATCGGGCCTAAAGTAAATTTTCTTCTGGCTATGGAAATACTTAAAAACAATGGTCTTTTAATTTCAGAATACAAAAAGGAAACAGATGTTTATGCCTATAATTTTGCCATCCGAGATAGGATAATCAGCGGTTTGTCAAAAGGTGTATTGATAGTAGAAGGAGCAGAAAAAAGCGGCTCACTTATTACGGCCCGATCTGCCGCTGACCAGAATCGAGATGTTTTTGCTGTACCTGGAAGCATATTTTCTTTCGTCTCCGCTGGACCAAACAATCTGATTAAAAATGGAGCCAAACCAGTGACATCAGCTGCAGATATACTTGAAGAATATGAAAAAAATCTACAACTAAAGCTTGAGGTTAAAAAAAACATATCAACAAAAAATCCGGTCGAGCAAAAGATTCTTGATATACTTGATGGGAGTGGTGGACTGACAGCTGATGAAATAATCTCTTTTTCAAAATCAGACGTATCACAAGTTATTGCTTCTCTTTCAATATTAGAACTTAAAAATAAAATAAAATTGAAAGCTAATAAATACAGCATCAATTAGATGAATTTAGTTATAGTTGAAAGTCCGACAAAATCAAAAACCATCTCTAAATACCTTGGCAGTGGTTTCTCCGTGCATGCTTCCGTTGGCCACATCAGAGATCTGCCAAAGAGCAATAAAAAAGCTATCGATATTAAGGGCGGTTTTATCCCCCACTATGAGATCGACAAGGACAAGAAAGATATTATTAATGATCTTGGAAACGCTGCCAAGAAAGCTGATCAAATTTACCTTGCCACCGATCCTGATCGTGAAGGAGAAGCAATCGCTTGGCACGTATCGGAAGTTCTCGGTTTAAAAAAACCAAAGCGTATTGTTTTTCACGAAATAACTAAAGAGGCGATCCAAGAAGCATTGGAACATCCGCGAGAGATCGATCAAGAACTGGTAAAAGCTCAGGAAGCCCGCAGAGTTCTTGACCGACTAGTAGGTTATGATCTTTCTGGTCTTATCTGGAAAAAAGTTCGTTATGGTTTGTCGGCTGGAAGGGTTCAATCCCCCGCTCTTAGAATTATAATGGAACGTGAGCGGGAAATTAGAGCTTTTAAAAGTGAGGGCTACTATATCATAACGGCTGAAGTTTCTGGCAGCAACAAAACAATTTTTATTACCACCTGTGAGGAAGAACCGCAGGATAAGAAAATTGCAGAAAAAATACTTGAAAAAGGCAGGGCCGGTTCGTGGTTTGTTAAAGATATTATCGAAAGCGAAGTTAAACGTTCACCCAGATCACCATTCACC
>Ga0209541_10007773_pt1 | contig 17917 bp, 18 predicted proteins | sample RifCSPlowO2_01_FD_184027 | JGI IMG/M metagenome (GOLD analysis project Ga0209541, IMG submission 184027) | Groundwater microbial communities from Rifle, Colorado - Rifle CSP2_plank lowO2_0.1 (SPAdes) (version 2) | ecosystem: Environmental > Aquatic > Deep subsurface > Groundwater | place... | reverse complement strand
GTCGGACCTCGATTGCCGTTTTTGTCCAGAGGTCCGACCTCAAGTGAATCTATCGAGGTTGATCCTCGATATTTTTTTAAATTGTTTACGAAATCGGAAATTCTTTGGAAATTGACTTTTGCCTGAATGAGCGCGTCTTCGGTGAAATTAGTGACGCTGCGGTAGTGGGAACTCAAAATCCAAAGGCGAATCACCATCGGATCATATTTTTTAAGCGCGTCTTTAATAGTCGTGAAATTTCCCAGCGACTTGCTCATCTTTTTTCCCTCCACCATTACCATATTCCAAAGCGTCCAGAAATTTACCATTGGTTTTCCCAAGAAAGCTTCGCTCTGGGCTACTTCATTTTCATTATGGGGGAAAGCGTTTTCATTTCCTCCGCCGTGGATGTCAAAAGTGTCTCCGCCCAGCAAATCGCAGGACATCACGGAACATTCAATATGCCATCCCGGATATCCCACGCCCCAGGGGCTTTCCCATTTCAAAATATGCTCCTTAGGAGCTTTTATCCAAAGGGCGAAATCCAGCGGATTTTTTTTCTCGGGATTAATTTCCACTCGCGCGCCGGCCTCTAGGTCCTCCGTTTTCCGGCCGGAAAGTTTTCCATACCCGGGAAATTTTTCCACGGAGAAATAAACCGAACCGTTAACTTCATAGGCGAAGCCCTTTTTAATCAAACCCCCCGTGAATTTGATAATCTGCGCGATGTATTGAGTCGGTCGGGGATTAAAGTTGGCTTTTTTGATATTGAGCGCTTCAAAATCATTCTTGCATGACGCGATATATTTTTCCGCGAGCGCCATCGGGTCTATTTTTTCTTTTTTTGCCTGCTGTTCAATCTTGTCTTCGCCAATCTCCGCGTCGTGGACCAGATGCCCGACATCGGTGTAGTTCATAATATGGCGCACCTCATAGCCGGAATACTCCAAATATCTCCGGAGAATATCCATAGCGACATAGCCGCGCGCGTGCCCCAGATGGCAATGGTCATAAACCGTCGGCCCGCAGACATACATGCCGACCTTTCCCGCGTGAATGGGCTTGAATTCTTCTCTATTTCTAGTTAATGCGTTATAAAGATTTAACATTTTTAGCAATTACGAACTGCGAATAAAGCGAAAATACGAATATTTTTTTAACATTTCATAGTTTCGGAAAATTCGTAATTTAGTTAGATTCGTAATTCGTAAATTTTCAAAGCCATTTTCTCATTTTAAATATCGTGATCGTGAAAAGCGAGAGAATAAGCATTATTATTATGTGGATCCAGAATCCATGGGGATTTTTCCCGAAGGGAATATCGGCGCTCATCGCCAAGATATTGGAATAAACTGTCATCGGAAGCATAATGGCGGAAAATATGGTAAGCACTTTCATAGTCAGGTTTAATTTGTTGGAAAGCAGCGAGTTGTTGGTTTCCTCCAGCGATTCAATGGTTTCCTTGGCGTTTTCCAGCGCGTTCCAAAGGCGGATATTGGTGCCGACAAGATCCTGATAGTAGGGTTTCAAATCAATAGGGATAAACATATCGTGCTTTTGAATGATTGATTCCAAAACAGAACGTTGGGGTTTTATGGTGCGTCGGAAATTAAGTATATCCCTTTTGACGATTGAAATTTCAAAGACCATATTTTTCTCGTTTCCTTTGAATATCTCATCTTCAATTTTATTGAGGTTTTCCACGATATGGTCCAGTTTCGGAAAGCACGATTCTAACAGTGTTTCCAGAATGTGGTAGAGAAGATGGGCGGGGGTGTGGCTCATATAGAGCCGCCTCCGGTCATCATTCTCGCCCAATTTTTTGAAAAATTCCGTGAGCTGATAAATTTTTTCCTTGTGCCCGGTAATCAGGTGGTCTTTATTCAGGATGATGTCCAGTTCTCCCGGATAAGTCGTTCGTTTTTTTACGTCAAAAAGGGGAATATGGATGGTCAAAAAAAGGCAGGAATCATACTGCGTGGCTTTCGGACGGATGGTGGGGGTGGTGAATTCCTCAATTGCCAGAGGATGGATATTAAAACTTTTCTTAAGATAAAGAATATCGTCGGCCGAAGGGTCCCCAAAATCCACCCAGGTAATTTTGTCGAATTTTATTTGTTTCATATCCCTACGAATTACGAATTACTTACAAATATACGAATAGTACTTTTTATCCAATAAATGATTTATGAGAAATAATTTGTAAATTTGTAAAAGATTTGTAATTTGTAGGTGTTTTTATTATACAATCAAATTTCTTTCTTGACAAAAAATAGTCCAGCCGCTAGATTGGCTGTAAGCGATGAAAAAAATAGTATTATCCCTGATAAGAATATACCAAAAGACGCTATCCTTTGACCATGGCTGGCTGTCATTCATATATTCGGAAAGATTCTGCCGGTTCCACCCGACTTGCTCGCAATATACCTATGAAGCAATCGGCAAATTCGGCATATTAAAAGGCGGATGGTTGGGACTTAAAAGGATAGCCCATTGCCATCCGTGGAACGACGGGGGATATGATCCGATTCCTGATTCATTAAAACATTAAAGCGTAGAAACATAAAAGCATGAAAGCAAAGAGTTTGTTTTATTGCTCTCGTGTTCTAGTGTTTTAATGATTGGATGTTCTTGTGATTTTGTTTTTTAAAAATTTAAAAAGGGGAGAGAGGTGAAAAATGACTGATTGCGCAACATGTGTTTTACAGCAAGTGGTGGAATGCGAGAAAATAAAATCAATGAATTTAAGGTCAAGTGAAAAAACTTTTGAATATCTCGGGGAAGTATATTTCGCCAATGAGAACAATATCCGCAGATTGTTTTATGTGGCGGGTAGTGTAATATGTGATAATTGCAAAAGATGTGAGCCGGAAAAATTTTAAGAAAAGGAGGAATCGAAAAACTTATGGCCAAAGACAATCTTTATGGGGCGCCGTGGACCCCAAAAATTCTCGATGAAGCAAAAAGGAAAGAAACAAAATCTTTGCTGACCGGCAGGTATCCTTTTTCTGAAATGGGCTCATATATACGCCACAAAAAAGAAATTCAAGAGCCGGAATCCATAGCGGTAAAAATTCATGGCAGTAATTTTCATGTTTATTGCAAAGTATTAGACCAGACAGCTAAACAGGAAGAAGTTAGGAATATTGTATATCATGGGGGATTGGCTACTACTGATGATAAGAAAGTGATTTGTTCAATGCAATGCTACCACCAATGTTTTATCGGTTAAGTAATAAAGGGTGTCTGAAATCCAGCACCCTTTTTTTATTGACATTAAGATTAATCTACCTTATTATTGGATTAGCACTCGGACTTGACGACTGCTAATTATATGATATTATGATATTAAGATATTAAGATATCAGGATATAAATCATATGAACTCCAGACAGCAAAAAATCCTATCTGCCGTCGTTGAAAAATACACCAATACCGCCGTGGCGGTATCAAGCGAAGCCGTGGCGGAAAAATATCTGAAAGGCGTGAGTTCAGCGACCATCAGGAATGATATGACCAAACTGGAAAAAGACGGCTATCTCCATCAGCCCCACATCAGCGCCGGGCGCATTCCGACCGATAAGGGCTACAAATATTTCGTGGAAGAAATAATGAAAGATCAAGAACTTTCTTTAATGGAGCAAAAACGAATGCAAGCGGAACTTTTAAAATTGAAAGCCCAGCACAATCGCTTGTCGCGCACGACGGCCAAACTTCTTTCATCTTTTACAGGCAGTTTTGCCATCAACCGCCTAGAAAAGGACTTCTCCGAATTCGGAATTCGCGAATTATTAGACAATCCGGAATTCAAGGAAGTGGATGAATTCTGCAAGGTGGCGGAAGCGCTGGATTACATTGATGAAAATATTGATACGATTTTGAAGCAGGTTAAAGAAGGAGAAACTAAAATTTTCATCGGAAAAGAAAACCCGATCAAGGAAATTTCCAATTGTTCCATGGTTGTCTCGCCTTACAAAACTAAAAAAGGCGAAAAAGGAGTACTGGCGATTATCGGTTCCAAGCGGATGAAATACGCCAAGAACAAATCGCTTTTGGAATATTTGAAGAAAATTTTAAGCAGTTCGGTTGTAATAATATTAGTAATCAGTAACTTGTAACTAGTAAAATGAAAAACATAAAATTAAATCTTAATAAAAAAAAGTTTGAAATTTTTTTGGAAGTTGCCAAGGAGTTGAATAAGGAGGATATAGTTCCCATTCTTTATGGCTCTTTGGGTTTATGTATGGTTATTGGAGAGTTCAAAGAAGCGAGCGATATTGATTTTTTAGTTCCTGGAAATATAATAACTAAGGATTGGAGGAAAGCAATTAGTTTAATGGAAAAAATTAGGTTTAACCTTAAAGATGAAAAAGAGCATGAATTTGAAAGGGAAAATAAAATTGTTGCTTTTGGTAATGAAAAAGATTTGAAAGATATGTCTAATATAAATCCGGAGGAACTAAAAGTTACGGAAATAAATGGAGTAAAATTCAGAGAACTTTCTCCGGAGCAATATCTATGCGTGTATGAGTTTATGTTAAGGGATGGATATCGGCAAGAAAAAAGAGGCAAAGATGATCAAGAAAAGATCAGTTTAATAAAAAATTATTTAGAAAAAAATAAAATAGAAAAGGAGCAAGAATACCTTAACGGCTGGAAGCGAGCTCAAGCGGATTTTGAAAACTACAAAAAGCAGCAATCGCAAGCGCAAAAGGACTTTGCAAGGTTTGCTTCCCAGGATTTAATAATGCAGATTTTGCCAGTGCTGGATAATTTTCACGCCTCCACCGGCCATATTCCGGAAGGCCAGAAAAATGATCCATGGGTGGTGGGCATTATGCACATCCAGAAACAACTGGAAAATGTTTTGAAAGAAAACGGAGTGGAAGAAATGGAAGTAAAAGAGGGGGATGAATTTGATCCGGAAATTCACGAAGCTGTGAAAAGCGATGCGAATGATACGAATGAACATCCGAATGGCACGAATAAAATTAGTAAAGTATTGAGCAAGGGATATAAGATTGGACCTGCCTCGACTCGTGAAGACGCTACGTCGACGCGAGGCGGGGAAAAAGTGATCCGCCCGGCGAAAGTAATAGTAAGCTAGCTTCTTAGGCGTTAGCTTGTTAGCTTGTAGCTTTTTGTTTTTTTATGAAATTTTTTCTAAGAAGCTAATAAGCTAATTCCTAAAAAGCTAATAAGATAGTTTTTTGAAAAATTAAATCCCCAAAGAGAATTCTCTCTGGGGATTAGAAAGGAGGTCGGAGAATTAGTCGTTAGTAATTCTCCGCATTAGGCCCTTTGGGCCCGTAATGATGGCGATGCATTTTCTGGAAATCCCTAATTCTTTGGAAGAAATTTCTTGCAATTATTTCAAGATGTTTAATTTCTTTTTTTCCAATAGGATTTTCTACAGAGGATTTTGAGGTAGTAAGTGAGTTAAGTTGTCCGGTAGTATTCAGATCTTGTATTTCCCTGATTGTTTTTTCAAATTCATCCAGCATATTTTACCTCCTGTGGGATTCTCTGAAGTAAAGATGTTAATTTATTCCAAAGATTATAGTCAACAATAAGTTCTCCTTTTAGCCTATTCTCCCGCATTTGTTTGGTAAGTTTTACTGCTAAGTCCTTAAGATCGTCATTTTTGCAATCCAGTGCGAGAGAAAACAATTTATTTCTCGCCTTTACGACATCGGAACAACTCACAACTAGAAATGCTTTCACCATCAAAAATCCTCCTTTAAATTATAGATTTTTAAGATAACGATGCCGATAAATTAGCATAATGCGGGCTTAATGTCAAGCCAAGCGCTGCGCGCAAAATTACCAATTACTAATTCCTAATATCTAATAAAATTAAAAATGTCTAAATTTTGGAAATTCAATCATTTAGTCATTAGGATTTGATTAGAAATTAGAAATTGGAAATTAGAAATTAATAAGCTAAATTTTTTTAATTAAGGTATTTTTAGCGCGCAAAACGCTATAATTGCCTACAAAAATAATATGTCTAAAATCCTAGGCATCGATCTCGGCACTACCAACTCCGCGATGGCGGTGATAGAAGCCGGGAAGCCGACAATCGTCGAAAATAAGGAAGGGGCGAGAACCACTCCTTCAATGGTCGCCATTTCCAAAGGAAATGAGCGGCTGGTGGGGCTTCTAGCCAAGCGCCAAGCCGTCACCAATCCGGGAAACACTTTGTTTTCCATCAAACGGCTCATTGGGCGGCATTTTTCCGCCGACGAAGTGCAAAAAGACGTTAAAACGCTCCCATACAAAATCAAGCAAGCTGGCGAGGGCGTAGTGGTGGAAATGGGCGGGCGGGATTATACTCCGCAGGAAATTTCCGCAATGATCCTCGGAAAATTAAAAGCCGACGCGGAAGAAAAACTGGGAGAAAAAATAACCGAAGCGGTAATCACTGTTCCGGCGTATTTTGACGACTCGCAGAGAAAAGCCACCAAGGAAGCGGGGGAGATCGCGGGATTTTCGGTCAAGAGAATCATCAATGAACCAACGGCGGCCGCGCTGGCTTACGGATTCAATAAGAAAAAAGAGGAAAAAATCGCCGTCTACGATCTGGGAGGCGGAACTTACGATATTTCCATTTTGGAAATCGGCGACGATACGGTGGAAGTGAAATCCACTAACGGAGACACCCATTTGGGAGGCGACGATTTTGACCAGGTAATAATCCATTGGATAATCAGCGAATTTAAAAAGCAGGAGGGGATAGATCTTTCCAAAGATCCGCTGGCGCTCCAGAGAATCAAAGAGGCGGCGGAAAAAGCCAAGATTGAGCTGTCCACCGCGATGGAAACGGAAATCAATCAGCCGTTCATCACCAGCGACTCAAGCGGGCCGAAGCATATGGTGATGAAAATGACGCGGGCGAAATTGGAGGAGTTGGTCGGCGATTTAGTGGAGAAGACACTGGAGCCGATGAAGAAAGCGCTCACCGACGCGAAAATGGAAACGAAAGACATCAATGAAGTGATAATGGTCGGTGGAATGACGAGGATGCCTTTAGTTTTGCAAACCGTGGAAAAATTTTTCGGAAAAAAAACCAATATTACCGTCAATCCCGACGAAGTGGTGGCGCTGGGCGCCGCGATCCAAGGAGGAGTTTTACAGGGCGACGTGAAAGATGTTTTGCTTTTAGATGTGACGCCGCTGACGCTGGGAATTGAAACTTTAGGAGGAGTGAGAACGGCTTTAATTAACAGAAACACCACCGTGCCGACAATGAAATCGCAGATATTTTCCACCGCGGCTGACAACCAGCCAAGCGTGGAGATTCATGTTCTGCAAGGGGAGCGGGAAATGGCCGCTGATAATAAAACTTTAGGGAGATTTATTCTTGACGGCATTCCTCCGTCTCCGCGCGGCATTCCGCAAGTGGAAGTGACTTTTGACATTGACGCCAACGGAATACTTTCGGTGAAAGCCAAAGATAAAGCCACTAACAAAGAACAATCCATCCGGATTGAAGCATCCACCGGACTTTCCAAAGACGAAATTGAAAAAATGAAAAAAGACGCGGATCTGCACGCGGAAGAAGACAAAAAGAAAAAAGAACTGGTGGAAGCGAGGAATATGGCGGACACTTTGTCCTATACCACCGAAAAGGCCTTGCGCGACGCTGGGGATAAAATTACGGCTGATGAAAAGAAACCAGTGGAAGATGCCGTCGCGGAGCTCAATAAAGTCAAGAATGGCGATGATTTGGAAGCGATAAAAAAAGCCACCGAAGTCCTTTCCCAATCCGCCCAAAAAATCGGCGAGAAACTCTACAAAGCCGCGCAATCCGCCTCATCGGCGGACAAGGAACCGCCGAAAGAAGAAGGACCAAAAGACGCGGAAGTGGAGGATGATAAAAAAGACGAGGGCGAGAAAAAGTAATTTCCTCCACAACCTCCCCTCCCTAGTCAGGGAGGGGAATTAAAGGGGAGGGTTGAAAAAAACTGAATTTTTACAGCAAGGCGGCTTCACGGAGCGGCTGTATAATCAAAGAAAAAATTTCAGAGAGAAAAATTTTTAAAACTTGCTTTTCCGCGCGGAAGAATTATTATATATATGGCAAAGAATATTATAAATCCAGATCGTATATCTCTGACAACACACCAATTATTTTTAGGATTTTCTGAAACTGACAAAATTATTGGAAATAGTACAGGATTCATTTATCAAAAAGAAGATAGGTGGTATATTATTACAAACTATCATGTTGTTTCTGGAAGAAATCCAGAAACAAAAGAGTGCTTAAGTGAAGAGTTGGCAATTCCTAATATTTTGTCTACAACTTTCTGGATAAAAGATAAGCCGGGACATCGCGAGCGAAAAATTATAAATCTTTATAATAAAGACAATAATCCTGTCTGGATAGAACATCCACAGTTTGGATCTAAAGTTGATGTCGTCGCGATTCCTATTCCTGAAGAAATTATAAAAGGCAACAATTTATTTCCAATAAATAAAATTGATTTTGACAATCAATTTAAATGTGAAGTGGCTGATGATATTTTTATAATAGGCTATCCTTTTTTAGAACAAGAGTATCTAGAACTTCCTATCTGGAAAAAAGCAAGCATAGCTTCGGAGCCAGATGTTAATCGTGATCAGTTGCCAAAGTTTCTTGTTGATACAGCTACAAGAAAAGGATTATCTGGGTCACCAGCCATAATGCAAAGAACGGGATTTAATCAGCCCGTTGGCAGTAATCCTAATATCATTTCTGACGATGCTATTTTTGGAAGAATAAGAAAATTTGCAGGCATTTACTCCGGAAGAATAGGTAAAGATGAATCAAAAGCACAATTGGGAATCATTTGGAAAACTCGTGTGATAGATGAAATATTGAATTCCGAAAAAATAAACATATGATTTCAGCGGGGTTGAAAAAATTCATAGAATCCAACGCCATGGGCTTGGAGACTGCCAGATAATTTCAAATCTCCTCTTATTTTCAATAATCTTAAATGTATCATTTCCCGACGGCCGTCAGTTAGTGATACAAATCAAAATATATCCTCACTACCTTATGATGATATAAGGTAGTGAATAATTTCTTCCATTCTTCCTTATACGGAAGAAACAAAGAACTTGCTTTTCCGCGCAGGGGCGTCAACTTGACTTTCCAATCATTTTTCGGTAACCTGATTTAAATTCGATATCATTCGGATTATTAAAAAAGCAATAAATTTCCAAGGAGGGAATCATGGAAAAAGAGTTTGATCTGAAAGAGAAATTGCGTATTTTTCATGCAGAAAGAGTTAATTTTAAAAAACTCGCAGCAACCCCAAGGGGGGTGAAATCAATTGTTTCAGAAATCAAGAAAAATAGACTGATAGCCATTACGGGAGCAGATATGATTGATTATTTAAACTCAATGTGCCAGGTATCTGTGAGCTTCGTGGCGCTAAAAAATGAGCTACAAAAATATCCGGAACTTTTGCAGGAGCTCCGTGAGCGTGGACTCAAACACATTGAGTGAGGGTTAGGGAAGCAACTTATTTTTAAGCAGGTGCGCGGGATTCTCGTGCGCCTGTATTTTTTATGCTAAAATATATTTATGATTTAGAATTTATATCGAGGTTGAACCTCGATATTTTTTTCGTATTTTTTATTTTTCCAACATATACCAAAAATAGCGGTCGCCAGAAATGGTGTATAATGTTTTTCCCCCGCCTTCCGCCCGCCGGTTTATTATCACTTTTTTGAATAACATAAAAATACAACTCATACTACCTTACGATGATATAAAATAGTGAATAATTTCTTCTAATTTTTTTCGGAGAATTATATGACCTGGAATTTGACAGATGCTATTACTTGTTGCTAGAATAACCCGAGTTATTTTCAAAGTGAATAATGAAAAAAATTAGAACGAGTCAGGAGGAATATTATATGAATATCTATGTTTGTTCGGATATCGGAGGGCGATCACATATGGAGGATACTTCCTGTTTGGAAAAAAACTTCGGCGGAAATAAAAATTGGCATTTCGGCGGAGTTTTTGACGGCCATGTCGGCGCTTGTGTGTCAATGCTTGCCGCGGAAAAAATGCCGGAAATTTTTCTTGAAAAAATTAAATCCGAACTGAAACCGGAAAAATCTTTCAAGAAATCATTTTTGGATGTTTCCAAAATGGCGGATAAGCAATATACTGGATGCACTGCGCTAGCTTTTTTTATCAGGGATAACGATATCTGGATCGCCAACGCGGGAGATGGAAGGATGATAAATGTTCGGAAAAAAGAAATCAGCCAAATTACAAACGATCATCAAGCAAACAATGAAAGCGAGAAAGCGCGGATATTGAAATTAGGGGGCGAAATAAAGGGATGCTACATAATGCGGGGAAAAGAAGGCCTGATGCCGACGAGATCCTTAGGCGATGAATATTTCAGGCCGGTTGGGATAATTCCTGATCCGGAAGTATTTCACAGGAAGATCAGGAAGGACACAATAGGATTCGTGCTGGCGACTGACGGATTGTGGGAAGCGATGACTAATGAAGCGGTCGGGGAAATCCTGAAAGAAACAAAAACAGCTAAGGAAGCCGCGGAACTTATCAAAGCGGTCTATATCGGCATAGAGCCGAGGTATATGCTGGATAATATGACGGTGATGGCAATAAAATATAACCTAAACGCCTCATAGGCAAAAAAGGAGGAAATGAATATGTCCAAATCCAGAGTAGATGACAAGAAAAAAAAGGAAAGGTATAAAAAAGAAATTATTAAAATTTTGGACAGAGTACATCTTACAGGAAGGAGCAGAAAGAAAAAAGTAATTGAGATTGCATTTTTAGTAGGATTCGGAAAGGGAAGATTACGGATTTTAGAACTGAACGAAGTGCTTTTCAGAGCATTCCAGGATTTGGGATATAGCAGAGATGAGTTGAAAAAAATCACCGACGAGGTTCTGGCCGAACTTGATAATTAATTAAGAAACTTCACACTTCATAGAGGCGGACGCTTAACAAGTAACCGCCTCTTTATTTTTTCTTTTTTTAATGATAATATTGAAGTGCGTATCATAATACGTATTAAAAAAATTCAATCTCTCTTAATTTCATATGGTTTCATTCGTACGAATGAGCAAATAAGAAAATCATTCCAATTTTTTCCGGAAGATCATAATTAATCGGATTTGGGGGCTATCCCTATCGAGGTTCAACCTCGATAGGGTTCGATAGGGTTTTGGGCTTGAATAATCAACCTCTTGCCAAGAATAAAATATGGTGATAAAATATCATCACATCGCATCACATCACAGGTTCAGGTTATTTTTCAGATTAATCCAAAGAGAGCATCTTCCAGTTAATAAGGTTTAATACGCGAATAAAATGGCCATGTTTCCTTTTCATCTGGTTTTCACCAAGCATCCCGACGGATCGCTGGAGCCGACCAGAAAAATTAAAATCGGAACACTGACTTCCGGGCCCGGCGCCCACTTTAGCCAGAGAGTTTTCTTTGGCGAAATCGACATATTTTCCCTTATCGGCTGCGATATCGAAGCGGTTGAAGAAGGAAAAACTCTTGTTATCAAAGAATTTCATTAGTAGGTCTTGAAATCTATCGAGGTTCAACCTCGATAGATTTACCCGGATTACAATACCTTTTGTTTTTATATACAATTTTTATCCCTTCCATTCTTTTACATATGGAATAAATTACACTCGTCATACGGGATAAAAAAGATGAAATAATATACTGCTGAAAAAATTTTAAAACAGGCAATCAATTGATTACCTGTTTTTTTTAATTCATATATTATTCCCGGCCAGGATTTCTTTCCATTCTTCGGAAAGCTCCACTTTCCATCCTTCTCTCTCATGTTTATCTATGTAGCTTTCGAGATAATATTTCAAGTTTCCCTTGGGCAATTCCTCAAGTTGCGCAAGATAGAAGACCTCAATTATTCCTTCGTTTTCTTCCGTTATCGGATGAAAAAGTATCCTTTCCACTATGAATTTGAAAGGAAGAACCTGTATTACGTCTTTCTTATGGGGCCTTGCGGCAAGCGTTATTTCCTTGATGAATTTTGAATGCTTGCTCTCCTTATTTTCTTTGGCATAATCTGTCAGACGCCTTATTTTATCAAATTCTTCAGTTAAAACTTCATCCGTCATAAGAAGCACGTCCTTTTTTAATAATACTTTTACCATTTTTCCTCCTGTTTTTTTATTTTGAATTATTATTTTCATGTAAAATAACTTTTTAAAGCTTAATCCATTGATGTGGCGCTGTCAATTGACAAAGCGCTTCTTTTCTGATATGTTTGGTTAAAAGTTATTTAACATATTTATTAATTGTCAAAAAAGAAGGGGGAAAAATGAAAAAATTTCTGATAATATCGGGTTGCGTTTTATTCTTAATAACAGCAGTTTCATTGCATTTTACCTTTCAGGATATCGAAATTCGGGATATTGAGGGATACAAAAAATTACTTGGCGAGAAGCGATCTAATCTTCGGGACAGATTGTTTTTACTTAATCATATTCACGGCAAATTAACAGGATCGGGAACCGCGTTAGAAAACAAGGTTAGTGGCATTAAAATTGAGAATACCCAACTTTTTCTGATGTTGGATGATTGTAATCGGAAACTGCAGGAAAAGAAATACGATTGTCTTGATTATATTGAGAATTTAGCTGTCCAGGTAAACAAGAATTACGATCACTTTTTGAGGGAGATGTTCAAGCAAAAAATAGAATCAGAAAAAGAGAAACCAGGGAAAAAGGAGCCAAATAAAAAACATGAATTGCAGGCAGTCAATGACCGCCTGCTTTATTTTAGCGAGTTATTAAAAATGCTATAATAAACAAATGGACATTATTTCACATGGCCTTTGGGGCGGCATCGCTTTCGGGCGGAAAAGCCGGAAAAGTTTCTGGCTGTCTTTTGCGATAGGCATTTCTCCCGATATCTTTTCGTTCGGCGTATTCTGGTTGGCCACCTTCTTCGGCATTAGCCAGCGGCCTGATTGGAAACATGGGCCGCCGGATATTTCCCTGATTCCCGGATATGTTGGAAATCTTTATAACATTACTCATAGTTTGATAATTTTCGCGCTTGTCTTCACGATTTTATGGATAATTTTCAAAAGGCCTGTTTGGGAAATCGGCGCCTGGGGCTTGCATGTTTTGGTAGACGTTTTTTCCCATTCCTACCGTTTTTTTCCCACGCCGTTTCTCTGGCCGGTATCCGATTTTAAAATTAACGCTATCGGCTGGGGAGACCCGAGAATATTTTTCCCCAATCTGATTTTACTTTTCATTTTATATTCCTGGTTTTTCATCGCTAAGATGAGAGAAAGAAAAAAATGGACAAAAAACAAATACTAAAATACTTTTTAATAATTTTTACTTTAGCGGTTGCTTTTTTTTCATGGTTTTCAATAGACCGGGCAATCAATATCCCCGCGGCCAGCGAGTGGCTTGCTCCAATTTTTTGGTTTTCTCTTTTGTTTGTTTTTTTATGCTTGGATTCCATTCTTATTAAAAATACGAACCTGTTGAAAATCATTTATGCCGTTTCTTTTTTTGCCAGTTTTATTTTTGTTCTTCGCTGGCAGCATATTCTTGCGATTTTAATCGCAGTACTTTTTGCCATTTCCGCGTCGGAAAGAATAAAAAATGACCTGAAATCGAACATTAAAATAAGCTTATGGCGCGCGTTGCGGCTGGGAAGGCCTTTTATTGTCTTTTCCTTCGCCATCGTCATATCCAGCCAGTATTATTTCGAGGTAAAAAAACTGGGAGTTGAGCATGCCATTCCGGATTTTGACGTAAGCAAAATATCCCGCGCGTTAGTCCCGAAAATACTCTCAATGGCTAACGAAGCTTTCAAGGATTCAAATGATGAAAATATGACAGTGGATGAATTTATCCTCAAGATCCAAAGCCAGTCGCTGGAAGGAAAATCAATCATTGAAGCGAGAGGCAATGTCGACCGGCTAATTGAAGAGCAAGGAGGGAAAAATTTATCTCCAGAACAAAAAGAAACGATAAAACAGGAAATCCTAAAAAAAATTGAAAAAGAAAAAACCAACATTCTGGAAACCCAGAATAATCTAATTCTGGAGCAGGGAAGGAAACAGTTTTCTGATACCGCCGGATTTGAAGTCAAAGGAGATGAAAAGTTCTATGACACCATATCCCGCATTATTAATGAAAGGGTGAATAATTATTTCAAGCCGGGCCTCTCGGAAAACAACCATTCGTCGGCTATTACCGCGCTCCTGGCGCTGATCCTTTTTCTCACGGTGATGCCTCTGGGATCTTTTTTGAGCCCGCTATGGATTCTTTTCGTGAAGCTGATATTCCACATTTTAGTTAAATCGGATATGATCAGGATAATAAAAGTGCCGAAAGAAGTTGAAATGATAGAATAACCTGACCCCGCACCAAATTTCAAATTCAGATAATTATAATTTGCAGAATTAATCGCGGAATCGCCTTCGGCTTTGTAAATATTATGCTTATAGCTCCATAAAAAAATTGGTGCGGGGTAAATTAGCAGTCGGATGATTAGATTGCTAATTTTTTTATTTTAGTGTAGGATTCAGTGGTATGGCGACCCCGCACAAAATTCCAATAATACTCTAAATAATATTTAACCTTACGTGCGTGGACGCCTTCGGCTGAATTTTTTATAAAATTTTATTTTACGGGCGAATTTTTGCGGGGTGCTCATTTTTTCAGCTTCTCGCCGCGCTCGAAGGAAAAAATGGCAAAGAATTATTACGAAATTTTGGGCGTTTCAAAAAACGCTTCTGATGATGAGATAAAAAAAGCATATCGCAAGCTTGCTCATAAATATCATCCGGACAAAGCGGGGGGAGAAGAAAGCAAATTTAAGGAAATAAACGAAGCGTATCAGGTCTTATCCGACAAAGCGAAACGGCAGCAATATGACCAATTCGGAAGGACATTTGACCAAGGCGGTTTCTCCGCCGGAGGCGGACCAGCCGGGGGCTGGGATTTTTCCGGTTTTTCCACCCAAGGCGGACCAGCCGGGGGCTGGGATTTTAACTTTGGAGAAGAGGGCTTTAGCGATATTTTTTCCGACATTTTCGGAACGGCGTTCGGGGGAAGAAGAAAATCCCGCGCCCGAACCGGGCAGGATATTCAGGTGGATGTGGAAATAAGTTTTGAGGAAATGGTGAAGGGGGCTTCCCGAAGCATAAATTTATATAAAACAGTGAAATGCGATGTCTGTAAGGGAACTGGCGGAGAACCGGGCGCTAAAGAAGAAACTTGTCCCGTTTGCAAGGGTTCAGGGCAAGTCCGAAAAACATCCCGAAGTTTTTTTGGAACTTTTACCCAGGTAGTCATCTGCGATAATTGCCGCGGAAAAGGAAAAATATTTTCTAAAAAATGCCATAAATGCGGTGGTGGTGGCAGAGTTAAGGACTACCAATCGATAAATATAGAAATTCCAGCCGGGATCCAAAACGGGCAGACCATATCGGTTCAGGGGCAGGGCGAAGCGGGGGAATTCGGCTCCTCTAATGGGGACCTGTATGTCAATGTCCGCGTCGCGCCCCATCAAAAATTAAAAAGGGAAAATGACAATATCATATCTTCTGAAAAAATATCTTTTTCCCAGGCGGCGCTGGGCGATAAAATAGAAGTGGAAACTATTGGCGAAGAAGTAAAAATGAAAATTCCTGCCGGAACGCAATCGGGAGAAATTTTCCGCATCAAGGAAAAAGGCGTTCCGCACCTTGGCAAACGCGGGCGGGGAGACCATTTGGTGAAAATTGTAGTCAATATACCGAAAAACTTATCGCGCGAGCAGAGAAGATTGATTGAAGAATTGGGTAAGCTATGATATTTCAGAGAGCAGAAGCTTCCTGTTTTTGTTTTTAAAAATGGGATATAATTAAATCATGGATCTGAATCTATTATTCAATCCCTCCTCTATCGCCATTGTCGGCGCGACGGAGAAGGAAGGAAAAGTCGGAAATACAGTCGCCAGAAATATTTTGGAACTCGGCTATCAGGGCGAGGTTTTTCTCGTTAACCCCAAACATAAGGAACTTTTCGGGAGAAAATGCCACCCGTCGCTGGAAGCGATTATAGAAAAGGTGGATTTGGCGATTATTATCGTTCCAGCGGAAGCGGTTAATAAAATAATAAAAAAATCTTCCGAGAGCATAACAAATTATATCGTAATATCCGCCGGCTTTTCCGAAATTGGTGAAAAGGGAAAGGAAAGGGAAGAAGAACTGGCAAAAATAGCGCGGGATAACAACCTGAACATTCTCGGTCCCAATTGCCTCGGATTTATCAATCCGAAAATAAAACTCAACGCTTCTTTCGCCGGCGAAATGCCAGTTCCGGGAAACATCGCTTTAATATCGCAATCCGGGGCGCTGGCGGTGGGGATAATGGATATGGCGGAAAAAGAAAACTTGAAATTTTCCGGAATTTTTTCCATTGGAAACAAAGCAATAATTGACGAAGCGGATTTGATTGAATATCTGGCTGATAATAAGGATACCAGGGTTATCGGAATATATCTTGAAGGAATAAGAGACGGAAAAAAATTTGTCAGCGCGGTTGAAAAATATTCCTCTGAAAAGCCGGTCGTAATTTTGAAAGCCGGTAAAACGGAAAAAGCGCGGGAAGCCATTTCTTCCCATACCGGCGCGCTGGCGGGAAGCGAGGAGATATTCAGCGCCGTTTTGGAAAAATACGGAGTCGCGAAAGCCGGCAATCTTGAGGAATTTATTTCGCTTCTCAAAATTATGTCTCTGGCTGATTCGCCGAAAAATGAAGAGATGATAATAGTAACCAACGCCGGAGGGCCGGGAGTGCTGACCACCGACGCGTTTGAGGGCAAAAAAATAAAGCCGGCTGATTTGAGCGATGACGTAAAAAATAAATTAAGAGTGCTTCTGCCGGAGGAATCATCGGTGGAAAATCCGATTGACCTTCTGGGAGACGCAGGGGAAGATCGCTATAAAAATGTTTTAGAGGCGGTGAAAAAAGAAAAAGCGGGATCGGTAATTTGCGTTCTGACGCCCCAGGATCAGACGCCGGTTGATAAAATCGCGGAGGAAATTATTAAATTTAAAAATAATGATCAAAAAAATGTAATCACTTCTTTTATCGGGGGAGAGAGGTTGACGGAAGCGATTAAAAAATTAAGTGAAAATAATATTCCAAATTTTTCCTTTCCGGAACAGGCAGTTTTAGCGCTGGATAAATACTTTTGCTGGAACTTGCGATCCCTCACCTCCAACTCCTCTCCCCGCCTTGACTCGGCGAGGCAGGCCGAAGGGAGAGGGAAGATTGATATTTCCCGACAGCAGAAAGTTTTAGAAATTATAAATAAGGCCAAAGCGGAAAATCGCGGCGCGTTGCTGTTTTCGGAAGCAAAAGAGATTTTGCAAATGTATGGAATCAATGTCATCGAAAGCCAAAATTCTGACGCGAGGGTGGATATTGATTTTCCGGCGGTCGCGAAAGTGGACAGCGACAAAGTCCCGCACAAAACGGATAAGCAGGGAGTCGTTTTAAATATAAATAATCAGGCAGAATTGGAGGAAGCGATTAAAAAACTGAAAAATAAATTTCCGGGAGAAAATATCATTATCCAGCCGATGCTGGAAAGGCAAATGGAGCTGATAGTCGGGATTAAAAAGGATGATATTTTCGGTCCGATTATCGTTTATGGCTTGGGAGGAATATACACGGAAGTGTTCAAATTAGCGGAATTTTTAGTACCACCTTTGAGCGTTGAAGAAATAAAAAAATCTTTAATCCAGGGTAAATTGGGATTTTTATTCAAAGAAACTAGAGGGCAAAAACCTTATAACTTAGATGAGATTGCGGATATTACAATTAAAATATCTCAGCTAGCGTTAGAAATTGATGAGATTAAGGAGTTTGATATAAATCCGCTGTTGATTTACAATG
>Ga0209541_10007770_pt1 | contig 17923 bp, 17 predicted proteins | sample RifCSPlowO2_01_FD_184027 | JGI IMG/M metagenome (GOLD analysis project Ga0209541, IMG submission 184027) | Groundwater microbial communities from Rifle, Colorado - Rifle CSP2_plank lowO2_0.1 (SPAdes) (version 2) | ecosystem: Environmental > Aquatic > Deep subsurface > Groundwater | place... | reverse complement strand
ATTCTATTGAGAAAGTTCGCCAGTCTGTTGTCCGGATTGTAGGCGGAGAGGGCGAAGGTTCTGGTTTTGCAATTAAAGATGGTGGAGTCATTCTTACAAACTTCCATGTCATTGAATTTGAGCCAAGCCCTAAAGTTATTTTACCGGACAATACATTCGAGACGGCTGAAATACTGATGGCAGATAAAAATGTTGACCTTGCCATTATTAAAATAAATAAAAATCTACCTGTTATCTCTTGGGGCGATCCGAAAGAACTAAATCCCGCTGAAGAACTTTTGGCAATAGGCTTTCCTTTGGGTGGAACTCTTGTTGGCGAGGCTTCGGTTAATAAAGGATCGCTGTCTGGCAGAAGAAGATCAAAAGATGTAGGCGTAGAATACCTGCAAACAGATACTACGTTGACACCCGGAGTATCGGGTGGGCCAATGATAAATATTTGCGGAGAAGTAGTGGCAATAAATACAGCCGGACTTTCAGGTTTAGGTTTAGGAATTTCTGCGGATTCTATCAAGCAAAAATGGCTGGAAATGTCCACAGCTGACGATTCGCTAAAAGATATTAAGAGAATTACATTTGATGATACGGAAAGTGCAGACTTTGCAGTTGCGACTTTCTATAACTACTTAAAAGTAAGAAAGCTGGAAAAAGCATTTGAGTTACTCTCGGATAATTTTAAAGAGGGACATGGTTTTGATTACTGGAAAGGTGGGTATGAGACTTTGCTTGACACAACAGTTATTAAGATTGAAGAAGATGAGGATAAAAAAGATCGGGTTAAAATTAAGCTCTCCACTAAAGATATGGTTGATGATGAAATAGTCTATAAATATTTTGAGGGTTACTGGGACGTTAAGAATATTGATGGAAAATGGAGACTTTGGGACCCTGAAATAAAAGAGGTAGAAAACCCTAGATGGGAGTGGTTTTATGAATAAGGAAAGCAGTTTATTCAACTTGCATCGCGCGCATCGTCGCAGGCACATTGTCCGATAGTCCTCCTTTCAAAAGCTTCTTTATTTCAAGCCATCTCTGCCTCAGTTCTCCGATGTAACTAACGTTCTCAAAGGTCTTTAAAATAGCCTCGAAACCTTGTTGTATACAAAGGTTTTAATTCGGGAGCCAGATGGGACGCGGTGCCTCTTCTTTAGGTCTGTGCTAAAATATAAGATAATAGTAGCTCAAAGACGCAATATGAAAACAATCTTCTGCGAATTCCTTGATAGCAAAGATAAAAACGGTGCTATTAAAATCAAGCCCTTAGGCCTTGCAAAAAATAAGGTGCGTAAACCAATGTTACCCGGTTGGAAGGATGTTGTTACTAAGATTGTCATTGATAAAAATTATTCCAAAGGACTCGATGGCATTGGAGATTATTCGTACATTATTGTCGTCTACTGGATGGATAAAGAGAAAGAATGTCACCTTAAACATCATCCGCAAGGGAGAGAAGATGTTCCGTATGTTGGAATTTTTGCCTGCCGTTGTCCTCAAAGGCCAAACCGTATTGCTATCTCAACCGTTAAGCTCCTTTCAAGACGCGGGAATAGCATAAAAGTCAAAGGTTTGGATATTGTCAATGGCACACCTATTTTAGATATCAAGCCCTATACCCCTGCCTACGATAGAGTGGGTAAAGCAAAAGTTCCAGACTGGGTAAATAAACTTGTTTTCTAAAAAAGCTATAAAAAACTTGTAAATTATGCATATTTTCTCTCCCTATCAAGAAGATCAGATAGAATTAATTAACCAAATTGAACAACAAGTTAGTGGTAGTTCTTTTAGGCTTAGTACAGTTTCTCCTGTTGATGATTTTGAAAAAGACACTCGTATCTGCCTGACAAGCGTGCACATACCGCATGAACAATTAATTAATAAGATAGAGGGTTTTTTGGAACCATTGAAAAAAGTATCACCTAATTACTTCTACTATCCGGCTGATTCACTGCATATGTCTATAAAAAATGTTAGAGTTATCAATGACCCTCCTCATTTTATAGAGGAGGATATAAATAAAGCAAAACAAGTCTTTGGATCGGTTATCCCACGTCACAAAAAATTTAATGTTTACTTCTATCGTTTACTACTATTTCCTAATAATCTTGCTCTTGTTGGCACAACAGACCCGGAACTGGATAATATTATTATCGATTTGGACAAAGAACTGAAAAAAGCAGGCGTGCCGGATGATAAAATATATATAAGCTCGCAGCGCTTTTTTAGTAATACGACTTTAGCAAGGTTCAATAGCGCACCTACTCGCGAGTTTTTAAAGCGGGTCGAGGAATTATCAAAGTCACTTTCGTTTGAGCCTTATGTCGTTAATTCGGTAACGCTTCTTACATGCAATGCAGTGTTTTTTGATAGAAACATAGTAAAAACATGGGAACTAGAATAGCAGAGTCAAGAGACAGCCAAAGATGGAGAATGTTCTATCTCATTTCTTCGATATAACTTACATTCTGAAAAGCATATAAATAATAGGTCCGAATAGTTAAGTTCTCGGAGTCAATAACCTATAGTTTGTTGACATTCGTCTCTTCCTATGATATAGTATCAAGTACGGATATAAAAGAATATATCTGCTTAATTTTGACAAAGTTTGAATAGTTTAAGATAAAGGTACCCCAACTTCATTTTTTGTATCTTTTCTCCATATTCACACGTCTGGTTCTTATTTAGGCAGGTATATTCTTTTATCAACCTAATTTATGTATAAAAAACAATTTAGATCCAATTGGCAAAGAGGAACGAATAAATCTAAAAAGATTAACCGCGCTTTTTATATTAAAAAGGCAGAAGAAAGAGATGAAAAAACTTTTATTCCAAAGCACAATTTTTCGGATTTTCTTATAAGTAATGAATTAAAGCAGAATATTCTTGAAAAAGGATATACTACACCAACCCCCATACAGGATGAGGCAATAGAGCCTATACTTTTGGGAAAAGATATTATAGGTTTGGCAAATACCGGTACGGGTAAAACTGCCGCATTCTTAATTCCTCTAATAAATAAAGTTTTGTACAACCGTTCACAGAAAGTACTTGTCGTTGTCCCTACAAGGGAATTGGCGGTACAGATCCAGGAAGAATTTATTGCTTTTACCAAAAACATGAATGTTTATTCTGTGTTATGTATAGGCGGAGTAAGTATATATAAACAGATTCATAATTTAAGGCAGAATCATGATATTGTTATTGCAACGCCGGGGCGAATAAAAGACCTTGAAAAACAGGGTAAGCTAAAGTTATTTAAGTACAATAATATAGTGCTTGATGAGGTAGACCGAATGATGGATATGGGTTTTATTAATGACATAAAATTTATTATTTCCCGCCTGCCGCAAAACCGCCAGTCGTTATTTTTCTCAGCCACTTTTCCGCAGAGTATAGGAAGCATTGCCCGTACTTTTTTAAAAAATCCTGTTACGATCTCGGTAAAATTACAGGAAATACCTCTTACGGTTGAGCAGGATGTTATAAGAGTAAATGGCAGAGTGAGGGCTGATGTTCTCTGTGAACTCCTTTTAAGACAAGGCTTTGATAAAGTTCTCGTTTTTGGCCGGACAAAGTGGGGCATGAACAAACTTTCTGTTATTCTAGATCGGCGCGGTTTTAAAGTTGCCGCAATTCACGGAAATAAAAACCAGGCGCAGAGACAGCGCGCGCTTAACCAGTTTAAAGATGGATTGGTTAATGTTCTTATTGCAACGGATGTTGCCTCCCGCGGGCTGGATATTGACGATGTAACTCACGTAATCAACTATGATGAGCCTGCGTCCTATGATGATTATATCCATCGAATAGGAAGAACCGGAAGAGCAAATAAGACAGGCATTGCATTAACTTTTGTCGACTAATATCAAATTATTTTAATATGAAGAATATAAGAAATGTAGCAATAATCGCGCACGTTGACCATGGAAAAACAACTTTGGTCGACGCGCTATTGAAGCAATCAAAAACAAAACTTGCGAAAAATTCTTCCGACTCACTTATTATGGACAGCAATGAGATTGAACAGGAAAGAGGGATTACTATTTTTTCAAAAAACGCCTCTATTATGTGGCAAGATACAAAAATAAATATTATTGATACGCCGGGACATGCAGATTTTGGGGGAGAGGTAGAACGCATTTTAACAATGGCCGATGGGTGCCTTTTGTTAATAGATGCAAAAGAGGGTCCTATGCCGCAGACTCGGTTCGTTTTAAAAAAAGCGCTTGAGCGCAAACATAAGATTATTGTTGTTGTAAATAAGATCGATAGATCAGATGCGAGAATCGAGCACATTTTAGATAAAACCCTCGATTTATTTATAGAACTTGGAGCAGATGAAAATATTGCTGATTTTCCAATAGTCTATGCTTCTGCAAAAAATGGAAAGGCGGGAATATCTAAAGATCTTTCCGGGATGAAGGATATATCTCCCGTCTTTGAGGCAATTTTAAAATATGTGCCAAAGCCTTCGGGCACTATTGATCAGCCTCTACAAATGCTTGTTTCAACACTCACAAGTGATCTTCATAAAGGAAGAATTGCAATCGGCAGAATATTCAACGGAAAAATTAACGTAGGGCAAGATGTGATGCATATAAATAGAAACGCAGATATTAAAAAATACCGTCTTACATCGCTTATGACTTTTGAAGGACTTAATCGAGTTGACGCACAGGATGCGATAGTTGGAGATATTGTAGCAATGTCCGGAATCCCCGATATCAATATTGGAGAAACTATTGCAGATGTGGATAATCCAAAAGCACTTCCCCTTCTTAGTATTGAAGAGCCTACAATTAAAATGACTTTTATGGTTAATAACTCTCCATTTGCGGGAAAAGAAGGAGATTTTAAGACTTCGAGGCAAATTCATGAAAGACTTATGAAAGAACTTGAGACAGATACGGCTTTGAAGATCATAGAGCTTCCAAGCGACGGATGGGAAGTTTCAGGTCGCGGAGAACTTCATTTGGCGATTTTTATCGAAAGATTAAGACGTGAGGGATATGAATTTCAAGTTGCCCGCCCGCAAGTAATCGAGAAAAAAACAAGTGAGGGAATTCTCACTCCATATGAAGAGTTGTTTATTGAGGTGCCGCAAGGTTATTCGGGAATTGTCATGCAAAAACTTGGTAATAGACGCGCAGAGCTTCAAGATATGAAGCTTGAAAACGGAATTGCCTATATGGAATTTATTATTACAACACGCGGGCTTTTCGGTTATAGAAGTGAGTTCGTTACCGATACAAGAGGGCTTGGCATTCTAAATTCTTCATTTGATCATTATGGAAAAAACAATGGTTATGAACATGAAAGGGAACAGGGATCCCTCGTGGCAAATGAGAACGGTAAGACAACTCTGTATGGGCTTACCAACGTACAAGATAGAGGAGATTTATTTATCGGACCGGCTATTTCTGTTTACAAAGGTCAGGTTGTCGGACAAAATGCCAGAAATGTTGACATGAGAGTAAATCCTTGCAAAATAAAACAGCAAACGAATATGAGATCAAAGGGTGAGGGAGTTTCTGTGCATTTCAACGCCCCTCATATAATGGATTTGGAGGATGCTCTTGAATATATCTCAGACGATGAGCTGGTAGAAGTAACACCAAGAAATATTAGAATAAGAAAGAAAATATTAGATGAAACAGAGGAAAGAAGAAAAAAATCACAGGGATTCAGATAGATTCTGATATGATTACCCCGTGAATGTTAAGGATAAAGTCGCAATTGTAACGGGTGCATCTTCGAGTATTGGGCTTGCGACTGCCAAACTTCTTGCAAAACACGGTGCAAGAGTTATTTGTACAGGCTTTTGACTTGGAAAAGAAGATAAAATCCAATAAGCGCAGAAAGTAGGGCACCTACGATATTTATCTGCACCAGACTTGAGATAATAGAAATAAGTTGCGCCCAAAACATATATCTCCACGCCACAATTTTTCTTGAGAAAAGTCCCGGTACTGCCATTGCTTCAAGGATGACTGCAGGAATAAGAAGAAGTATTCCTATCCACATTGTCGGAACGCCTGCAACAGAGCGCGCGCCACCCAAGGGCGCAAGTATGGTCGCAAGACTTCCAAGCCCAAAAAGTGCCAAGATTGCGGGGATTGTAAAAATTAATGAAATGATTACTAAATAAGGAGCTATTTTTACGATAATTTCTTTTATATTCTGAGGGAGTGCGGGAGCCTTCTTGCCAAAATACTCATCGAGCATATTCTCAAGTTGTGTCATGACATTTTTACCGTTAGCATCCGCCATATATTTATAGAATAAGCTGTTGAAACTTGTTTGTCAAGCAGAGAATGAAGTTCCAATCTCCCTACCTTTGATCCGCCCGAACATGTTGCAGAAAATAAATGCTAGCTAGAAAATAGGTTCTAACATCGTCTATCCTTCTTCTGATATAATTGCCCCAATTTGATATTTCCTTTTTCGAAGTTTATAATCCTTTTCATGATTGAAAGACGCGATGTTCTAATATTAACCGAAAAAGGGACCTTTGTTAAAGGATGGGTGGATACTGAGAGCGATAGAATAAAAGGGGTTCAAGTAGATCTTAAAACTCATCCATATTTAGGAGGGGTTAATAATATTAGATGTATAGATATTTTGGCGCGATATGCCCCAATACCCGTAAAATAATAGCTGCTTTTGAGCAACTTAAAAAAAGATTTAGAAAATCAAGGTTATCATCCGCTTCTTATCACAGAAAAACCAAACGATCATTTAGACGCGCATTCTCACTCCGCAAGTCATATTTTGATATAGTCATCTTATGAAAGTTATTAAACAAACGTATATCATAAAAGCTCCGGTTGAAAAAGTTTGGCAGGCTTTAACAGACTCTAAGATAATTGAAAAATGGGGAGCAGGACCTGCGGTTATGAACAGCAATGAAGGCACAAGGTTTTCTTTATGGGGAGGAGATATTTTTGGAAAAAATATTAGTGTTGTGCCAGAGAAAAAACTTCAGCAAGAATGGTATGCAGGAAAATGGGATGAGCCATCGATAGTTTTGTTTACTCTTACATCAAACGGAGATACAACAACCGTAGATTTACTTCACAAAAATATCCCCGATAGCGAAGCTTCGGAAATAGAAAGCGGATGGAAGCAGTATTACATGGGTCCTCTAAAAGACCTCCTGCAATAATAAAGGACACTATTATGTTTTGTAGATTATTCTGGGGGCTGGTATTATTCCCGAGTCGCTTCTTGCCTGAGCTTGAATTACGCGCTGGGAGACTATAATATCTTGCTTGGTTTGCTCACTTAAGGGAAGTTTTGTTATTTGTTTGAAGGAAAACCATGAGAGCGCGTCATTATCGGGCAATGATAAATTATTCATTGTCTTAACTTGTGCATAGAATACATAATGGATTGTATCTAAGGTATTGTTAAAATAATCATAAACAGGATGAATGCACTTTTCATTGAGTTGCAGATTGAGTACTTGATAAATTATCCGCTGAAATGCTTCTCGTGCATCTTCTCCTTCTCTTCCCGTGCCGCCTGGCATAGTCCAAAAAGATGAAGAATTACTATTAAGGTTAGGTTGATGCAAGAGAATTTGCTGCGTTCTTAGATGATATAGGAATCCGCTTGCATAAAAAGATTTATGCACGCTTTTATTATAGCACATTCAAAAGATAATTGCATTAAATAGGATCAAAATCCTCCCAAAGAGCGAATATGTTTTTCTCATTTTCAATTCCAAAAAGCTTGATAGAGTGCTCGTTTGTTGTTTATAATAGAATAGATGAGCAGAACCACTTCTTTGGTATTATGGTTTAACGAAATAAAGCTTAACGACACGCCTTTGGTTGGAGGGAAAAATGCTTCCTTAGGAGAGATGTATTCAAGCCTTAATTCTCTTGGGATTAATATACCAAACGGCTTCGCAGTTACAAGCGTTTCTTATAACTATTTTATAAATCATAATAATTTAAAAACAAAAATAGCCAAGATTTTAAAGGAACTTGATACCAGAGAAATAGAGAATCTTAAGCATTGCGGCAAACAAATTAGAGATTTAATTCTAAATGGGAATTTTCCGGAAGATTTGGAAAAACAAATAGAAAATGTATACGGACAATTAAAAACCAGAGACGAGTCGGAGGCAACTGTTGCAGTCAGATCTTCGGCAACCGCAGAGGATCTTCCGGGAGCTTCTTTTGCAGGACAACAGGAAACTTACCTAAATGTTAAAGGAAAAAAAGATTTGATGAAATCTACTAAAAAATGTTTTGCCTCGCTTTTTACAGATCGTGCGATTTCCTACAGACAAGATAAGGGATTTGGCCATTTTAAAGTTGCTCTTTCTGTCGGAGTTCAGAGAATGGTTCGCTCTGATCTTGCTTCTTCAGGCGTTGCCTTTACCCTTGATCCGGATACAGGCTTTAATAAAGTTATTGTTGTTAACGCCTGTTATGGATTGGGAGAGCTTATTGTTCAGGGAAAAGTTATTCCAGACGAGTGGATTGTTTTTAAGGAAGGCTTAAAAAAAGGCTACTCTTCGATTATTTCCAAAAAGCTTGGAGATAAAGCAAAAAAAATTATTTATTCCAAGGAGGGTGAGACAAGATTGGTCGATGTTCCTCAGAATGAAAGATTTAAGTTCTCTCTATCCGAAAAAGAAGTTATAGTTCTTTCCAGCTGGTGCTATAAAATTGAAGACTATTTTTCTATAAAGTATAGAAAAAGACAGCCAATGGATATAGAATGGGCAAAAGATGGGCAAACAGGTGAGCTTTTTATAATTCAGGCAAGACCCGAGACAGTCCAGTCTCTTAAAGAAAAAAATGTCTGGGAGGAGTATAGACTTACCGGGAAAGGAAAAAAGATTCTTTCGGGGATTTCGGTAGGGACAAAAATTGCATCGGGGAAAGCCAGAGTTGTTAAATCAATAACTGAAATAAATAAGTTCAAAAAGGGAGAAGTCCTAGTTACCGCAACAACAGATCCTGATTGGGAGCCTATAATGAAAATTGCATCGGCGATAGTGACAGACAAAGGAGGGAGAACAAGTCATGCCGCTATAGTTGCGCGGGAGATGGAAATAACCTGTGTTGTCGGAACCGAGAAGGCGTCTTACAAACTCCGATCAGGACAGGAGATTACTGTTGACTGCTCTTTAGGCAGTGAAGGAGCTATTTACCAAGGAATCATCCCATTTAAAGTTGAGAAACATAATTTTAAAAAATTACCTAAAACAAAAACTAAAATCATGGTTAATATAGGGTCACCGGACGAAGCATTCAAAAATCATTTTTTACCGGTACTCGGGGTTGGACTGGCAAGAGAGGAATTTATTATTGCAAGCCAAATAAAAATTCATCCAAAAGCTTTAATTAACTATAAAAAGATCGGCAAAAGCTTAAAAAAACAGATAGAAAAAGAAACAATGGGATATCAAGATAAGACAGAATATTTTGTAGAAAAACTTAGCTTTGGAATTTCAAAAATCGCAGCTGCCTTTTGGCCATATCAGGTGATCGTGAGGTTTTCGGATTTTAAATCAAATGAGTATAAAAGTCTTTTGGGAGGAGAACTATATGAGCCTGTAGAGCAAAATCCTATGCTTGGTTGGCGCGGAGCATCTAGATATTATGATAAAAAATTTTCCGACGCATTCCGTCTGGAACTTAAAGCATTTAAAAGAGTAAGGGAGAAGATCGGTCTCTTAAATGTAGTTGCGATGATTCCTTTTGTAAGAACCCCAGACGAATTGATAAAGGTATTAAAGATTATGGAAGAGGGCGGATTAAGAAGAGACGTTAGTCACAATAGGGAATGTTATAAAGAAGTTGAACAGTGCCCCCATTTCAGGGTTTATATGATGTGTGAAGTTCCATCTAATGCTATTTTGGTTGATGAATTTTTAGATTTAGTAGACGGGTATTCCATTGGATCAAACGATCTTACACAGTTAACTTTGGGGTTGGACAGAGATTCTAATACAGTTGCACAAGTAGGAAATGAAAACAATGAGGCGGTCAGGATACTTATTAAAAATGTGATCGAAAAATGCAATCAAAGAAAAAAATATATTGGTTTGTGCGGACAAGGTCCGTCTGATTCCATAGAGTTTGCTGAATTCCTTGTTAAGTGCGGAATTGGGTCTATCAGTCTTAATCCAGATGCTGTGGTAAGAACATTGCTTCGTATTTCTAAGATAGAAAAGAATTAATATATGAAAGTTGCATTTTTTGAGATCGAAGAGTGGGAAAAAAGAATAACTAACGGATACAGAAAGATCTCTATCTACTCTTTTGAAATACAAATACCTAAAGTGCCTCCCTATGAAGAAGTTTTAATTCATCTAGCGCCAAATGAAACAAAAAATACCGTTGAGGCTCGTATATGGTACCAGAATCAATTAGTGTATAAAAGTTTTTATCCTTTATCTTGTTTTAAACAATCCAGTCTTGAAAGTTAAACCAGTCCATTTTTCAAAGTTTCCTAACAGTAAGATTAAGAAATCTTGACATTCAGTTTCATTTAGGAGAAACTTGTTTTAGAGGGAATAAATGGCCAAAATTATTTCAGTAGACTCCAAACATGAAGAGAATTCACGAAAGCAAAATATATTTAGGTTAATCTGGGAATGGTTTCTCTCGCTTGATAAGTTAAGCAGACTTTCTATCGCAACAATTATCCTTATTGCCATTGCGACTCCTTCAATCGTAAGTACATATTTAGTTTTTAATCCAAGGGCGGCAGTTGCGCCCAGTGTCGGTACATCTTATTCTTCTGCTCCTTCAAGCACTTCTCCTCTTGCTCCAAAATCCCTCGTTTCCGGCTCGGGATCTGCAGGAGCGCAATCCTATACGGTTGATTCAGAGATCGTCAGCTTATTAACTCTTCTAAATTATTACAGAGTACTAAATGGTCTTCCTGCCTTAACACCGTCTCTTATATTAACCGAAGTTGCTAAGTGGATGTCAAACGATATGGCTTCCAATAATTACTTTGGTCATACAGATTCACTAGGTCGGGATCCTTACAGACGAATGAATGATTTCGGTTATACATATAATACGTGGAAAGGAGAAAATTTAGCAGCCGGTTATCAAACCGCTTCTGCAGTATTGGAAGGTTGGAAGGCATCAGTGGAACATAATAAGCTTTTATTAAAGCCAGAATTTACAGCAGTCGGACTTTACCGGGCTTATAATTCTAATTCATCTTTTGGATGGTACTGGGCGCAGGAGTTTGGAGGAACTATAGACACCCCGGTTGCCTATGTCACCCCTGCTCTAAATACTCTTAATGTAAAATCTTCTCCTGTTGCCGGAGCTGTTATTACTGATGCTTTTGGCAGAGGTCTAAACGGAACTACAAACTATACCAAAACATCTTCAAGCACGATGAACACTAGACTTGATGCTCCTTCAAGCTTTATAACCGGCGGGATAAAGTATAATTTTTCATCTGCCTCAGGCTGCCGGAATAGTGGTGGAGCAGATAATACGGATAGATTCTGCGATGTTTATGTTGTGGGCGGAGAAACACAAACTGTAACATTCACATATTCTGCTTCAACTCCCAGCACTAATACTCTTAATGTAAAATCTTCTCCTGTTGCCGGAGCTGTTATTACTGATGCTTACAGTAAAGGATTTGGAGGCACAACTTATTATTTCAAAACTTCCTCAAGTACTATAAGCACACGGATTGATGCTCCAAGCTCTTTCACATCCGCAGGAGTTACTTACAAATTTTCCTCTGCCTCAGGCTGTCGAAACAGTAGCGGAGCCGACAATGCTGACAGATTTTGTGACGTCTATGTCACCGGAGGGGGTTCGCAAAATGTCGCTTTTTACTATACCCGATAATTAATAAAAATTTCCGTTTGTTTATTTTTCAAAGCCAGAAATTTCTTCCCGGGTTTTATCTATCATATCAGGGGAAACCGAAACACTGGTGATGCCCCAGCTGACAAGTTTTTCCAAAAGCTTTGGATAAGTTGAGGCTGCCTGCCCGCAAAGAGAGGATGTAATATTGTTTTCCCGTGCAGTCTTTACAACTCTTTCAAGCGCCCAGAGAACTGCCTGATCTTCTTCGTTAAATTCCTTAGCCACCAGATTGTTGTCCCGATCTGTTCCAAGAATAAGCATTGTTAGATCATTAGATCCTATTGACACACCGTCAATGCCAACTTTTATAAAATCTTCAAGAAGAATCACGTTTGAAGGGATTTCAACCATCATCCAAAGCTTGAAATCCTCCGATCGCTTAAGATCTGATGAGTCAATAATTTCCTTAACCTTAATTAGCTCATCAACAGTTCTGGCAAAGGGAATCATAAGCCAGAGATTTTTAAGCCCTTTTTCGTTCCTTACTTTTTTTATTGCCTCAAGTTCAAGTTTAAAAACATCAGGATCATTTATATACCTATATGCGCCTCGATAGCCAAGCATTGGATTTGGTTCTTCAGGTTCAAAATCAGCACCTCCTTCAAGATTTCTATATTCATTAGTCTTAAAATCTGATGCCCTGTAAACTACCGGGCGGGGATTAAAGACTTGACAAAATTTTTCAAGTCCCTCGGCAAGCTTATCTATAAATTCATTTTGCTTATTCTCACTAATGAATTTCTTTGGGTGCTTTCCGATACCCGCCATTATAAATTCTGCACGAAGTAGTCCCACTCCATCAACATGGCGCTGAGCAATTTTATCGGCAAATTCCGGTTCTCCTAAATTTACATAAACTCTTGTTTTGGTTTGGATATTTTGATCAATTTTTACAGCAGTTTCCTTTTTTTCGTAATGTCCTTCATAGATCTCTCCGGTTGCTCCATTGACAGTAATCTCCATGCCTTCCTTAAGTTTTACTGTTGCTTCTCCTGTCCCGACAACTGCCGGAATTCCGATTTCCCGTGAGACAATTGCGGCATGAGAAGTTCGACCGCCCTTGTCTGTGACAATAGCGACCGCCTTTTTCATAGCCGGAACAAAATCTGGATTAGTCTGAGGAGCAACGAGAACATCGCCTTCAACCACTTTGTCGATTTCCTGCGCGCTTTGAAGAATTTTGACAGGACCGCAGGCTATTCCGGGACTGGCCGGGTCACCTTTTAAGATAATAGGAAGATTTATTTCCTCTGTGGGGGTATCTCTTTGTTCGGTTGATTTGATAGTCGTAATCGGTCTTGTTTGAACCAGATAAACATTATTTTTTTCTATAGCCCATTCACTGTCCTGAGGAAATTGATAATGTTCTTCAAGCTTTTTCCCCAATTCTGCCAGTTTAAGAATCTCTCCATCAGTTATTTTCTGCAGATTTCCTTTTTCAGAATCAATCTGGACTTCTTTATCAATGTCGCCTTCTTTTACGAGTTGAACAGTTTGAGTCGAAATCTTTTTATTTACAATATTCATAGAGTCCTTAGCGACTTCGTAATGATCAGGCGTTACTGCTCCTTGGACAATCAGTTCCCCTAGTCCGAAGATTGCCTCAATGACAATTTTGGAATTATCATTGGTGACAGGATCAAGGGTAAACATAATGCCTGAGGCATCCGACTCGACCATTTTTTGAACCGGGATCGCAATGCCGACTTTGAAATGATCAAAATTATTTTCTTTTCTATAAAAAATAGCGCGTGCATCAAATAGAGAAGCCCAGGCTTCTTTTAATTTTTGCAATAAATTTTCTTCGCCTTTTACATTAAGAAAAGTTTCCTGCTGTCCGGCAAATGAAGCATTAGGCAAATCCTCGGCAGTGGCAGAAGATCTGACAGCAACAAGTTCACCTTGGAAATCTTCAATAAGTTTTTTGTAGGAATTTATAATTTCAGTTTTTAGCTCCTCAGAAAGACTCCCTTGAATAATTAAGTCTTTCGTTTCTCTGGAAGCTCTATTTAGATCATTTGAATCTTCATAATTTACCTTTTCCAGACTTTCTCTTATTTTTTGACTCAAAGCATTTTCTTTTATAAATTGATAGTAAGCTTCCGAAGTTACAATAAATCCTTGAGGAACCGGGAAGCTGACTTGGTCATCTCACCTAAATTAGCTCCTTTTCCTCCAACGAGTCCTATATCATTTTTGTCAACATCTTTAAACCAAACAATTAATTTTTTATCCATAATATTATCGTACATCAATTATTTACTTTATGCTAGACTAAATTAGTACTTAAGATTTTATCTATGAAGACAGTCATCTTTGAAATTGCCGAATGGGAAAAGGATCTGCTTCAAAAAAATTTGCAGGACGCCGTATTTACCGAAGAAGATCTTAAATCTGAAAACGTCTCATCCTATTCTGATGCGGAAATAATTTCTACATTTATTTCTTCAAATATCAATAAGGACATCATAGATAAGCTCCCAGATCTTAAGTTGATTGTGACCAGGTCAACGGGTTTTGATCATATTGATGTTGAATATTGCAAGAGCAAAAATATCGCTGTTTCAAATGTGCCCGAATACGGAAGCAGCACCGTTGCAGAACACACATTTGCTTTGCTTTTGAATTTAACAAGAAAAATTCCTCAAGCAATTGAACAAATCCAAAGACTTAATTTTGACCATTCTCAACTGAAAGGAATTGATCTTTGTGAAAAAACAATAGGAATTATTGGCCTTGGGGAAATAGGACAGCATGTATTAAGAATTGCCCAGGGTTTTGGAATGAAAGTTTTGTCCTATGCGCGTCATCAAGATTCGGAACTTGCTCAAAGAATGAATTTTCAATACAAAGATTTTGATACCCTACTTGGCGAATCAGATGTAGTTACTCTTCATTTACCTCTAACACCTGAAACAAAACATATTATAAACAAAGATAATATTTTAAAATTTAAGAGGAGCTCTTATCTTATAAATACTGCCCGTGGCGGATTAATAGAAACAGAAGCAATACTGCTTGGACTTGATCAGGGGATTCTTGAAGGTGTAGGACTCGATGTGCTAGAAGAAGAAGATGAACTGCATGAAGAGGTATCAATTTTAACTAAAGCTTCCCAACAGAATATTAATTTGAAAACCTTACTATACGACCACATACTAATCAGACATCCAAAAGTAATTGTTACTCCTCATAATGCCTTTAATTCAAAAGAGGCAATGGAAAGAATTTTAAACACAACAATTGAGAATATAAAATCATTTATAGAAAATAAACCCATCAATATCGCAGAGTGAAAATTAAAGATCTAAAACCAGATAAAGCTTTAGCCTCATTAGGCAACGAAACCGTAAAGGTTGTTATAAAACTTGAAAATGGAGAAGTGGCAGAGGTTTCAATCCCGTCCGGCATTTCTGCAGGAAAGTATGAAGCACGCAAGATTCCGGCAGATGAAGCGATATATCAGATTCAAAAGATAAAACACCTGATTCTTAATCACGATTGGACACAAGAAAAGTTAGATGCATATCTTTCGGATTTATCCCTGGGCGCAAATGCCTCTTTGGCAATATCTGCTTCTTTTTGGAAGGCAACATCAAGAATCAAGCATATACAAGAACTTAAGTTTCCAAAGCTCATGCTTCTTCTTTTTGAAGGAGGAAAACATGGAAATCCAAATATCTCCATGCAGGAGTTTATGATTATAGAGGCATCTTTAAAAGATGCCATAGAAGATTTTAGAAGATTGAGGGATTTTTTGGAAAAAAAGGGACTTGAGAGTACTGTTGGAGCAGAGGGTGGATTTTCACCTCTTAGCTTTAATGATATTCAGGCGCTTAAGACGATAGAAAAAATTTTTCAAAACAAACAAATAGCCCTTGATGCGGCAGCAAGTTTTAAAAAAGGAACTATACCCAATTATGATCTTATTCTTTCAGAATATAAAATTTCCTCTTTAGAGGATCCCTTTTCGGATGAAGAATGGGATTTGTGGATAGATTTTTGTTCAAAGTTCGGCAAAAAAATTATGATAGTTGGAGATGATCTTACGGCTACTAACCCCGAAAGAATTAATAAAGCAATTACTCTTGGGGCAATTAACGCTGTTGTTATAAAACCTAACCAAAACGGTACAATTTCTGGAACTATCAAGGCTGTAGAAATTGCTAAAAAGGGAAATATAAAAGTCGTAGTTTCTCATAGGGGAGAAGAAACTATAGACAATTGGATTGTTGATTTTGCAATAAAGATAGAAGCCGATTTTGTTAAATTCGGTGGAATTGATCGAGGGGAAAGAATAGCAAAATATAACAGACTGTCCGAACTTGGAATGGTTTAATTCGGAGGAGGCATTTGCAATAAACATAGAAGTTATTATAGAATTAATTTATGGCAGGCAAGTCTACCTCAGAGATTCTGCCCGGAAAATCCACTCCAAAAAGGAATTATAAAAACGGCGGGATGCTTTATCTTCAAAGAGGTTATGTGAAAAAAAAGACGGGAAAATATGTTAATTCTCATTTTAAAACTAAACCGGATGGTAATCTCCGCAACAACAGGAAGTATATTTTGGGATATTAAATCAAAGAGGGGTTTTTGCTATACTCAAAAAGTGGTTGGTTTTTGGAAACACTGGAAATATAAGAATCTAATACTTCTTGGGATTTCGATAATTGTAGCTGTTTCTCTTTCCGGCTACGAACCACTGCACAAATTTCTCCTTGGACTTGGAAATCTGGGATATATTGGAGCTTTTGTTGCAGGCATTTTATTTGTTTCAACCTTTACTGCTGCAACGGGTGCCGTAATTCTTTTTGTTTTAACAGAAAGGTTATCTCCTCTTGAAATAGGAATTATCGCAGGTTTTGGCGCAATGGTAGGAGATTTTACAATTTTTAAGTTTGTTAAAGACAATTTATTGGAAGAACTAAGAGATATTTATAATCATGTTGATCATGATGACCATCTTAAAAAAGTTTTCCATTCAAAATATTTCAGTTGGACGCTTCCTGTTTTTGGTGCGATTATTATTGCATCGCCTCTTCCTGATGAAGTAGGAGTAAGCCTTATTGGAATATCCAAAATGAAAACATATAAATTTTTACTCCTCTCGTTTGTTCTTAATGCACTTGGAATATTTTTAGTAATTTCAGCTTCTTTAGTTATTAAGCCCTAGCTTAAGTTTCAACAGGGGTTTCATAGTTATGCTAATATTGATATTTTTTTCTTCGAACTATAGTTCTTCTGCTTTTTTTTGGTATCTTGTAGCAATCAGGAGTGCAGTAATAAATGGAATAATGTAAAGAATACTTCCCCATCCAATCCAATTCATATATTGTCTGAGCGTTTCGTTTGTTTTATCAATAAAATTAAAGTCTACGATATACCATAACTGTACATTTTTGATATGCATTACGTATTCATGAATTATTTTCGGGATAGCAATACACGCAATAACAATTCCCCAAATAGCTCTTGATTTTGAAATAATATGCCCGCCGCTTACATGTGTAAAAATAAGATACCAAATAAAAAAATTTTCAAATATATTAGGAAAAAAAAATAAAAGAGGTTTTATCTGAAAAAGAAAATAGAGAAGCACACCACTTGTTCTTAAGGAGTAGAAAAATATCGCAATTTTTTTCGCTACTGCGTCTTTCCAGTGCCTGACTGTTATTATAGCCACAGTCAAGTACGTTACATCCATTGCCTTATCCCATGTCTGGTATAAATCATAATTGAAGTTTTTTGCTGTATGTAAATAATCCCAATCATAACCGTCCAAAAGCGCAGACAATAAAACACCAAAAAGAGGCCATTTAAAAATCAATAATGCAGCACCGATTCGAATCAAAGAGAATATTACAAAAGACTCCATATAAAAATATATCAACTATATTTTACCACTAAGCAAAAAACTTTAAAACATTCTAAGTTCTAAATGGAATCCGAACACCTGTTGAGATAGAATACAGGGTTATGGGAAACCATCATACAAAATTAACTGCTCAAGAAAGAGATATGATAGCTATCTGGATTGGAGGTGGAATAAAACT
>Ga0209541_10007766_pt1 | contig 17928 bp, 17 predicted proteins | sample RifCSPlowO2_01_FD_184027 | JGI IMG/M metagenome (GOLD analysis project Ga0209541, IMG submission 184027) | Groundwater microbial communities from Rifle, Colorado - Rifle CSP2_plank lowO2_0.1 (SPAdes) (version 2) | ecosystem: Environmental > Aquatic > Deep subsurface > Groundwater | place... | reverse complement strand
GGTACTCCAATTATACATAGTGTTCTAATTGTACTCTTTTTAAGCTTAATTGTCTAAAATATTATGCTAAAAAATATTAATTGCTTGGCTTTAGCTTTAAGAAATGGTAAAATTGAGCGTATGCTTAGTATTGTTGTTCCCGTATTTAATGAAGAAGAAAGCTTAGGTGCTTTTTACAAAGAGCTTATCTTACGGGTATCAAAACTCAAAGTTAGTTTTGAAGCTATTTTCGTTGATGATGGATCGACCGATAAATCACTGAGCATTTTGAAAAAGTTTAAAGAAAATAGCGAAAATATTAGAATTTTCTCTTTTCGCAGAAATCAGGGGAAGGCAGAGGCTTTAACATTGGGCTTTCAAAAAGCAAGGGGAGATTTAATTGTTACTCTGGATGCGGATTTGCAGGACAGACCAGATCAGATTGAAAAACTGGTAAAGAAAGCAAAAGAAGGGTGGGATTTGGTTTCGGGATGGAGAAAAAACAGAAAAGATCCCTTCGCTAAAAATATATCATCAAAAATCTTTAACTTCGTATCAAGTTTTTTTTGGGGCTTGAAGGTAAGTGATTTAAACTGCGGATTAAAGCTTTACAAAGCAGAAGCTGCAAAATCATTAAATTTATACGGAGGAACACACCGATTTATTCCAGTCCTTCTTTACCAGGAGGGGTTTTCGGTAGCAGAGGTACCGGTTGTCCACGACGAAAGAAAACTGGGTAAATCAAAATACAGTTTTACAAAAGTGTTTACAGAAATTCCGGACATGTTCACAATGTTATTTCTCTCAAGGTACAGCAGAAGGCCTCTTCATTTTTTCGCACCTGTTGGAGGATTTATTTTTATTGTGGGAACAATAATTCTTGCCTATCTTACTTTTCTTCGTCTTGAGGGTTATTCTATAGGGCGAAGACCCCTATTGTTTTTAGGAATGCTTCTTGTCATAAGCGGTCTTCAAATCTTTTTTACAGGTTTTTTGGCAGATCTTATACTGCATAGCTCCGGTAAAGAAAAAGAAGATAAAGTAACACTAAAATATTCAAGTGATTAGAGATGAAAATTCAAGATATTGTATTTTTTATTATCTTCATCAGTCTGTTAATTAAAAGAGATCCGAGATTAGCAGCAGGAATAGGAATTATTTCACTGATTTTATCTATTCCGCTTTTCTATTTTCAAATATTTTTTACTGCTCAAGGACTTACATATTACGCCGCCGCCTTTTTCCTTCTGCCCTGTATTTTTTATATAATAAATCTAAGAAAACAAAAATAAATGAAAATTGGAATTGATATATCCCAACTTACGCATAAAAATACGGGAGTAGCTAATTATCTTCAAAATTTTATTCAAAAACTATTAGAGGTAGATAAAAAAAATGAATATATACTCTTTTTCTCAAGCCTAAGAAGAAATTTTCAATTTTCAATTTTCAATTTTCAATCAAATCCAAATGTTCAAATCAAAAAATTCAAAATCCCGCCGACTCTTTTGGATATTCTTTGGAATAGGCTCCATATAATGTCGATAGAATGGTTAATAGGAGACGTTGATGTTTTTATTACTTCAGATTGGACAGAGCCACCGGTAAAGCGCGCAAAGAAAGCCACGATCCTCTACGATTTAATTGTCTATAAATATCCGCAAGAAACAGATAGGAAAATAGTCGCTACTCAAAAAAGAAAAGTAAAATGGGTTAAAAAAGAATCGGATTTGATTTTTTGCATATCGGAGGCAACAAAAAAAGACGCGATAGAGATTTTGGGTTTGGATCCCAACAAAATAAAAGTCTTATATCCTGGGGTGTCAAGCTAAATCCACCCCAGGGGTGTCTTAGTGTCTTAGATAATGGACTTATCAAAAGTTCAAAAAGTTATACTTAATACTTAATTCTTTATACTTAATACTATGGTTATTGGAATAAATGCATATGAGGCGGTAGTGCCAAGATTTGGATACGATAGGGCAACCGGATTACCGAATAGGGTCGGAAGCAGTGAATTTTGTTTTCAGCTTCTTACTGCGCTTTCAATTATAGACAAACAAAATGAATACTTTATATATCTTCCAATAAATCCTGCTTCCGATATGCCGGCTGAGACAAAAAATTGGCATTATGAAGTTATTAAGGGTCGGACCCTCTGGACTCTGATAGCACTTTCTAAGAAACTCTTCTTTGATAAAGAAAAACCTGATGTTTTTTTCTCTCCAACGCATTATCTTCCTTTTTATGTCACTTACCCTTCTGTTGTGTCAATTCTTGATGTCTCATACCTTCATTTCCCAAAATTATTTAAAAAAAGAGATCTATATCAGCTAAAACTTTGGGGTAGATACTCAATAAAAAAAGCAAAAAAAATTATCACGATAAGTAAATCCAGCAAGAATGATATAATCAAAGCATACGGAGTATCTGAAAATAAAATCTCAGTAATTTATCCTGGGGTAAAATCCGAAATTCAATCCGCCAGTTGGCGGACAAAACTCAAAATGCAAAATTCAAAATTATTAAAAGAGAAATACAGGGTTAAAGGAGACTATATTTTGTTTGTGGGGACGCTTCAGCCAAGAAAAAATATAGAAAGGCTTGTTGAGGCATTTTCTAGGCTAAAATCAAAAGTCAAAAATTTAAATCTGGTAATTATTGGGAAAAAGGGCTGGATGTACGAGGATATTTTAAATGCTCCGGAAAAATACAATGTTTCCGATAGAGTTAAGTTTTTAGATTCTGTAAGCGATGAAGAATTACCGGTCTTTTATCAGAATGCTATTTGTTTTGTTTTACCAAGTCTTTATGAAGGATTCGGACTTCCGGTTCTTGAAGCAATGAAGTACGGCTGTCCGGTTATAACAAGCAATGTCTCAAGTCTTCCTGAGGCAGGGGGAGATGCGGCTTTGTATTTTAACCCTGAGAACGTTAACGACATTGCGGAAAAAATCAAAAAAGTTATAGAAGACAAAACATTAAGAGAAGAAATGATTCAAAAAGGATACCAACAGATTAAGAAATTCAGCTGGGAGAAGACTGCAAGGGAAACTTTGCAAGTCCTGGAACAACTTGCAAAGAGTTCATAAAGTAATAAAGTTCAAAGTTTATAAAGTATGGATAAAGTTTTTAGAAGATTAAGAACGATATTGACGGAATTTGTAAATTTTATTTTAAGAATAGTGGGCTTTGTGCCGTCACACCATGTCAGAAGGTTTTTTTATCGAATTTCCGGAATGAGTATAGGTAATGGGTCAGCTATTCATATGGGAGCTGTTTTTTACGATCCAAAGAATATAAAGATAGGAAAAGATTCAATAATTGGAGAGGGTGCAGTTTTAGACGGCAGAGATAAGCTTGTTATAGGAGACCATGTAGATATAGCATCGGAGGTTATGATTTATAATGCAGAACACGATGTTCAAAGCTCCGACTTTCCTGCAATATCCTCTCCGGTTTTTATAGAAGATTATGTTTTCATTGGACCTCGGGCAATTATTCTTCCCGGAGTCAAAATCAAAAAGGGAGCTGTGGTTGGAGCAGGCGCTGTTGTTACAAAAGATGTTGAGGAGTTTACAATTGTCGGAGGGGTTCCTGCAAAGCCAATTAAAGATAGAATCAAAAATCTTAATTATAGATTGGGAAGAGCTGCTTGGTTTAGATAGATGGTTAAATTATCGATCATAATTTTAAATTACAATACCAAAGATATTACTCTCAAATGCATAGAATCAGTAGTCAGTCAATACAAAAAAGATTTGAAGAATGCAGAGGTAGAACTTCTAGTTGCGGATAACGGTTCCAAAGACGGATCGGCAGAAAGGATTAAAGCTTCAAAATTTATTTCTTTTTTAACACTTCTGGAGAATGAAGAAAATTTGGGATTTACTAAGGGGAACAACAGGGCAGCAAAATATGCAAAGGGCAGACATCTATTGTTTTTAAATTCAGACACGTATATAAAAGACCAAGGTTTTTTAAAAATAACAGATTTTTTAAATAGCAATCCAAAGGTGGGAATAGTAGGTGGAAAATTGACCAATAACGATGGAAGCTTGCAGCGATCTGCCGGAAAATTTTACAATTTATTTAATATTCTCTTAATGCTTTTAGGAATGGAGAGAATTGGTTTTGTAAGATCGAGTCCATCAAAAATATCAAGAGTCGATTGGGTAAGCGGTGCGTGTTTGATGATAAGACGGGATCTTTTTGAAAAACTGAGCGGATTTGATGAAAATTATTTTATGTATATGGAAGATATGGATTTATGCTTTAGAGCAAAAAATAGGGGTTTCTTGACCTATTTTTATCCAGACGTTAAGTTGATACATATACAACTTGGATCAAGCAACAGAACTTTCGCAATAAAAAATATTTACAAAGGACTTTTATATTTTTATATGAAGCATGGGAATTTTCTTTCTTACTCTATTGTAAAATCAATGCTCTATTTAAAAGCCTTCCTTCTTGTAATAATCGGAAGGATAATAAATAATAGATATTTATCCGATACTTATTCAAAAGCTCTAAAAACATGAAAAAATTATTATTGTGGGGATGGAATAATATTTTATTTTTGTCTACTTTGGTTCTATTGATGTTTATCCCTCTGTATCCCAAGCTGCCCCTTTTAGATGTGCAAAATACATGGGTTTATATTAGAGCCGAAGACTTTCTGGTTATATTTGTTCTTGCCTTATGGCTTTTTCTTTTTTTTAAAAAAAAAGTAACCATCAAAACACCTCTTACACTGTCTATTATGATTTATTGGTTGATTGGTGCTTTAGCCACTATCCATGGAGTTCTTCTGATTTTTCCTCAAACTTCTAATGTTTTTCCCAATGTAGCCTTTTTAAGCTTTTTGCGCCATGTGGAGTACGCAAGCCTATTTTTTATAGCTTATTCCGTAATGAAAGATAAAAAATTTCTCAATGTAATTATCGGTGTCTTAGTCTTTACGCTTCTTCTCGTTGTGGCGTATGGAATTGGGCAAAAATACTTAGGTTTCCCGGCCTATCTTACAATGAATGAGGAGTTTGCAAAAGGACTTCCGATAAGGCTTTCTCAGCTTTCCAGGGTCCCTTCGACCTTTGCCGGGCATTATGATCTGGCTGCTTACCTTGTTTTAATTCTCCCGATTTTAACGAGCCTGATTTTTGGATTTAGAAACCGGTTGGTAAAAATTATTATACTGCTTACCGTTATTTTAGGATTTGGTCTTCTTTTTACGACGGTGTCCAGAGTATCCTTTTTCGTTTTATTAATAGCTCTTTTTATAGTTCTTTTTTTCCAAAATAAAAAAATTTTTGTTTTATCTTTTCCAATTGTTGCGATATTCGCATTTCTTTTTTTAAGCTTTCAGCCTGCTCTGCTTTCACGTTTTGGAAATACAGTCAAAGAGGTTAGTGTTTTAGTCGACGCAAAAACAGGAGACGCAATAGGAAGTGTTAAATTTGTGCCGTCCCAAAGGTTTGAAAATAAAATTATCATACAAAAGCGAGTTGCAGACCGGGGACAGCAAGCTTCTCCGTCCGCATTATTATCTTTGGATGATTTCCCCAGAGAGGTGCCTCTTGTTGTTGCGCCAAACCTATCAACAGGTGAGAATTTACCGCAGGGAACAGGATATATAAACCTTTCCTTGTCCCCTGTTACAAAAAAATCAGGATACTTCTTTTATGAGGTTTCTCCCGATGCTAAATCTAGTGCGTTTGCGGAAGTTTTTATCTTTCACGGAGACTTTATAATCAAAAAAGCTTCAGCATACGATCTTTCGTTTACAACCCGATTTCAAGGTGAATGGCCGCGGGCGCTTGAGGCTTTCAAAAAAAATATATTATTTGGCTCAGGTTATGGTTCGGTGAGCCTTGCTGTTGATAATAATTATTTCCGGATGTTAGGCGAAACTGGAATTCTCGGTACTGCTTCCTTTCTTGCTATATTTTTAGCCTTGGGGATTTACATAAAAAAAATATTGCCCAGTGTTTCTTCAAAAGTTGCAAGAAGTTTTATCTTGGGATTTGTAGCCGGCTTTATAGGAATTGCTTTAAACGCGACTCTTATCGATGTATTTGAAGCATCAAAGATTGCTTATCTTTTGTGGATTTTAACAGGAGTAGTTTTGGGAATTCTCGTCTTATATCAGACCGAAAAAATTGAACTTTATCCAGAACTTAAAAAAGCAGTAACCTCAACGTATGCTGTAATTTTTTATCTCTTTATAGCAGCCGTTTTTATTTTCTCACCAATGCTTAATAATTTTTTCATCGGAGACGACTTTACCTGGTTTAGGTGGGCAAGCTCTCCCTTCTCAACAATTGCTCATTATTTTACGGAGTCCGACGGATTTTTCTACAGGCCCGGGACAAAGATATATTTTTTGCTAACGTATTCAATATTCTGGTTTAACCAAGTCATATATCATGCCGTATCGATTTTGCTTCACTTTACTGCAGCAGCTCTTTTCTTTTTGCTTGCCCGGAAAATTTTACGCAGTCACTTTTTTGCCGTTTTAGCTGCCTTTTTATTTCTTCTGATAAGCGGATATTCCGAAGCTGTTTTTTGGATTTCCTCAACAGGATTTCTTTTTACCGCCGTATTTGCACTTTCAAGCCTACTCTTTTTTATCCTCTGGGAAGAAAAGAAAAAAATCCATTATTACATCTTATCCCTAATAGCTTTAACTCTTGGTTTACTTTTTCACGAACAAGGCGTAATCATTCCCCTTCTTATCATTGCGTATAAATTTACCAAAGAAGAATCAATAAATCCTCGCAAATTACTAAGACAACTACACTTAATATTTTTATTCATTCCTGTAGGGATCTATTTAATTGTCCGTTACAATGCCCAAAGCCATTGGTTTTCGGGTGATTACAGCTATAACCTGCTAAAACTTCCATTTAATGCAGTAGGTAATCTTCTGGGCTATCTGTCTCTTGCTTTCTTTGGCCCAATTTCCTTACCTCTATATGAAACATTTCGTAATTTTCTTAGAGAAAACATGATACTTGTTTTGCTTGGAAGCTTATTAATAGTTTTCATTTCTGCTTTCTTATATAGAAAAATTTTCGCAAATATGGAAAAAAGAGAGAAAAGAATAATTGTCTTTGGGTTTTTATTTTTTATCATATCTCTTTTGCCATTTTTGGGATTGGGTAACATTACTTCAAGATATAGTTACCTTGCATCTTTTGGATTAGTCATAGTTTTTGTATTTCTTATAAAAAAACTTTATATGTACTTGCAAAATTACGGAAAAGATATTGCCCTTGCAGCAATTACGACACTAATTTCAGTTTTTTTTCTTTTACAAATAATTCAGGTTCAGCAAATTCATCTTGATTGGACTGGGGCCGGTGAAAAAACCAGAAGATTTTTTATTTCAATCGATGCCCTATATTCAGACTATTGGTCAAAAGAGCCTGTTGAACTTCATTTTGTAGATGTACCGATTAAATATGGGCAGGCTTGGGTATTTCCTGTTGGCCTTGCGGATGCTCTTTGGTTTGCTTTTGAAAATAAAAATTTAAAGGTTTATTTGCACCCGAATGTTAGGCAAGCTTTGGATCAAGGCGCGGGAACATCTGCTCTAAATCCGATATTTAAGTTTAATGAAGACGGCAGTCTCGATCCCGTATATCGTCCCAAAAAAATTTCTGTAAACAAATGAAAATTAAAAAAGAGATTCTAGTCCTTTTTATAATACTTATGCTTGGATTTTTGGTGAGACTTTATAAGTTTAATGCTCCTATTGCCGACTGGCAAGCATGGAGACAGGCAGATACCTCTGCAGTTTCCAGAAACTTTATTAAATTCGGCTTTGATCTTTTACATCCCCGATTTGACGATCTTTCTAATGTTCCTTCGGGAATTTATGATAATCCCAATGGATATAGATTTGTGGAATTCCCAATTTATAATATTGCGCAAGCAGGTCTTTTTAAGCTCTTTGGGATTTTAACTATTGAAGAGTGGGGAAGGCTAGTTACTATTTTCTCATCTCTTTTATCTTCCGTATTCTTATATTTAATTATAAAGAAACACTTAAATGGAATATCAGGTCTTTTTGCCGCATTTTTCTTTACGTTTATACCTTTTAATATTTATTTTGGAAGGACCATATTGCCGGATCAAACTACTGTTACCGCATTCCTAGGTGCTATATATTTTTTTGACAAGTGGCTTGAGGGAAAAAGATTTACGATTTACGATTTACGATTTATGATTTCGCTTATTTTTACCGTAGCAGCTCTTCTTCTTAAGCCTTTTGCGATATTTTTTATTTTGCCTATGATTTCTCTTGCTTTTGAAAAGTACGGTCTTGCCTTTCTAAAGAAATGGCAGTTCTGGTTATTTGCAATCTTGTCTGTGATCCCATTAATGGTATGGAGACTTTGGATGTTTCAGTACCCCGAAGGCATTCCTCAAAGTGGCTGGCTTCTAAATGGAGGGAACATCCGTTTTAAAGGAGCTTTTTTCCAGTGGATCTTCGCAGAAAGAATTGGGAAATTAATTTTAGGATATTGGGGATTACCCTTGCTTATCTTAGGTATCCTTCTTAAGCTTCCCAAGAAAAGTTATTTATTTTTCCTATCTTTTCTGGTTTCATCACTCTTATACATTACCGTTATCGCAAGAGGAAACGTTCAGCATGATTATTACCAGATTCTTATTATGCCAAGTATCGCAATATATCTTGCGCTCGGCGCATCTTTTCTCTGGGAAAACAAAACCAATATTTATAGACCAGTCTCTCTTATCATTCTTTTTATCAGTATAGTTTTTATGTTATCTTTTGGATGGTTTAATATCCGTGCATTCTACAATATAGATCATCCGGAGCTTATAAGTGCCGGAAAAATAATAGATAGTCTTATTCCAAAAGATGCAAAAGTAATTGTGCCTACGGCAAATGGTGATACAACCGCTTTATATTTTATGGATAGACGCGGATGGTCAAGCTTTGAAAAACCTCTCCCTGAGCTTATTAAGATGGGAGCGGATTATCTTGTAATTTTTGGCCCTAAGCCTCAGGATTACGATTTTGGCAAATCTTATAAACTAGTTTATTCATCATCTGATTTTCTTCTTTTTAGTCTTACCAAAAAACCATGAAAATTTTAATGGTGTCGCCCTATCTTCCCTATCCTTTAATCTCAGGTGGCCATATAAGGCTATATAACATTCTTAAAATCTTATTCAAGAATCATCAAATAACTCTAATTTGCGAAAAAAGAGCTTATCAAAACGAACAAGATATTGCGGAAGTTGGAAAATTCTGTAAAAAAATAATTACCGTAGGTCGAAAAAAACAATGGACTTTAAAAAACATTTTTAAAACAGGTTTTTCAAAATATCCATTTCTGGTAACGGGTCACACGCATTCTCAAATGAAAAGGGAAATAAAAGAAATATTGAAAAAAGAAAAATTTGATTTAATTCACGTCGAAACTTTTTATGTTATGCAAAATTTACCAAACAAAATATCAATTCCCGTAATTCTAGCAGAGCATAATATCGAGTACCTTGTCTACAAAAGATTCAGAGACAAATCCCCGTTTTATATAAAATCACTTCTTGACATTGATATTCTTAAGCTGAAAAAGATAGAAGAAGAAAAATGGGCAAAAGCTGACGCTGTTGTTTCAGTTTCTGGTGAAGATAAAAAAATTATAGAAAAAAAGAACAATAAAGTTTTTGTTGTTCCTAATGGAGTAGATATAGAAAAGTTCAGAATTCAGAATTCAGAATCCAGAATTAAAAGAGGTGGAGAAAAGACTATACTCTTCATTGGAGATTTTAATTGGGTTGAGAATAGAGACGCGGCAAGAATGATTTTGAGAGATATTTGGCCAACCATTAATTTCAAATTTCAAATTTCCCGCCTGCCAAAGCCTGGCACTGGCGGGCAGGCAAATTTCAAATTAAAGCTGTGGATAGTTGGTAAAAAAATTCCCGATTCATTGAAGAAGCTTGGCGGAGAAGATGTGGTTTTTGATGAAAATGCACCAAAAGATACTTCTAAAATTTTCGAAAAAGCAGATCTCTTGCTTGTTCCTATAAGAATAGGAGGAGGTACAAGTTTTAAAATACTTGAGGCAATGGCATCTGGTGTTCCTGTTGTAACGACCCGGCTTGGCGCAATAGGAATCGGAGCCGAAAACAGAAAAGAAGTTATAATTGCAGATGACAATCAAAAGCTTACAGATAGTGTAATTGAAGTTCTCAATAATAAAAATTTGTATGAGAAAATCACAAAAAACGCAAGAAGTCTTGTGGAAGAAAAATATAACTGGGAGAATATTACCAAAGAGCTTGAAAAAGTTTACCGATCTGTCTTCTAATTTATGATTGATCTTTCTATAATTATTGTTTCTTATAACACCAAAGACTTTATTGAGGAATGTTTAGAATCGATAAAAGCAACATCGAAAGGGTTTGACTACGAAATTATAGTTGTAGATAATGCATCTGAGGATAATTCCTTAGAAATGCTTAAAACAAAATTTCCGGATGTTATTGTAGTTAAAAACCAGGAAAACATTGGGTTTTCCAAGGCAAATAATTTGGGGGTTGAAAAATCTAAAGGGAGGTATGTTCTGTTTTTAAATCCCGACACTGTTGTTTATGAAGACGCACTTCTTAATATGGTTAAATTCATGGACGAACATACAAAAGCTGGAGCGGCTACATGCAAATTGGTTATGCCAAACGGTAAACTTGATGATGCGGCTCACAGAGGTTTTCCAAATCCGTGGAACTCTTTTTCGTATTTCTCCGGTCTTTCAAAACTATTTCCAAAATCAAAGCTATTCGGAGGGTATAATTTGGGCTGGCTGGATATTTCAAAAACCCATGAAATAGACGCATGCGCAGGCGCTTTTATGATGATAAGGCGGCAGGCAGGAGAACAAATAGGATGGTGGGATGAGGATTATTTTTTTTATGGAGAAGATTTGGAATTTTGTTTTAGACTTAAGGAAATTGGATGGAAAATATATTTTGTACCAAGTATTTCTGCCCTTCATTATAAAGGAGTATCCGGCGGAATAAAAAAGGTTTCAAAAGAAATTACAACCGCAAATCTTGAGACGAAAAAAAGAGCTACAAACTGGCGTTTTTCGGCAATGAAAATCTTTTACCGCAAACATTACCAAGGCAAATATCCTTTTATTTTAAACTGGTTTGTTATTTTGGGAATAAATCTTAAGCATTGGATCTCTCTTCGATCTATTAAGTATTAGTTGAAAATTATAGGAATTTGAATCATAATAAAAATATGAAGAACGAAAAACTCGCATTATTTCTTTTAAGACTCGGAATAGCTTCTGTTTTTTTATATGCTGCAATAGCCGCAACGCTTGAACCTTCCAACTGGGTTGGTTATTTACCGCAATTTTTAAGAGGCATCTTTCCGGCAGAGACACTTCTTCGTCTTTTCTCAGCCTATCAGGTAGTACTTTCTCTTTGGCTTTTGTGGGGCAAAAAAACTTTTTGGGCATCTATGCTTGCTATTCTCACTTTTATCGCTATTATAACTGCAAATATCGGTTCTTTGGATATTGTTTTTAGAGACATAGCTATCCTTTTTGCCGCTTTCTCTCTTTCCGTTTTAACTTACGACTCAAAATAGATTAAAAAAAGTGTATGCAGTTTCTAGCATCTTTTATTGCGCTTGCAGTAGGTGGAATAATAGATACATCGTATCTGCTTTATCAGCATTACAAGAAAAAGCCTCTTATTTGTCCCTTAGATCATGACTGCTCTATCGTCACAGAGGGTAAATGGTCAAAAGTATTTTTTTTAAGAAATGAAATATTGGGATTGTCTTTTTACTTAACTATTTTAATTTCCTTAATTCTCTCGATTACTTTTCCTAACTTTTCAGCTAAAATTTATCTTTTCCTTTTCCTTTTTTCCTTCGCAGGAATCATTTTTTCCGCTTTTCTAGTTTATCTGCAAGTTTATAAAATTCGTGATTACTGCTTTTACTGCTTAATTTCTGCTTTCTTAACCCTCCTTATTTTTGTAAACAGCATACTCCTCCTTGTAAAATGATATACTTATAGTCATGAAAATCGGCATTGACGCAAGACTATTTAATCAAACGGGGGTTGGAAGATACACCAGTAACTTGATCGAAAATCTTTTGGAAACAGACAAAAGCAACAACTATGTATTATTCGTTAGAAATGAGGATTTCGATCAAGTTAAATTAAAAATTAAAAATTTAAAATTAAAAATTGTTAGAGTCAACATTCCATGGCACTCCATTAAAGAACAGATTCAATTTACGGAAATCTTAAACAGAGAAAACTTAGATCTTGTTCATTTTCCTTATTTTTCCGTACCTATCTCGTATAGTAGGCCTTTTATAGTAACGATTCACGATTTGATTATTCATCATTTCCCAACGGGAAAAGCATCTACTTACCCCAATTTTATTTACATGTTCAAAATACTTGGGTATAAATATATAATTTCGAAAGCCTGTAAAAAAGCTAAGAAAATAATCGCGGTTTCAAAGTCAACCAAGGAGGAAATAATAGATCATTTAGAAATCCCGCAAGATAAAATAAAAGTCATCTATGAAGGGGTGGACGATAAAATCACAAATCACAAATCACAAATCACAAATAATTTTCAAAAGACTAAATACAAAATACTAAACACAAAGTACTTCTTATTCGTAGGAAATGTTTACCCTCATAAAAATGCAGAAAGAATGATTAAAGCTTTTAATATTTTTTTGCAATATTTTCCGGAGACTTTATTAGTTCTTGTTGGTAAAGAAGATTTTTTTTACAGAAGGTTAAGGAAAGCGGTTGGTAAACTAGATCTTGGAAAAAAGGTTGAATTTTATGGAAGAGTATCGGATGAAGAACTGAGAGCTTTGTACAAAAACTCAATTGCGGTAGTCGTACCGTCTCTTATGGAAGGTTTTGGACTTCCGGCACTTGAAGCAATGTCAAATAAGTGTTTGGTTTTAGCATCAGATATAAAAGCCCTTAAAGAAATTTGCGGGGAAGATGCAATTTATTTTGATCCTTACAATATAGATGATATAGCAGAAAAGATGAAAATGGCATATCTTGAAAAGTTCGATAGAGAAATAATAGAAAGAGGTTTTGAAAGGTCAAAGAAATTCTCCTGGCGCAAAATGTCCAAAGAAACCCTCAAAATCTACGAATCTGTCTGAGTACTTGACTTTTACTACTACTACTACTACCATAAGATTATATGGAAGGTAGTCAAGGAGAGCCACCAATTCGGCAAGAAGAAAGAGTGGGTTTTGGAAATTGAACAAGGCAGCAAAGTAGAACTCGATATTCCACAAGAAGGATCATTATTAAAAGAAGCAAGTAGGCTCCAGCAGGAAATGTCGCAACTTAAGGAAAAAGCCAATCAAAAACTAAATGGTATATTCGATGGCACAAGAGCTTGGGTTTCAGACCAAAAACGTCTTAATTTTACGTTTGGAGAAGGTGAAGCTTCAAAAGATGCAAGGTATATAAGTAGCTACGATTATTGTTATTATTACGTTGCTGATGAAAACGGTCAACCAGTTCTTTTTAGCGTGCGAGCTAGTGAATCTTTCGGCGGAGTTGAAGCAATTATTCAAGAGTTCAGCGGCTCAGAACAACCAGTTGGTGAGCCAAACGAAGCCGATGAAAAAAATGCGTTGCAAATTTATCAGCAAGAACCAGGCGGAAGAAATAGATATGTAGAGGTTTATCCGCCCATTGGTAAAAAATCTACATTTGGGAAATATCCTATTGCAGGATTTGGAACGAAACCTGAAGATAGACATGACTATAAAATGCCCAGCTACGATAACGAATGGTATGCTGGAGATGCAGGTAAGCCAGTAGATGCGTTACAGCACGCAGAAAGAACATTGAATCTTTTAAGAAGTGCAAAGCTTTACGGGTTTGAAGGTAGAGGTACTGGTGATGACTCGAGTTTTAAAAAAGTAACATCAGTTACTCCTCAGACCCCTTCTGTCAAAATCTAATTTAATGAATATAGGATAAGACCTTGTACAAGAATTTAGAATTTTAGAATAGTCTAATGATTTAGATTATTAGACTAAAAAATAAATTTATTGGGATTCGAGGGTTGTGATTCTGGCTTCGTGATTGTCGACTTGCACCCGAAATTCCCGAGTATGCTTTGCTCCAACAGAATTTTCTTGCTTTAGCATTTCTACTCCTCCTGCAAAACCATCCAGTTTATTTTCAATTCTGTCAAGTTTTGTCTCAATCCTCACCTGGCCTTCCTCAAGATTTTCAACTCTTGATTCTACTTTCAACAGCTCACTTCTTAAATTTTTAAAATCAGTTTTGGACGCTAGTTTGTTTAAGTCCGCTTTAGTCGCTAGATTATTTTTTGTAGATTTTTTCGGCATGGAATCCAGTATATCATCGCACTTTACTTGTCTGTCAATATGACAAACTATAGCTTTGGAATGATATAATCAGGAAATGAAGGTAGTTCTTCGGCAAGCTCAGAATAAACTATCTGGTTTTAAAATCACTTTATGAAAAAGGTGGCACTAGTGTATGATAGAGTGAATAAGTGGGGAGGGGCAGAGAGAGTGCTTCTTGCGCTTCATAAGATTTTTCCGGATGCACCGCTTTATACGTCGGTTTACGACAAAAATAAGGCGCCGTGGGCAAAAGCTTTTAGTGTAAAAACTTCTTTTCTTCAAAATTTTCCATTTGCATCGGGGAATCATGAATATTATGCATTACTTATGCCCCTGGCTTTTGAGAGTTTTACTTTTGATGAATATGATTTGGTAATTTCTGTAACGAGTGAAGCTGCAAAAGGAATTATCACAAAACCCCAAACGAAACATATTTGTTATTGCCTTACTCCGACCCGTTATTTATGGAGTGGTTATGGTGAATATTTCAAAAACCCAATTCTGCGATTTATTTCAAAACCGGCGGTTTCTTATCTTAGATTTTGGGATAAAATTGCTTCTCAAAGACCGGATGCCCTTATTGCGATTTCAAACGCTGTAAAAGAAAGGATTAAAAAATACTACGGCAGAGACTCGGAAATTATTTATCCACCGTTAATACTGAACGCTGAGGTCGCTTCCGAAAATTTTCGTGTTCACAGCGCGGGCAAAGTTTCATTATCAGAGCAAAGGGGTGATGGCGCAAATGCTCACAGCGAAAATTTTGCAAGCTCCCCGCGTTCTGATAGTCAATTCTCAATAGTCAATGGTAAATATTTTCTAATCGTTTCTCGTCTTGTTCCTTATAAAAAAATAGATTTGGCGGTAAAAGTTTTTAATAAACTAGGATCACCTTTAAAAATCGTCGGTACGGGAGTTGAGGAAAACAAACTTAAGAGAATGGCTAAATCGAATATCGAATTCTTAGGTTACTTGACTGATAAAGAATTGGTAGGTTATTATAAAGGTTGCCGTGCTTTTATATTCCCGGGCATTGAAGATTTTGGATTAACAGTTATTGAAGCACAGAGTTTTGGCAAACCCGTAATTGCACTAAAAAAAGGAGGAGCGCTTGATATCGTTACTGATGGCAAAACAGGGATATTTTTCGATAGCCAAACGGAAAAATCTCTAACAGATGCAATACTAAAGTTCCAAAAAAAGAATCTTAATCCGGAAGATTCCATAAAAAATGCCAAAAAGTTCAGTTTTGAAGAATTTAAAATGAAAATAGAAGAAAAAGTATTTCGTCACATAACTAAGCACTCATAACTCACAACTAATTATGAATATCGCGATTTTTGCAGGCGGGGTAGGTACAAGACTCTGGCCTTTGTCTCGCAAAAATACCCCTAAGCAGTTTGAAAAAATAGTTGGAGAAAAATCCACTCTCCAGTTTACGATAGATAGGCTTGTCCCAAATTTTAAACTTGCAAATGTCTATATATCAACAGGAAAAAGATATAAAGACGTAATTCTGGATCATGTTTCAATAATTCCAAAAGAAAACTTTATTTTTGAACCAAGCATGCAAGACGTTGGTCCTGCTGTTGGTCTTTCGATGGCAATGATTGGAAAAAAACATCCAAATACACCCGTTGCTATTCTTTGGAGTGATCATTTTGTAAAAAAAGAAAGACGATTTATAGAAGTTCTAAAAATGGGAGAAGACATTGTTTCGAAAAAACCAAATTCGATCGTTCTAATAGGTCAGCGGGCAAGATTTGCTAATCAGAATTTGGGATGGATTGAGCTTGGAAAAAAAATTGATCAAAAAAGAGGAACAAAAATTTTCAGTTTTAAAAGAATAGTTTATCGTCCCACTCTTCAAGAGGCGGAAGAGTTTATAAAAAAAAATTATGCATGGAATCCCGGATATTTCGTGACAACTCCTGCCTTTTTGCTTTCGCAGTTTAAAAGATTTACACCCGAACTTTGGGAAGGACTGCGGCAAATTCAAAATGCTGTTGGTACAAAAAACTTTAATTCGATTCTTGAAAAAATATATCCTAAATTTGAAAAAATAAGTTTTGATAATGCGATTTTGGAAAGAGTTGATCCAAGCTATATTTCTGTAATCGCTGCAGATTTAGGTTGGAGCGATATAGGAGCATGGGAAGCCTTAAAAGAAGCTCTTGAGCTTTCATCGGAAGAAAATGTTACTAGAGGTAAGGTTTTAATTAACGACTCATCGGATAATCTAGTCTTTAGCTACACCGATCAGCTTACAGTCGGAATAGATCTGGAGGATATGATTATTATAAATACAGATGACGTGCTTCTTATATGCCAAAAAAGCTCGGTACCCAAAATAAAAAAACTGGTAGAAAGTTTGGCAGGAACTCAAAACGAACACCTCACGTAAATCCAGCACTATATTATATAAGTTAAAGCTGGGTTTGTGAGAGATAACACAGTAGCGCTGGATAAACATATATGCCGTATATAGAAATTAAGAAAAGCTTGTATTACGAAATCTTAAAACGGTTGATAGATGTTTTTCTATCTTCTTTTTTAATAGTAATCTTCTCTCCTGTAATACTTTTTGTTGCAATTGCAATCAGGTTTGATTCCAAAGGACCTGTTTTTGCAGACACTCCGGAGAGAGTCGGGCGAAGCGGCAATCTATTTAAAATGTATAAGTTTCGGTCCATGGTGGAAAACGCGCATGAGCTTTTGCGGGAAAACCCAAGTTTTGCAAAACTTTTTAGGGAATATAAATATGGAAGTTATAAATTAAAAGATGATCCAAGAGTTACTAAAGTAGGAAGATTTATCAGAAAATTTTCCTTCGATGAAATTCCTCAGTTTTTTAATATTCTAAGGGGAGAAATGAGTCTGGTAGGACCCCGCGCCTATTATCCGGATGAACTGCGGGAACAGCAAAAAAATTATCCCCAAACGGCAAAATCTGTAAGAATTGTACTTTCTGTCAAGCCCGGACTAACGGGATATTGGCAAGTCTCAGGAAGAAGTGAGATAAACTTTGATAAGAGAATAGATATGGATGCCTCTTATGTAAGAAGAAGATCTATTCTTTACGATCTATGGATCATTCTTAAAACTCCGTGGGCAATGATCTCCGGCAAAGGCGCCCTCTAATAACAAATTAACAAATTGACAGTTAACAATTAACAAAACTTTGTATTTGCAAAAGTATTCATAATTACTTATAATTCTGATCTACAATGGAAGCATTCCTATAACCTTTTCTGCCTCCTTATAGTTGACAGGATTGGTTGTTTGTGGGTACTATATAATATATGGAGGGATTTGAGAAAATAGATTTAGGCTCAGAAGTCAAAGATGAAATGTCCCGGAGTCCAGAAATGCCTCAGGCTTCAAAAGTTTCCCCATCAAGAAGAGAAAGAAGCGGTCAAAAAAGAAATCCTTTAGGTTCTTTGCGGGGTAAGAATTCCATAAAAATTCTAGTTATAATTGTAATTTTAATATTAATTTGCGGATTTACAATTATT
>Ga0209541_10007763_pt1 | contig 17930 bp, 24 predicted proteins | sample RifCSPlowO2_01_FD_184027 | JGI IMG/M metagenome (GOLD analysis project Ga0209541, IMG submission 184027) | Groundwater microbial communities from Rifle, Colorado - Rifle CSP2_plank lowO2_0.1 (SPAdes) (version 2) | ecosystem: Environmental > Aquatic > Deep subsurface > Groundwater | place... | reverse complement strand
CAACAGTAGATTCGAAAGTAACGGAAGTTAGATAAATACAAAAAAAAAGATACTTGTAGGGGGCTGGTGTAGCCCTCTACAAGGTCGATATGTCTTGCCAACCTATCGACAAATGGATAAAAAAGTATCTTAAAGATATATTTTACGGTGTGGGACGAAATTCCCCCTACCAGCTTAACGACTTCGTCCATGTTCTCATGGACGCTGTAGAACACACCGATTTCACCAATAACACCTGTGTTCGTATTGGTGGACCAACGGGTGAAACGGTCTTTTCGCGTCTTCAAAAAGCCGACTTTGAGAAAATAAAGATTGCATTTTTTGAGGTCTTAAAACCAATTTACAACTTGTTCAAACGATTGTTACGCAACCGAAAGGTTGCCTTGGCTTTTGATATCACTGATGAACCATTTTATGGTAAAATAGGGGGATTTTGGATTCACGCTGAGCAGCCCGTCAGAGGCTGCACGGGATGCTTCAAATTCCTAACAATCAGCGTTGTTAATCGAGATAATAAGCTTATTTTAGGCAGTCTGCCGGTTTCGAGAGGGGCAGACATTGTGGAATTAATTAGGGAATTACTTCAACAAGCTCAAACCTTTGTTCATCCAGAAATTCTTCTTTTTGATCGAGGATTTGATAATTTAGAGCTTCTTGCGTGTTTGCAAGAAGCTCATGTGCGGTATCAAATTCTCTGGCGAAAACAGGCATGGGCAACCAAGATTCTCAAAAAGATGAAGCGAGGAGAGGTCAAAGAAGTGACCAAGGTGAGAAAATATTCTAAAGATAAGTCAAAATACACTGTAAAAGTTCGTTATGTGTTTATCAAGAAGTATCGCCGTTTTGCCAATGGCAAAGCGTATGATTGGGTGTTTGCCACCAACACCAGGCAGAAAAGCCAGCATTTCTACGTTGATAAATATCGAAAGCGATGGGGCATTGAAACTGTCTTTAGAGTTCTTGACAATATCCAAATAAAGACGACAACTAAGAATGAAGTGATTCGATATTTTATCAATCTGTTTTGCTGTTTGGTGTACAATCTGTGGAAAATATTTTGCGTTCTTGAGCAAAAAATATCGCTCAAGAATTTTGTAGTTCGCATTGTTCAGGTGATTAAAAGTATAATTCCAGCTGATAAACCTCCAGATTAGCTTCGTTTTTGTGAAAAATTGAGATTTGCGATAGTGATAACTCTGCTGCAGGTGCACGGCGAGGCAGGGGTTGCTCCCCAATGTCATTAAGTTAAGGTTTTTTCTTTCTTAATTGTTCTAATTCTAGTAAGTCTTGGAGCAATTTCTCAACCGTCCCAAGATATCTGATATTTTTGGTGATATATTCACCATTAACTTTAACCTTATCCTCAATGACATAATATTTTCTCTTCTTTCCCTGCACCATTGTCTTGTTACGGATATACATATTATGCGTAATGTATTATATATTTATATTCTTTTCTATATTAAATATTTATATGCGTAATAAAGAGGTGATACCCTATGCTAAAAAAGAGTGCTTCCCAGACTATAGAAAGAATAAAAAGTGTGTTAACTTCTCCTGTATTTATGGAGAAAAATAGAACTTCCAATCAAAATTTCACTCGAAAACGAAAACTGCCTTTTGTTTCTTTGTTCTGTTTTATGCTCAGCGGCATAAAACAAAGTATCCAGAAAGGACTTACTGACTTCATTCAAGAGCATACTGCCCATAAGAACATGACTAAAAGTGCTTTTTGTCAACAAAGAGTCAAGCTTAAGCCGGAATCGTTTGTAGAATTGAATCAAGTGCTTGTTGATGATTTTTATACTGACAATGAGTATGCCACCCATTATGGCAGGAGACTTCTCTGTATAGATGGAAGCACTTTAGAGCTTCCCCGTTCTCCAGAAATTATCGATATTTTCGGCGTCAATAATAACGATAACATGATCCCCATGTCAAGAATTTCTACAATGTATGATCCATTGAATAATCTCATTATCGATGGTAAAATGGACGCGAATACCTGTGATGAATATACCCTTGCAGTCATGCTACTCGAGAACATTAAAGAGGATGATTTGATTATTCTTGACCGAGGATATGGAGCAAGGTGGTTGTTTTATCTTCTTCAACAGAAGAAAGCAAATTATGTTGTACGGGTACAACGTAATTTCGGGTCAGACGTTGACTCTTTTTGGGATTCAAAAGAAAAAGAACGCATCGTAGAAGTCAAAGAATTACCTAAGAAATCAAAGGTAAAACTACACAAATTAGGTGTAGAATTTAAGCCATTTACATTTAGGCTGGTAAAGATTATGTTAAACACTGGAGAAGTAGAGGTTTTGGCGACTTCACTTCTTGATTTTGAGAAGTTTAATCTCACGTTTCTGAAAGAAACGTATGAGTTACGATGGGGGATTGAAGTGAATTACGACCACCTAAAGAATCATATTGAGCTTGGAAATTTTACAGGATATTCAGTTCAGGCTGTTAAACAAGATTTCTTTGCAAATATTCTTCTTGCAAATATCCAAGCTCTGCTTGTGCTCGATGCTCAAGCAGAATTAAGCGCTAAAAATGAAGCCAAATCATTAAAATATGAATATAAGATTAATAAAAATCTGTCTCTCGGCTTTCTTAAAGAGAGAGTAGTGGATATTTTAATGAGCAATAAGCCGGAATATTTTGAGGAGTTGAAAGCTCTCTTTCAGATAGAGCCAAGTCCTATCAGAAAATGGAGGAAATTTCCTCGAGAGAGGCAGAGAACGAAACGTAAATTTTATATGAACCAGCGAAGGGCAACATAATGATTCCTGCTAACTTAATGACATTGGGTTGCTCCCTACGGGATGCCGAGCAGGGCATTTGCTCGCAAGCAAATGACCGTCGTGCCACCTGCTGCGGCAGAGTTAATGTTTAATGTTCTTCAGAATCGAATCTACTGACATGACCGAATGATTTATATACTAAAATAGTTTTATTTGCCTATCAGAGGTGATAGGTCTATGGTAATCAAAAGAGGCTCAAATGGTGGTCGCCGGAGTAAACTGGAGTTCCATCGGGTTGCTCATTATGCGTTTTTTGTCGGGCTGTTAGTGGCTATCGTAGCCGGTTTGTTTCGAGACTTCATCAGCCCAGAAGTGCTGGTTACGACCTTAGTTATTCTTGGTTTCGTCGTGGGGCTGTTTAATCTTACTGCACCGGAAACTATTCCTTTCCTGGTGGCAGCCATTGCTTTGATGCTGGCAGGGATCGTCAACCTTGGCCTTATTCCGGGTGTGGGGTTATACTTACGTTCCATCCTCAGCAATATTGTGGTATTCGTCGTTCCCGGGGCAATTATTTTGGGGTTGAAAACCATCTGGAAACTAGCTTCAGATTAAGTTTTATGCTTCAATTATGCAACACAGCAAGGTGAATCACATCAACCAAAAAAACTTAGACTGTCCCCATTGTAACTATCGCTGTATAAGCTTCCTGTTTTCCGGCGTCAAAAGCATCTATTGCCATTACTGCCATCAGCAGATAAAGATATAACCACCTGACAACGCATTAATGACCCACTAAAGCCTAAAAAAAAGCTTAGTAGAAAAGTCTCGTTCGCACCCTCGCTTTCTGATGTTTCCTATTTTCTTTGACTATTTTCCCGAGAGCGAGGACATAGTAGTCTTACGAATCGTTCTGTGCTCACTGGCCCCCTTGGCGACTTTTCTACTAAGCTCAAAAAAGGGTTCTGTCCTAAATGTAGGTTAGCAGCTTCTCAAATGGCGTGACATTTGACGGAGAATGTCAGTCTTCCATTACTCAAAGCGAAGGCGAGAAGCTGCTAACCTCATGAAAATCAGGGATTTTCAGGATGCCAAAAATGCAGGGCATTTTTTAGCACGAACAAAAGTGAGATTTAGGACAGAGCCTCAAAAAAGACAAAATTTATAGAGCAGAACTTTATTATAGGTAAAATGAAGGTGCAAAAGAGGCTCATCATAGGTGCGGCGCTGGCATTGATTGTTATTAATCTCATTTCTACCTTTCTGATGCTTCAGCAGACAGCTACTTTAACCGTTCCGCTTACCGGCAAAGCTTCTTCTTCCGGCGAGGTTCAATTATGCATTAATAGGCCACCAAGTATTACTGCAATTGCTGATCAAACCGGTACGGAAGGAACAGCTTTTACCTTGCAGGTGACTGCAACTGAGCCTGACGGGCAAACGCTGACGTATTATGATAACACCTCTTTATTTGCGATAGATCAAACGGGGCTCATTAGTTTTACACCCTCGTTTGACAGCGCCGGAACCTATTCCATTCTCATTACAGTTCAGGATTCTGGCTGTGTGCAGTTCAACGCTAGCGATGACTTTCTATTGACTATCGCAGAAGGGACTCCACCGGCAGAAGAAGGCCCCGCAGGTGGAGGAGGAGGGGGCGGAGGAGGAGGCATTAGCATCCCGCCTAAGGATATTGGCTCTCTGGAATCTATTACCGGAACACAGAGGTCAAGTGCACGTGAAGGACAAATAATTATATTCACCTATAAAGGAATCACTCATACCATTCACTTGGACAAACTCGGTGTAGATTCAGCGAGGATTACGGTTGCTTCCCTTCCTCAAACGGTTACCTTGCTTCAGGGGGAATATGAAGAATTTGATTTGGATGAGGACAAAGTAGCTGATGTTCGCATCCAGCTAGATTTGATACAAGACAAGCAAGCTTATTTCCTCATTAGCTACCTAAGAGAAAGCTTTTACATCAGTGATGAAATACTGAAAGTAAATGTACGAAAGTCAGAGCTTCTGGAAAAAAAAGTGACTGTTACCAATGACGGACAGATAAATCTTGATCTTCGGATTGAGAACCCTATGGAGAACTTGCTTACTATCACTCCCTCTTTATTTACTTTATCAAAAGAACTGAATGAGCTATTATCATTCACCTTTAACCCTTCCAAAGATGCCATACCTGATGTCTATTCCAGAACTATTACTTTTACGGGAACTCAAGGATTACGGCTCCACAACGAATATATGGTCGTCGTGCTGGAAGTAGAAACGGATAAAGTTTTGTTTGATGGAAATATCGATCTTACTAAAGAGTCTTACTTTCCTGGGGAAGAGATGGCCGCAACGGTGAGCATCTTTAATTTAGGTAAAGAATCTTCTGCGAACTTAACTTTGATGTATGATATTACCGATTTACAGGGTAAGCAATGGTATACTTTGGAAGAAGCAATTACCTTAGAACAGCAAGCTTCTTTTTCGAAAGTCATTCCTCTGCCACCAGATATACTTCCGGGGCAATATGTGCTCGCATTGAAAATACCCTACCAGGATTCCTTTGCCACCAGCACTGAACTTTTTACCGTAGAAGCGCCTGCGCCGGCAGCACCTCGCCCATCTGCCTTAGCTGGCCTTGCGGCCAGAATAGCTGGAAAACCAGTCTTTGTATTAGCAGTCCCTGCGATGCTGATGCTCATTGTTGGCATTGTAATAATATTAGTTCATCTTCATAAGAGAAGTCGCCGCCTGGAAAAAACGCATGCTACCATTAAGCAGAAAGCCATAGAATCTAAAGTTCAGGATATCCATGATGCCAGCCGGCTTCAGCAGAAACTTAACCTGCTGACAGAAAGCTACCACAAAGGTTATATAAAAGAAGAAACCTACCTGGAAACCAAGGCAAAAATAGAAAAATTGCTTCAAAAAAGAGGGTAAACCTGTAAAATGCTTGAATTTTTAAATATCCAAAAGCTTTATAAAAGGCTACATACTACTTCAGATAAGGCATTGGTAAAGAAAATTAAGAGAAAGACCAACAATAATGGTGATGGTATGGACGAAAAACCCTTTGCGGAGAAGCTCCTTTCTGAAGATTTAAATAATGAAAAGAATGTTCCGGCTGCTAAGTCCGAGAAGACTATCTCTGCTCCCGTGAAGAAGCTAAAAAAAGAAAAAGATTTGCTCAAAGATGCTTTGCAGGACTTAGAAAGCGAATTACAGTCATTACGTACGGTGCGCGCTCAAATGGAGCGAAAAATCAAGTCGGCATCCCGGGAATTAGGCAACACTCAACGGCAGGAATTAGAGTTACAGGGAAAAATCGGCGCGTTAAAACAGAAAGAAAATCTCTTAGTGAAGAAGTCTGTTGCCACCAAGGAAAAGCTTGATGCTTTAATCAAAAAGATGGAAAAAATCAAAACAGTAGAGCGCCAGCTCCAGGACATGTGAATGGCGTAAATGAGCTAAATTCTATTCTTTAAAACAGAAGATAACTTGGCCGGAATAATTTCCATCCGGTGCGCTTCGGGGAACGTTCGCTTCAAGATAAACTTCTTTGGTTTCCTGGGCTTTTAGGTCAAATTCAGCTGGATTGATGCGCACCCAGGTTTCAAAATCACCATCCATGCTTACCGTTACATGGGCATCCTGATCATGCTGAACCTCAACTTTGCGACTCGACATTATATTTGGAGAAACTGCTCCAAAATTAAGATGGTCAGTATTAGTGTTAAAACCAAGCAAGGGGCGTTTTCCGGCATCTTTGACCTGGATGGAAGCAGGAATACTCTGCATTGCTGAACAGGATGATTGGAGATACGCAGCCCAGCTTATGACTATGACCACCAGCATTATAATCACTAACACGATGGCCAAGAACAACTTAGGCTTATAATAGTTAGAAGTCATCTTCTTTCCTCGTTCCCAGATTATGACAATAATTTTGTTTAAATAAGTAGATGGCAATAACTACCACAAAGAGCAATCCAACTATCAGCGCTGGAATGAAACTAAAGCTCTTGGCTTCTTCGATTTGCTGCTGGATCAGAACCGGTTCCGCTAAAACAACGGGGGCTTTAGTAACTACCAGCTGAAAAGGAAACTCTTTCGATTCTCCTTCATAAAATAAGTGTATCACCCCGGGATAAATTCCTGGTTCCTGATCTACTTTCATAATCCCTTTCAACTGCTGGGAGGCCCAAGGCTCGAGATCCAGGCTGGGGGTTTGCAACAATTCCTGATTATTAACCATGACTTTAGCATAGACATGACGAAGCGAGTTGCCCCAGTTGTTACGCACCTGTACGGCAAATTCAGCATATCCCTGCTCGACTTCTGAGGTATAATTTTCCAGAATGACATCCATATTGCCAATAAGGAAAGTGGTATTAGCCTTCTTGGATTGTCCGTCATAAAAAACCACAGCGTTGGCAGAATAACGGCCGGTAGGCAAGGAACTGGAATTAAAAGAAGAAGTCAAGGTCATTCCTTTCAGACCTTCTAAGGGCTTTTCTTCCGTAATTACTCTTCCAATTTGCTTATTCTCAGCATCATAGAGGGTAATATCACCGTATATTTTATCAATATTGGGATAGCCCATACTGTTGACCGAAAGATAGAGCGTAAGCTTACTTCCTTGGTTGATGTTGGGGATGGAAAGAACAGGATTAATGTCTTTTTGGAAGGAATACACAATGACTTCAAAGGATTTGGAAGCACTGATTACTGCACTTATGCCATTTTCTATTTTCTCAGGCACTTCCCTCACGGTTAGACCAATATTATAATTGCCGGGAGGAATTTGGTTCTCTGCAGAAAAATTAATAGTAAAAGTAAATTGGTTATTTTTAACTTCACTGATGGTTATATGCTTAAAAACACCCCCATCAACCAATACTTCTATGGGGAAATCCGTACCACTAACAGAAAAATCAGCAGAGAGGGTAGTACCAGGTAAATATGTAATTGGGCTTATTTTTTTTCCAACTAAGGATAAACCTGCTGTAAAAGGAAGAATCAGCAAGACCAAAGTTAATACTACTAGAGGAAAATTTCTTTTCATCCACCAATCCACCTTATTCTGAGAACCACTTGCGGTTTACCCGGGAGCTGTGGCATTAAACGTTAATCTAAATGAACTTTGAACACTGGTAGCAGGAGCATCCCAGGGGATAGTAACATTAATATCTATTACACCCGCATCTTTATTACCATCAGCCATTAATGGTTGATGGGTATAATTCCCACAGAGCCAGTGGCCCCTAGCACTCAACGAAACATAATGACCCTCAAACCCACTACCGTTCACATATTGATCTGTGCTACCTGTATAATCGCTACTATTAGTAATATTCCAACTACTATCGCGATAATAACTCCCGCCCCCAGTGCAGGAAAGAGTAGCATCTGCGGCACCGTTTTCACCACTTTGGGCAGCAACTGAATTGGACGTCGCTTTGATGGATACACCACCCATAGTCCTATTGAGGGTACCACCAATGAACCGCGCATGAGTGCAGTTTCCACTACAGGTGTATCCTACTGAAATATTAATGTTTCCGGTATTTTCCAGTAAAAAACCTAAATTGCCAGGGCCTGTAAATCCTACTATATCAGAAAATCTACAGCAAAGACCGCCCTGCGTACCATCCTCATGGTTAGTTGCTTGACTTCCATTTCCAGCAGAGTGAGCACTAGAATAAATAGAACCATTGTAACCGTTGCTATCCATTAAACAGAAAAGGCAGCTGTTATTTAATGCTCCCGTTCCAAAATTAATAGTTGTTCCATTAGAAAGGCTGAATGAAACAACGGAAGATATAGTTATGTTGACTTCACCATAATTTTGGCTAACAGGTGCCCCCGTTAGTGCATCAAAAACTGTTCCCAATTGATTTAGTTTGCTGATGCTGACAGTAGTGCCAACCAAGGTAATAACCATGGCAATCAATAATAAAGTGACAATCGTTTTATTGGAAACATCTTTCATTTAGTTCACCCTGGTTACATTAATAATTTTTATTCCTACCACACCGGAGGTAGGGGTATGAATGGGGGCTTCAGAAAAACCAGCTCCATTAGGCAAGGGAGTACGGGAGATAGTGCTTTGAGTATTTTTTAGTACCTGCAGATATAAGATGATACTGCTGACGCTTACCAGTATAACCAGCACTAAAACGATGAGGACGGTTTTGTTGGAAATGTCGGCTGAATTTGCGGGGGATTTTTGAGAAGCTCGTTGAGAAATTTTGGATAATCCTATTTTTCTTTTCTTAGTCATAATACTACACCTTGTTCCCCGCTTTTAGTTGTTCTATACTATTGTTCACTGATAGAGGGAAGTAGTATTTAAACATTTGTTTTCACCCAAGGGTACTAATTATAGTTAAAATTATTAATGGTTAAAATTATTAATGGTCAAAATACTGCAAAGAGTTATAAAACCACGCACTTTTCAAATGGTCCTATGATTCCTCTCTTTACCTTAGGCAAATGTAAAACTAAAGCTGGTTACACTGCCAAGCTGTTAAAGTCTGGAAAATTAAACCTAACGAAGGTTCAACAAGAGTTTGAGGTAATCCTCCAAACCCCCATTGTCCTGGTCATTCGCATCGAGCAAGTGGAAATCATTGTCCACCAATACGCAGAATTGTTTTTTAAGAATTGCGCTGATGTAGCGCTAATGGAAAAACTGGCCGCAAAAGTGTATAAGGTTGGTTTGGAAAAAGTTTAGGAAAAATAAAACGCCCCAGGTCAGATTTGAACTGACGATCTGATGGTTAACAGCCATCCGCTCTAGGCCGCTGAGCCACTGGGGCACTCTTGTTCATCGTAAGCCAAATTATTTATAAAGATTTCTGCTCAGTATCGATAGCATGGAAATAAGCAAGGGAATTCATATCATCGAAACGGCGCTCTGGCTGGCAAAACCGAAAGCACTCTTACTCAATGATCTTCATCTGGGATATGAAGAAGCCTTGCATCGCCGGGGTGTTTTAGTGCCAAAATATCAATTGCAGGAAATACTGATTACCTTAGAGAGAATTCTTCAGGAAGTAAAGCCTGAAAAAGTTGTCATCAATGGTGATCTCAAGCATGAATTTGGAACCGCGCTTCGGCAGGAGTGGAAAGAGGTGCTGGCCTGGCTGGATTTCCTGTTGAAGAGAGTGAAAGAAGTTATTATCATCAAAGGGAATCATGACCCGCTCTTGGGACCAATTGCTCTTCAACGCGGTATCAGTATTGTATCGGAGTATCGTATTGGAGATACTTTAATAGTCCATGGGGATAAACTGGTACGTACCGGAGCGGGAAGAATCATCATCGGGCATGAACATCCTGCGGTTACTATCCGGGAAGGGAGCAAACGGGAAAAATGTAAGTGCTTCCTGAAAGGAAAATGGAAAGGAAAAGAATTGATCGCCGTTCCCAGTTTCAATCCTCTGCTGGAGGGGACGGATATCTTGAAAGAACAGGTGCTCAGCCCTTTTCTAGGGAATATTAAGAATTTTGAAGTGTACGTGGTTCATGGACAAGAAGTGTTTGATTTTGGAAAAGTGAGAGATATACCAACAAAGTAAAAAAGAGGAGTGGCCTCTATGGACCTACTTTGCACGTGCTTTTTGATTATATCCCTTCTGTTTCTGCTGATGGAATTCACAAAAGACTAAATGAGGGACTACGGGCTTATGGCAGCGAACACAGATGCCGGCTTTCTTCCGTTCGCTATAACTGGTGCGACGTTCCTGGTTCAATCGGCGGCTATTCTGGTGATAAAATTTGAGAAAGCGATTGGGATATTCAGAATCTTTTAGAGGAAGGGGCTGTTTTTTGGAGAGAGCATTGGTTTCTTCCGGGGATTTTTTTCTTTCAAATACCTGTTTCTTTTTCTCTTTTAATTTAGTAAGCCATTCTTTAAACATGGAATCACCTTTTATGAATTGATATGTGCTTTCTATTCACTTTTGACACCTGGAACAATAATACGTGCCCCTCCCACCCATTCGTACCTTAGTAATAAGGTGTTTTTGGGGGCAGTGGGTCTTTTCATACACGGTTAAGTATTTCTGAAACCCGCCGGAGCCTTCGATGTGAACATAATTTTTAACCGTAGTTCCATTATGGGCAATGGACTGCCGCAGCACCTGTTGAATAGCTTGATGCAACTTCTGAATTTCAGGGACTTTAAGCGTTCCTATCTTCCGCTTTGGATCTATCCCAGCATGATATAAAGCTTCCTGTGCATAAATATTACCAATCCCGGCGATGAAGTTCTGGTCCATTAACGTTACTTTAATATTTGCTTTTGGCTTTTTGGCCAGCATTTCCTTAAATTTGGTTGCCGTGAATTCTTTCCCTAAGGGCTCCGGGCCAAATTGTGCTAATTCTTTCTGTAATCGTGCTTCATTCAATACTCGAACTGAGCCAAATTTGCGAATATCAGTGTAGCTTAAAACTGAGCCATCCTGCAGATAGAATTTAACTCCGGCAAATTTCTCATCTTTTCCCAGGCTTTCAGGTTTAGGCGCGTAGTGAAAATGCCCGGTCATGCCTAAGCGTACCAACAGGTACTTCTTTTTTTCTAATTCTATGATAATGGCTTTTGCCCGGCGCCAGGCCCTAACTACAGTACTAGGGACAGCTTTTTCGATGCTCTTATCAACCCTTTTCCGCTCCAGCACTTGCGCCGACTGAATCCGCTTGCCTACGATGTGCTTATTGAGCTGTTGCACAATGGTTTCCACTTCAGGCAATTCCGGCATTAGTGGGAGTAACCCCACAAAATATATAAAGTTTTACCAATTGAATGACAGAATGACCCTGGAAAAGGATGAGCAGATATTAATGGTGTTACGAAAGTCACGGAAAGCGTATTTAGCGGAATATCTCTGTGGTGTCATTATACTGGGCTTATTGGTGGGGCTGGCAGCTAAAGGGGTTTTGTTGCCGGCACTGCCCCGAAATCTCACGCTGGGGTTTGCCTTATTTTGCTTGGGATTTGCGGAAGTAAAACGCTTGTTTCTCCGCTATAAAATCACCCCGACGAAAGTTATTACCATCCATGGGTTCATTAAGCAAACCAAAAAAAACATTTATTTCCACCCCCTGGCATTCATCCCCGACATCAATATCCAGCAGAGCCGGGCTCAGCGCATTCTGAATTACGGGACGGTGTTCTTAAGCGGGAGCGGAACGGGCTCGTTAGAGCTGAAAGATGTTGACTCTCCGCAGAAAGTGATGGAAATAATTGAAGGGCTGATAGAGCAGAACAAGAAGAGCCAAACCAGGACCATTCCTTCTTCTGATTAATATGGCTCTTGAGAAAATATTATCAATCTCAAGAACCAAAAAGTTTATTAAAGCAAAGAATTTAGGAGAGCATAAGTAGATTCAACTAAAAACAGAGGTGTTTATTATGTATGCTCCCCAACCGTATCCCCCTAAGCATCATACCAAATTTTATATCGTGATGACAACTTTAGTTATTGGGGCAATTTTGTTCGTGCTGTTTATGAATAATGATTCCAATAATTTCGGGCTGACCAGTTTTACCGTCAAAGATACCAATCAGGGGGGGGAAGAATTGGGAGTTTCCGATGCGCTGGATGCCAAACAGGTATTTCCGGACTTAAATCAAAGAGATAAAGATTCTTCTGCCAAGGAGTCATCCCAGGATCTGAATGAAGTTGATGTGTCGCTTTCATTTAATACTATTCCTGCAGTTAAAAAGGATGCAAAAATCAAAGATTTGGAACTGCATTTTGATGACCTTAATACCAAGATTGATGTCAATGGTGATAAATTAGAGCTGAATAACCTTAAGGAAGTAAATTTGAATGTCCGGGGCTTTGTAGGACAGATGGATTTTGACGACCAGGGTTTCTCATTAGATGGAACTGCCCGGGGAATAGCGGTTAATGATGTGAGCTTATCTTCCAAGGGGAATATCAGAATCTCTTTTAATAATCTGCATTATCGGTCCTTTTCCATCGATGAGATTGAATTAAATAATTTAGAACTCTCAAATGGGGATGGCATCTTAAAAGTGGCGGAGAAATTAAGCTATGCCTTGGAACAAGACCAATTGCTGATGTATTACTTCAATGGTGGCCTTACTATCGATCGGGATGCGGAAAATTCTCTGATGTTAGAAGGGGTTGCCAAAGGGATTGTGGTGAGCGGTGCTTTGCTGAATTTTAACCTGCGGTAGAAATTGGCACTATCAACACAACTTTAATACAGCCCTTTTTCTTTCCATTCTTTCTTCTTGCTTTCCCGGCGGTACTGGCCGTACTTGTCTTCAATGGAGAAAGAAATCGGCCGGGGAATAAGAGTGGCGCGCTTACATTCAGCACAGGCAGTTTTCAGCGTATATTTCTTACAGGCAGGGCATTGATGGATGTGCTCGGCCATGCTTAATCCTGCTTCTCTCGCTCAAAGGAGGCAGTGGAGAGTTTATCATTAAAAGAAGCGATTATTTCTTCTACTTTTAAGAGATGCTTTTCGGCCGGCTTGTAATCAACGTCCTCCAGCACTAAGCGGTAACGCCCCCCGCCTAAATAAAAGAGGATTACCGTGGGTGATACCTGTTCAACGCGATGCAAAGTTGATTTGATTCGTTCCACTCCTTCGGGATGATAGGTCTGCAGCCTGATTTCGCCGGTGATAACGACCTTGGGCGCCTTGAATTTGTCAACGATAGTGGCAGTCAGCTCTTCTGCCAGCTTTTTTTCCAAGCCCATTTTTTCTAAGCTGGCTGCGTTGGAGGCTACGTCTTTGAAACAGAGGTACAAGTGAGAATATTCCTTGAAGACCTTTTGAGATAATTCAGCATATAATGGCTCTACCGGACGATTTAATCTCTTAGCTAGATTCTTAACCAAGGTTTCTGCTTTCAATTCCTGCTTGATTTCTTCCAGCTTTTCTACCCGCTGGGTGGAATTGACTCGGCGCAGGGAAAGGTCAATATGGCCGCGCTCCAGGTCAAGGCGAAGAACTTTACAGACAATTTGGCGCCCCTCGCTGACGAATTCACGCAGATTACGAATTCGGCCCGGCGAGACTTCTGAGATATGGACCAGGCCGGATTTATGGGGGTACTCTAACAGATCGACAAAGACGGAACTGGGAAGGATTTTAGTCACTTTACACAGTACTATCTCTTCCTCCTCGGGCATTCCCGTGCGTTGGTAGAACATGGTAGTATCAGAAAGGAATCTATTTATAAATGTTGTTGGGAATTTAGCTACTATGAAACCCTCTCGTTCGCACCCTCGCTTTACGGAAAATCGCTCACGAATCACTTTATAATCAGAGAGCGAGGGCAAGGCAGTCTGACGAATAGTACAGTGCTCACTGGCCATTTGGCGAGGGTTTCATAGTAGCCTGGGAATTTGAGGCTAAGGAAAATTCATCAGTATGCCTGCAGTACCAAAAATAAAAAAATTATCGTAGCACGGCGTACAACACCATGATGGCAATGACACCCCAGATGAGGAACGCCAGCCACAGGGATTGTACCATGGCAAAACGCTTGGCAATCAAGGGCCTCATTGCTTTCAATATAGTTGGGTATAAAGGAAGCAAACCTACTCCAATCAGCATAGTGGAGAACAACAGCAAGGCGCCTATTTCCACGATGCTAAACCTTTGAAGGATATAATAGCCAACCACCACTATTATTGCTACAAAAAAGACTGTCATTAAAGATATGTTTTTCATCATGGCTTCTGCTACCCGCAATAGGTATTTGGGATTGATGAGCCATAATACCAATTTGAGCAATACCAGCACCGCTAATATGACTGCGAGAATTTCTATTGATCCCATAATACTATCACCTCAGGAAGGAAAATACGGAAGAACTTATATAGTTTTCTAATTGTAGTTCCTGACAAAGATAGTGCCTCTAGGCATAAAATTCTTCAGCTTCTTCCAGGCTTACCATTCTTTCCTGGATTTTTCCCTTACAATCATCCAAAATCCTACGTGATTCCGGAAGAGATTTCTGCGTTGCGACTGCCAGAATAGCAGCGATATGAGCGTACCACCCATCTAATAGTCCTGGTGCTACCACTATACGTGCTCCCTGCAAAAAACTATTCTTTGACAGATGTCCGTAGCGCTGATGTAATGCTTCTCCACCATACAGGAGAGCTTCAATATCTTTCGGCTCTTCAATAGAAGTTTTCCTCCATCCAATCTCATCGAGAGAGGAAGTGATGACTGCTGCTTCCGGCAATGTTCCCTGAAAAAGTTCTGGTTGCCATTGTCGATGAAGAGTATCAAGAAGAGAAAAGTACTTGGCACTAGGAGCTGAGGCTATTTTTTCTACCAGAAATAAGGTATACCTCGCAGCATCCTTTGAAACTGCTACCCCAATCAGGTTAAAATCAAGCATAGTTACTCCGCGAAGTGTCGCCTATAAAAAAATTATGAAAAGTGTCTTATTCCAACACTTCCAAAACCCTAGCAGAAATTCTTGATTTTCCGCCGGTGGGATAAGCAACTTCCTTGCTGCATACTAAACACAAAACGACATTGCTGGCGTTGCCAAAGATGATCTGTTCATTCTTGCACTTGGAACAGCGTACTTTAATGAATCGGCTTTTAGGTACAGTAATCATGTTTAAATCAACTCCACTTTCTTGGCGCGCCTGCCTTTTACCTGCATTGAGGATTTCTTACAGACACTGCAAGTGTAACGAAAATCAGTTTTCTTGGTGTCTTTAGCGCCAGAACGCTTGAATTTAGTAACTGCGGGCTTAGAATAACGACCCATATTTCCTATTCCCCTGGCTAAACCACGTTTTCGGGCTCGGTATTTTGATCCTCGCTTGAGTGAGGAAGGGGCTTTTTTCTTGTTCTGCGATACTTTTTGCTCTGTGTGTTTCTTACACGTTTTACAATACCGTTTAAGAGTTTTAGGAACTTTCATTGCTTAGTTGCTAAGAAGGTGGTTTATTTATAAAGATTTTGCTGTTCTCATTACTTTTTCACAAATTCGACCTGTGGGAGATTTCTAAAACCTTCATCTCCAGTGAGAAATTTCACCTGTAAACGTAAAGCTACCATGTATCCTACTACATCTGGAATGGACAAGCTTTTATGTTTTATTTTGAAAGACATAGCATTTTTAATATCATCAAAAGAAACCTCTGTCTGAAATGACAAAAATTTAGCTGTAAAATCATCAGCAACTCTTGAATCAACTTCTTTTTTAAGCCCATAGTTTAATTCTGCAAGATTAAAAATAGTAGTCACAGGAACAACATCTTGATAGGAAGTATATTTAGAATTACCTCTGAAAATCTCAAATAAAGCATAGGTATCAAAGAAAAAAATAAGATTAGACATCCCAACTTTCCTCATCGACTTCTTTTAGAATATCTTCAGTAGAGCGTCTAAATTTAATCTTCCCGAAAACTTCTCTGAGGACATTTGTTTTTTTGACTAAGAAAATTTCAACGTTATCGCCTGCTTTAAGATGTTCAGTTTGAACTAGACCCTTGGGGATAACAATTCCAAGCGATCCTCCCCATTCACGTACTTGTGTTTCAACTGCTTCCATTTTATTATATAAATATAACTTAGTTTATAAATTTTATCACAATAAAGCCAATTTCCCTGTTATCCCATCTATCTTCTCTTCCTCATCCGGCCCTATGCCGACGCAGGTTTTAGTACCGGGAGCCACCACTGTATGACCAGCATCGGTAATTAAAGCAGTAGTAAGTCCGGCATCCTTCGCTTGCTGCAAATAAGAAAGAAGTTCTTTCTCATCCTTGACTTTGAGAACGATTTTTGCCATGCCTTGTTTGCGCCAAGTGCTCACTAATTTAGAATCTGACTTGAGAACAGCTTCCACCGATGCATGGGCTGCCTGCGCTGCTAATTTTCCTTTGGGGAGCTTTAAATCCTGACGAATGAGAATTACTTGTTTAAAATTGAGCATTATATGTTAAGAAAAGAAAACGAGTTTAAAAAATGATTGGTTGCTCAACGATAATATACAGGAAGGGGAATTCTATCAGATGTGCGAACAATGCTTCCATAATTTTTGAAAACACCATAGAACTTATGAATATCTCCCTTTGCTGCTGCAAGCTGGTGTTTATCCTCACCTACTAAAACAGCACTAATACATTTGCTGGGTCGATGTGACCAATGATTAATATGGGGACTGGGAATTAGTTCTGCTTCACGAAATTCCAAGCGACAACCATAATGCGCAGCAATACGAGCAGCATTAGGCAGGGCACCGGTACTTGGAAATAAATTTTTAGCTTCAAATAATCTGGGAACTACGTGATATACCACTACTGAATTCGAATTTGGTTGTAAGGGCATTTTTCTTCCTTTTTTCTGAGTCTCACAAGTAACTTCTTTACTTCCCTATTCCCTTCCATTCCTTGTCAAACAAGGCGCTGAAGTATTCCACAAAGTAAGGAGCTTCGACCCACACGGCGCAGTCATAACTCTTGTGCACTTTGGTGTCGTCAGTTAAATACAGCAACAGTTCTTTGTCATCAACCACGCAGAATCTGGCGTTGCTATTCTTGTATTGCTTTACATTCGCAATCTTAGAAAAGTTTTCCACTGCTTCCTTAGGAGTACTGGATGGAACAAAAATACGAACGTCCACCCCCGCTTTGACTAATTTCTTGATGGGAGCAGAGAGCAATTCAAACTTGCGTTCCACGCCATCTTTGGATAACATCAAGGTAACGCTTTTCTTGGCGTTTTTAACCATGGTGGTTAAATGTTCATGAACTTTCTGCCGGCCTCGAAATGAGCCAGACTTGTCCGTAGGATCAACTAACTTAATTCCTTCGGTGTGCAGGACATTTAATTCGCCCAGTAACTCGCTGCCATTTAATTGAGAGAGAATTTGATTGCGTTGGTCAGCTTCTTCCACCACTTTCTTCTTAACCCGCTCAACGACTTCCGCAGGGGGAACCGCTAAATATTTGATAGGCTTGCCTATTTTAACAATAATGAATCCTTTCTTTTCCAAGGATTCCAGAACATCATAGGCTCGTGAACGAGGAACATTAGAGATATCAGACAATTCACCAGCGGTAGAAACTCCTCGAGACAAGAGTGCAATCCAGAGCTTACTCTCATATGAATTCAGGCCGAAGTCCTTCAGCTTGTTCAAAAAGTCCTTTT
>Ga0209541_10007758_pt1 | contig 17934 bp, 23 predicted proteins | sample RifCSPlowO2_01_FD_184027 | JGI IMG/M metagenome (GOLD analysis project Ga0209541, IMG submission 184027) | Groundwater microbial communities from Rifle, Colorado - Rifle CSP2_plank lowO2_0.1 (SPAdes) (version 2) | ecosystem: Environmental > Aquatic > Deep subsurface > Groundwater | place... | reverse complement strand
TAATATTAAAAAAGACAAAGAATAAAATAGTTTTGGTTTATACACACAAGTAACATGACAAAATACAAAATAATTTATGACAGAGAAGCCTGCATTGGAGCGTTAGGTTGTTTGGGGGTTAGCGAAGACTTATGGGAACTAAAGGATGACGGCAAGGTTGACCTGAAAGGTGCAGTCTTCAACGAAGAAACTAAAAAATGGGAATTGATTGTTGATGAAAGCGACTTTGATGTTGCAAAAGCCTCCGAGGATGCATGTCCTGTTCAGGCAATAAGAGTTGAAGAAGTTGAAGATTAAATATTCCTTATAATTTCAACAAATAATTTCTTGTCCTTTAAGGGTATTGTAATGAAATCATAATTTGAATCCTTTATTTTTCCTTTTGACACCATTGATCTTGAAGACTTTAATGATTTCAATGCTGTGCAATGGGGGCACATTGATTTATTCCCAACAAGAACTTCATAGCATTTCATTCCTTTTCTGCTTCCTATTTTTTTTCTTAATTTCTCATTAATCCAGATTACATTATTATTTTCATCTATTATTGATATCCCATCGATTGGATTCTCCAGCAATGATTTTATCAAGGCTCCTATCTTCTTATTTTTCAATAAGCTTAGCATCGGAGATTTTGACAATGACCAAAGCTTTGCCATGCCAATACTCCTGCACTCCACCAGGCCATTCTGATTGAGCTTTTCCAAAGACTTAGCCACGGTTCTTCTGTCACTTTTTATCTTCCTTGATATTTCAGATATTGAATAAGAATTCTCCTTTAATTCCTTCAGTATTTTATTTTCAATATCCATAATTTTTCTATGATTGATATATTTATAATCCTTATGAATCCGCAATATTGTTCCACAATACAATAATATTTATAAATGGTCATATCAGGAAAATAACATGGAAATTTATTTTGATCATGCTGCAACAACCTATATGGATCCAAGAGTAGTTGAGGCTATGAATAGATATTTCTCAGATGAATATGGAAACCCAGGAAGCTTTAACACCGTTGGTTTGAGAGCAAAGCAGGCGGTTGATGAATCAAGGAAAAAGATTTCTGAGCTGTTGAATTGCGATGAAAAGGAAATAATATTCACAGGCTCCGGAACTGAAAGCATTAACCTTGCTATAAAGGGCTTTGTCAGGGCCAACAAGAGCAAAGGCAATCATATAATCACACAAAAAACAGAGCATGAAGCTGTTTTGGAAACATGCGAATATCTTGAGAAAGAAGAAGGATTTAATGTTACCTACCTTGATGTTGATGAATATGGATTAATTAGTTTGGAAAATCTAGAAAAATCAATAACAGACAAAACAATCCTTGTTTCAATAATGTATGCCAACAATGAGATTGGGACTGTCCAGAATATAAAAGGAATTTCTGAAGTGTGCAAAAAGCATAATGTTAAATTTCACACAGATGCATGCCAGGCTGCAGGTTATCTTGATATTGATATAAAAAATCTGGGAATTGATTTGATGAGCATAAACGGAAGCAAGCTTTATGGTCCAAAAGGGATTGGGCTGTTATATGTTAAAAGAGGAACAATGTTAAAACCAATAATTCATGGCGGTGGACAGGAATTCGGTTTGAGATCAGGAACTGAAAATGTACCTTACATCGCTGGAATTGCAAAAGCATTGGAGATTGCACAAAGAGAAAAAGATAATGAAATAATCAGATTAACAAACTTAAGGGATTATCTAATAAACAATATCTTAGAAAGAATTCCCAAATCATTTTTGAATGGACATCCATCAAGCAGACTGCCAAACAATGCAAACATAACATTTCTGGATGTTGAAGGAGAAGCAATAATGCTCATGATGAATGAATATGGAATATGTGCTTCATCAGGTTCAGCATGCACTTCAAAGACACTGGATCCAAGCCATGTCATCTTAGCAATAGGATTGCCATATGAAGCTGCTCATGGGAGCATAAGATTTACACTAGGTAAAAGAACAACAAAAGAAGGCGTTGATAAATTAATTGATGTATTACCCGGAATTATAGAATATTTAAGGCAGGTAAGCCCTGTTAATTTAAGTTTAAAGGATGTAGAAAGATGAATATGGCAGATGTTAAATCACACGATAATACAAGCTGGTTTTACACAGATACTGTTAAAGACCATTTTTTTAATCCAAGAAATCTTGTTAAAAAAGATAATGAAATTGAAGTTAAAGATTTTAATGGCGTTGGCAGCGTCGGTAGCCCCGCATGTGGAGATCAAATGTCATTATGGTTAAAGATTGATGAAAATGAAATAATAAAAGAATGCAGATGGAGATGTTTTGGGTGCGCTAGTGCAATTGCATCAACCTCCATGCTAAGTGTCATGATAACTGAAAATGGCGGAATGAAGATTAATGAAGCAATGAAAGTTAAACCTCAAGACATAGTAAAAAGGCTTGATGGATTGCCTGCAAGAAAATTTCACTGCTCTGTATTAGGAGATAAGGCACTAAGAGCTGCCATAAATGATTACTTCAAGAGGAGTGGGCAGAATGAAAAGGTTATTGTTGAAGGTGCAAAGATTGTTGATAAAATCCTCAAGATAACCGATAAGGACATTGAAGAAGCTGTACTGGAGGGAGCAGATACTTTTGAAAAAGTCCAGAAGAAAACAAAAGTAGGGATAAGCGACAAGACATGCATTCCAGAAGTTGAGCAGTTAATCAGATTCTACAAAGAAAAATATTTTGGATAAACTTAAAAATTCTTGATTTTATGAATTGGAAAACTATTTAAACTGTGAGTTTATATATATAAACTGTGAGTTTATATGAAAAATATAACAAATAACGAAATGCTTTTTGTATTGACTTTATTCAAAAACCCCAATAGAGAGTATAATGCAAGCAATATAGCAAAACATATGGGGATTAGTCCAATGGGTGCCTTGAAGATAGCTAAGAGACTTGAAAAAGAAAATATACTAATATCAAAAAAACTTGGAAAAGCTGTATTCTATAGGTTAAATACAGAAAATAATTATACAGAACAATACATTAAATTCTTATTAAAAAGGGAATGCGAATTATCTAATTTATACACAAAAATATGGATTAATGAAATCAAAAAGATAAAAAATTCAGATTCTGCCATCTTATTTGGCTCTCTTTTAAAAAAATACAAGGAAGCAGGAGATATAGATGTTCTTTTTATTACAAATAAAGAGAATTTTTCTAAATTAAAAAAAGAGATAGAAGAAATTAACTTAATAAATATCAAAAAAATACATCCAATCTATCAAACAAAAGAGGATTTTAAGAACAATATCTTAAAAAATGATAAAATTATATTAAATGCTATGAAAGGTATTATTGTTTTTGGGGAAGATTTAATAGTAAAATTAATTGAAAAATGAGTCATACAAAAAATAAAGTTGAATGGTGTTTGAAAAAAGCAGAAAAGGAATTAGAGAAATCTGAAAAACACAGGGGGCTTGTCAGGATAGAACCTGATTTAAAAAAAGCAAGGGAACATGTAAACAAAGCAGAACATTATCTAAAAGCCACTGATTATCTAAGAAAAGGGGATTTTTCAGATATAAGTGCTAGCACAGTTTTTTATTCCATGTACCATTGCTTACTTGCAATTGCTTTAAAGTTTGGTTATGAATCAAGAAATCAGGAATGTACCTTCGCATTAATTCATTATTTAATTGAAGAAAGAGAAATAAATCTTGATATAAATCTATTAAATAAAATAGCATCTTTAAATATTAAAGAAGGAGAAAAAACTGGTGTTGAGATAAGAGAGCAATATCAGTATGGAACAAGTTTATCAATTAAAGATAATCTTTATAAAGAACTTTTTGAATTGGCAAAGAATATTATTTTAAAAACAAAAGAAATAATAGAAAAATAAAATGATGGATTATAATAAACTAAATCTTAAGGTGGGTTTGGAGATTCACAGGCAGATTGAGGGTAAAAAATTATTCTGCAGATGCCCATCTAAGCTATCAGAAGGCGTTCCTGACTTGGTTGTAAAGAGAAATTTAAGGGCTGTTGAATCTGAGATTGGAGAACAAGACAAATCTGCCGTCTTTGAAATGCTCAAGGAAAAAAATGGAATTTATGAAATATTTCATGAAAGCTCATGCTTGATTGAACTTGATGAGGAGCCCATTCTTGAAATCAACAAGGATGCATTAAGGACTGTGCTGACTGTCTCAAAGTTATTGAATTGTGATATCAGCGAAGATTTAATCATGATGAGAAAACAGGTATTGGATTACAGCAACACTTCCGGATTCCAAAGAACAGGATTAGTTGCAAGAAATGGCTATGTAAATGTTAGTGATAGGGTGATTGAAATTGAAAGCGTTTGCATAGAAGAGGATGCTGCAAGAAAGGTAAAAGAGGATAGCAAAAATATTGTTTACAGATTAGATAGGTTGGGAATTCCCTTGATTGAAATTGCAACTGCCCCAGACATAAAAAATCCTGAAGAGGCAAGAGATGTTGCTGCTCACATCGGGATGATTTTGAAATCAACCGGTAATTTCAAATCAGGAATTGGAACTATAAGGCAGGATCTGAATGTTTCAATAAAGAACGGCGCAAGAGTTGAAATCAAAGGTGTCCAGGATTTAAGGCATATTCCAAAAATAATTGAGAATGAAGTTAAAAGACAATTGAAAATAATTGAGAGCAAGAAGAAAGTCAACGAAGAAGTGAGAAGGGTCAATGACAATCTTGAGACTGATTTCTTGAGGCCAATGCCTGGTTCTGCTAGGATGTATCCTGAAACTGACATTGCAGAGATATATACAAAAGAATTATTGAAGGAAGTCAAGCTGCCTAAGTTAATTGTTGAAAACGTGAAAGAATTGGTGAAGAAAGGGTTAAGCGAGGAAATGGCAAAAGAGGTTATCAAGAGAGAAATTAATCTGGATGGTTATGGGTTAGATATCAAACTAGTCGCTGATGTACTAATTGAAAGGCCAAAGGAGATTAAAAAAAGATTCAAGATTGATGTCAAAGAAGAAAATCTTGAAAAAGTCCTGGAACTATTAAAAAATAAGAAGATAAGCAAGGATGTTGTCGTTGATGTCATAATTGATTTGGAGAATGACAAGTTCGATGATTCCAAATATGAAAAGATTGACAAAAAAATAATTGAAAATGAGGTTAAGAATCTATTCAAGAATGATTTGAGTGTCAAGGCAATGATGGGAATATTAATGGGAAAATACAAGGGAAAGATATCTGGCAATGAATTAATTGAGATTATAAAAAAATATGAAAAATAGATTTATCTTTTTTTAATCATATCTTCCATAATTTGTTCTATCTTAGCACTCATATTATATCCTTTACTCTTACAGAAGTTTCTGAATTTTAATGCTATGGATTTATCAATTGTAAAATTAAGTCTTGTTTTTGTTTTTATCTTTCTTGTTTTCTCGAATTCTATTAAAGAATCAAACAATACTTTATCTTCTTTTGCTATTCTTTTTGCTATTTTTTGTAATTTACTTGATGACATTTTTTAACATTTCCTCAATTCTTTTTATACTAGTTATATTTTTTAATAACATCTCTTTTATTAATCTTAGTGTTTTATCATTATATATTTTGTGCCCCTCATATTCTGTATATGTTTTTATTAATAATAATGCAGTTCTTTTGTTTCCTTCCTCAAAAACATGGTCTATCAATATAGCTCTTATCAACAAAGATAATGCTTTTATCCAATTCTCTGTTTTTTTAGCATGGCTTAAAGCAAAATCCAAGCTTGGTTCGTTGAGTAAATTTCCCCCCTCAAACTCCTGATTGAAGGATATAATATCTTTCTTTGTTAATATAAATTTCATATAATCGGTGTGTATAAATGTGTATTTAAATCTTTTGATTTCAAATAATTAAGAAATGAAAAAAGAAATTAATGTTTTCTTTTAGCTTTCTTTCTCTTTGGTTTTTTATCTCTCAAAACTTTCTTTGCTTCTGCTTCCATCATCCTTTCAAGCTTTATTGACTCATCAAGAATCTTCCTTACCATAGGCTTGGCTTTTTTCTTTGCTGTCTTTGCAATTCCCCTAGCATATTTAATCAATGTTCTTATCTTTTTCATTTTCTACCTCCTTTTTTCCTCCATAATAGACCTTACAAGATTAACACCTATTATCAAGGCTATTAATATGAAAATAACTGAGAACAAAGGAATATTAAAGATTAATGGTGCAAGATTTGCCTGCATTATCAAAGCAGCTGCAATAAGCAAACCAGCCGTTACTATCCCTGCAGCGAGCCTGTTAATTGCTGTATCAAGGTAAAGTGTAAATTTTTTTATGTCTTTGTCTTCAATGTCAACCCTTACCCTTCCTTTTTTCAGGATTTTTTTTATTTCATCCGGAAAATTAATGAAATCCTTCCTGAATCTCCACATGTTTTTCTTGAATGCTTCAAAGAAATAACCTGAAGATTTTCTCTTTTCCTCTAATCTTTCAACATAAGGCTTGCATGTCTTTACAAAATTAAATTTAGGATCCAATTCCTTTCCAAATCCTTCAACCGTTGCTGTCGCCTTAATCAACAAGACAAAATTAGTAGGGAACTTCATCTTATACTTCCTAGCAAGAGTTAATATGTCATACAATGCAGATGATATATCCATTTTCTCCAATGTTTGATTATAATATTTCCCAAGGTGAGATGACAAATCCTCCTTGAACTGCTCAATATTTATCTCCTCATCAACAACCTGCAAATCAATCAAGGATTCTGCCAGCATCTCCCTATCTCCTTTTATCAAGGCTACAAACACATTCTCAAAATTATCCCTCAACTCCCTTGAAATGTGCCCTACTATTCCAAAATCCAACAATGCCAATTGATTTCCTGGCGTTACAAAAACATTTCCCGGATGAGGATCTGCATGAAATGTTCCATACTCCATCGTCTGCTTTATGTAAGACTCAACTATCTGCTTCACATAGAATGCCCTATTTTTTTCTGTCTCAGTTATCTTGACACCCTTTATGAATTCCATCGTGAGAACCCTTTTTGTTGTATGGTTCCAGTAAACTTTTGGAATCTTTATGGGGTCATTCCTGAAATTATTGTAGAAAGTATCTATGTTTCTCGCTTCAACGAGATAATCCAATTCATTCTTTGTGTATTCCTCAAATTCCTTTACAATCTCCATAAAATTGTAATCCTTCAATTCCGGATAATGCTTTTCCACCAAATGAGCCAGATGATACAACAGCTGTATGTCTGTTTCAAATATTTTCTCTATATTCGGCCTCTGAACTTTCACAGCAACAACCTTTCCGTTATTCAGCATTGCCTTGTGCACCTGCCCGACGGAAGCTGCTGCTATCGGCTCGCTGTCAAATTTCAGAAACAATTTTGATAAATGCTGCCCAAATTCTTTCTCTATGATTTCTTTTACTTTTTCAAACTTGAACGGCTTGACTTCATCCTGTAGCTTTGAGAATTCCCTTGCATATTCCTTTGGAATCAAATCCCCCCTCAAGCTTAACAACTGTCCTAATTTCACGAAGGCGCCTGACAAATACTCCATTGCCAACCTTAACCTTCTTGGAATTTCTGATTTATCCTGGACATATTTTGGAGAATGATTTATAGGGATATGCCTCTTCAGCTTCAGCTTGTCCACCAAAAGAAATAATTCCTGTTCTGCTAAAACCATTGCAATCTGCTTTAGCCTAGACACCTCTTTTATTGTTGTAATCAAAGACATAATTTAGAAATGTTTTGATATGTTTATATATGTTTTTATTCAACCAAGATTCGCTACTTCCTTAAGGATTTTACTTGAACTTAAATTATTTGTGGAGGTCACATAATCCGAGCTTGAGCAATAAGGGCACCTTGGATTGTTTCCCCTGCTAGGATCATGATTAAAATAATACCTGCATTTTGTGCAAACATATCTTGCCTTGTTATTGTTGATTATTTTTTGTTTCTTAACCGGCTCTTCAATATTTTTTATTGCATCTACTCTTTTGTTCTTTGGAATTCTTTCTCTGCAATCAGAGCACATTCTTATTGTTGAACTGCCCTTAACAGAATATTTGATATCTGAGATTGGCATCAACCTTTTGCATTCATCACACATTATTTGCTTATTGTCTTTCATTTTAAGCCGCCCTCTCTTTAATTCTTCCATTCTCATAAATCTTATCAAAGAGTTTCATCTCTCCAAGTTCAAAGGTTTTTACAATTCTCTCTGGAGATTTTGAAGGGCTTGGATAAAGTCTATAAACTCCTTTAATCTTGATTGAGTCATATTGAAAAGAATCAAAGAAGAATTCTTCCATTAATCCATCCCCATCAAAATGGGTTACTTTTCCCATTCCCAAATGAGCATAAGAACTTCTCTTAATTTGATATGCATCCACCTTCTTTCCCTTACTTGCCATATGATAAGGTATTATTTTAGCAATCTCCGTCTTCGTTCCTATCGATCTGTTGGAATTTCTGCTATCGCTGTAAATAAAATCTGTTGGAAGTCCTTTCATCAAAGAAAAATTTTCTAATGAATTGGGATTATTATTCAAACATCCTACTCTAACAATATTCCCCATTTGGCTGTTGTATATGTATGCACCATCCTCTCCTTCGTTTTCTTCTTCATTCCGTAGAAAATTTGAAAACTCCTCAAATGTCAATAAAGGTTTTGAATCGTTGTATTCATCAGTAATAGTTTTTTCCAATCCTTTCTCCATCTTAAAATCATTAATCATATTTTCTTCTTTCAAAGAATCAAATATATGTAATCCATCCACCAAGAAAATAAATCCATGGTAGGGCATATTATTATCAGAACCTTCCTTTAGTAACTTATTATTGACCATTAATCTTCCATCCCTAATCCTGGGCTCAGCTTCATCCCTTTGATTATAAAAATCCAAAAATGTTTCGTAATGGTGCATTACAAGCCAAGGGAAGATATTTTTTTCCATAGACTGTTTATCCGACAAATCCTTTTTATATCTACCTATCGATTTTTTTTACTTTTTGGCAAAAAAAAGCAAAAGTTTATTAATTAATAAAGAAATATCTAAAAGCAATGGTAAAATTAGACTACAACCTCATCTATTTACAGTCCGAAAATGCCAGGATGACGTTAAAGGATATAGCCAATCATTTAAAAAAGAGCCCACAAAGGCTAAAATATTCCCTTTCCATATTAAACAAAGAAAATATCCTTGCAAATCCTTTTTGCATATTTGACTACTCTTATTTTGGCTTGATATTATTCAGAGTTTATTTCAAGGGAGGTTATATTCACGACCAGGACAAAGAAAGCATAATAAAAGAACTCAGCGAGAATAATTTCATAACATCAATATATGAATTAACAGGAGAGTTTGATTTCGTCGTTGAATTTGCCTCTCCAAATCCCTCAAAATTCAACAAGGAACTGAAAAAAATATCCTCAATAAATTCAATGCTGAAGGATTACAAGATTATATTAAATCTAGTTACATATATTTATCCCAGGATTTACATGTCAAAAAATAATGACTTGAATGTCCTTAATGCAGAGAAGATAATCGGTGGCGACAGAGGAGTGGAGATATTCAACAAGAATGAAAAAGAATTCATAAAAAATCTGATAGTTAATCCGACGATGAGAATAACAGAGATCTCAAACAAATCAAAATTGAATATAAAAACTGTAAAGAAGATCCTAAAAAGTTTGATCAAAAAAAACATAATCAAGGGATTCAAATATGATGTAGATACAATAAAATTGGGTATCAACAAATCCAGATTATTCCTTAAGTTGCATAATTTAGACATTAATAGGGAATCAGAGCTTATGAAATACATGTTGAATGCAAAAGAGATTATTCAGGTCAACAAAACCGTCGGAGACTGGGATATGGAGATTGACATTGAATCACTGGATAAAGGGAAGATAAGATATATTACAAGACAAATCAGGGAATTGTTTAGTGATTTAATTGAAAGATTTAACATAATTGAGTTCTACAAGTATTACAAGAGATCTTATTTGCCTTCCTATGTTTTCAAGGAAGGGGAAGACTTTAAAGATAAATTAATTATCATTGATTTGAAGAATTGATGCCTCTGTAGCTTAATAAGTAAAAATTTATAAACATTAAAAATATATTATGATATAAATATGCCTCGATAGCTCAGTTAGTAGAGCAGCAGAATGATGCTGAATCTCGTAAACTGCAGGCCGGGGGTGCAAATCCCTCTCGAGGCTCATTAAAATGGTGAGAATATATTTTAAAGATAAGAATATAAGAAATAAATTCTTTAAAGACTTAATTAGATGCTCTAACCTAAAAACTTGGAAAGAGTTAAGAAACAAATTTAATATTCCTAGGACAAATCTTGAAAATTATAAAAATGGAAAATTAACCATACCAAAGAATGTTTATGATAATTTTAATCTTTTTCTACCTAAAAAACTAATGAAATACTATTCCTTTAAAATTAATTCAAAAGAGGATAAATGGGGGGCAATTAAGGGTGGAAAAAATAATTATATTAAAAATAAACCTATTTATGATATGGGCAGAAAAAAAGCTTGGGGAGTAACAAGAAAAAAATATAATATTGAAAAAATAAATATTAATATTCCTATTACTTCAGAATTTTGTGAAGTTTTAGGTGCTTTTATAGGAGATGGATCACTAAATATATATCAAAATAATAAATATTTTGTTCAATTTACAGGAGATTCAAGATACGATTTGGATTATTATAAAAATAGAATTATCCCTCTTGTAAAAAGTCTGATTAATAGAAATCCCTATATCAGGATTAAAGAAAATAGTATGTGGGTTACCTTTTATTCTAAATACCTTTTAAAAATATTAACTGATAGATTTTCTATGCCAAAAGGAAAAAAGGTTTATACTGTTAAAATACCTAATGAGATTCTAAAAGATAAAACTAAATTAATTTTTACATTAAGAGGGATATTTGATACTGATGGCTGTGTGTTTTTTGATAAAAGAAAGATTTACAAAAAACCTTATATTAGAATAGCATTACAGTTAGCAAATAGGGATTTGATTGAGCAAGTATCCAATAGATTAACTTTTTTAAATATACCCCATACAAAATATGATAAAATAAGTGTAGGAAGCTTTGGAGCTTATACAATTCAAATTAATGGAATGGATAATGTTAAAAAATATTGTAAAATAATAGGATTCTCCAATCAGAGACACTTGAAAAAGTTAAATTTTAATTTTCAAAAGCTTTAAAAGAAGATATTTAAATTTAATTCTATGATAAAAAAGAAAGTCAAGAGAAAACCAGTATGGAAAGCTTTTAAGAAGAAACATCCTGACAAGAAACATGGAAAAAGAGCCTTTAGAAAAAAGAAGGCTTAAATTTATGCGGAAGTGCCAGAGTCTGGAAAATGGGCAGGTTAGATTATAAGAAATTATAACTATGCTAAACTTAAGTTTTCCAATGAGAAATCCTGTGGCTTAGTGCCTACGCAGGTTCAAATCCTGTCTTCCGCATTTTCTATTTTAGATACTTTTAAAAAATAATTTTAATTCTAGATTACATGCCTCATTGGCTCAGCATGGTAGAGCGTCGCATTGGTAATGCGGAGGTCCGGGGTTCAAATCCCCGATGAGGCTTTTCAAAACCCTTTTATACCTCCTTAAATATATATTTTAAATGGTAGATGTAGATATTAAAACCGAATACAGCAAACTGAAGTACAAGCTGCCAAAGTTTGAAGAGATTAATGACGACTTTGAATTAGAGTTCATCAAGGAGAAACCATTTATTCTAAGGCAGATAAGAAGGAGGATGAATGAAAAAGTAATATTCTTCTGCAAGATTATAGAAGGACTGTTATATCCAACTCAACAGCATATCATAAATGTCACAGAGATAAAAAATTTCTCTGATGAAGAAAAAAAGAAAATCCATGATATATACAAAAGATTAATGCATTATGAGAGGCAGTCTTTGCTGCTGGATGTGACCCCAAATGACAAGGAGGATGTAGAATTCATAAATGGCGTCTTTGATTTTTGGAGAAAAATAAAAAAACAAATGGAAAACATAGTCAAGAAGATGCAGGATTCATGGAAAAAGGAATTTGATTCAGAGAAAAACAATTATTTTGGATAAAAAATGAGGCTGATAATTTTAGGCCCCCCGGGAGCTGGAAAAGGAACGCAGGCTAAGCTCATAGCTAAAGAGTATTATCTGAGAAATATCTCCATTGGGAGTGTTTTAAGAAGAGAGGTTAAAAATAGGACAAAACTTGGATTGAAGATAAAACCTTATATTGAAAGGGGGGATTTAGCTCCTGATCATATCGTATACAAGATTGTCAAAAAGTACATTAAAAAGGGAAATTTCATTCTTGACGGCTTTCCAAGGCACATGAGCCAGGTTAAAATTATCAAAGAAAATATCAATGCCGCGATATTTCTGGACTGCAAAAAATCAGAGATAATCAAAAGGTTAAACAAAAGGAGAAGCATCAAGCACAGGAAGGATGATGAAAAGGAAACAATCGAGTACAGATGGCTAATCTATAAGAACCAAAGCCTGCCAGTTGTAAATCATTACAAGAAAAAAGGCTTGTTAATTAAAATTAAAGGGAATCCCGGCGAAAGAACCGTCTTTAAGGAAATCAAGGAGAAACTAAACAGGTTATTCTAAAAAATCCTTTTCTGCTGTTATTCTTTCACTGATTTCATTCCTCAAGTTTTTACTGAATAATTTCTCAACATCTTTCGGGTGATTGCTTAACAGCCATGCAAGCTTTATGAATGCAGTTTCCAATGTCAAATCCAGATAATCTCCAATTAAATATGGCTTTATTTTTCTTCCACAAGAATAAATGTTCAGGTTTACGTTGCCGAATATCGCCTGGGTTATAATGACTTTGGGCATCTTTAACCCCTTTAATTCGTCCAGTATCTCCTCATTCTTATCTTCAACCGGCATGTGCCCCAATCCTGTCCCCTGTATTATCAATCCATCAAAATTCCTGAATAAAGACAATTCAGACTGATCCATGTTGGGGTGCACTGTCAAGATTCCTATTTTTAGGCTTTCCTTGAATAATTTCAGATTTAATTTTCTTTCTTCCTTATTGTAGTGTTTACTGAAGAATTTTATATTATCTCTTGATACTAAAGCTATAGGCTGCGTGTTTACCGCCTTGAATGCATCCCTTCTTGATGAATGCAATTTCTTTGTCTTTGTTGCAGGAAGTATAAAGCATGATTCATCTTCCATTGAAGAGTGCATGCATATCCCAACATCCCTGAAATCTGTTCCTAAAATGAATTTGATTGCTAGATATAAGTTCAAGAAAGAATCCGATGATGGCCTGTCTGAGGATCTTTGCGAGCCAACCAAGATAACCGGCATTGACAACCCTTCCAATGCAAAGGATAATGCTGCTGAAGTGAATGCCAAGGTATCTGTTCCATGGGTGACTATGATTCCCCTTGCATCTTTCACTTTTTCAATCTCCCTTGCCAGCTTGTTGTAATGCTCAAACCTAATATTCTCCGATAACAGGTTAAAAACCAGCCTTGAATCTATGTAAGCAAGTTCCTTTATTTCCGGATATTTGATTAGCAAGTCTTCTGCTGAAAAACTGGGATTTACAGCTCCTGTTTCATAATCCACTCTAGAGCTTACAGTTCCTCCAGTGTGAAGAATAATTATTTTCGGCAGAGATTTATTTTGTTTGATTTTTAAATTTGATTTTTTTATTTTTTGTGGCAATAATTTTATTGATTCTATATTTTTACCGTCGATGGATAAATTATATCCAGAATTTAATTTTATTATTTTTTTATTGCTCTTGGATGGCATCAATCTCCCCTTAAGCTCTTCTTTTTTTGTTTTTATCTGAATCAAATCACCCAATTTTTCTTTCATAAACTTAATTTAAAAATAATATTAAATAATATTTATATAATGTAATATATATATTGCAGTTAAAGAACCTTTAAATATAAGTTATGCATTTTAAGGGTTATATAAGTTCAGAAGACGATTTTGATTTTAATGTGGCGTTAAAATCAAATTGTGTGGCGTTTTGTTCTGTGTAATGTTTGTATTTAGTCGAACAAGTTTCGTGGCGTGAAGTTTTGTTCTGAGAGAGAGTAGTCAATACTCAAATATAAATATATGGGAAAAACAAAATATATATCGTAGAATATATATAAAAAGGGGGATAAAAAAATGGACTTTTTATTGAAAAGTGCAATGGAAGGTTTGAAGAACTCAAACTTTGAAAATGTAGAAGTAGGAAAAGCAAACATAAAGGTTATTGGTGCAGGTGGCGCGGGAAATAATATGGTTTCCTGGTTATATAAGAAAGGCATACAGGGTGCTGAGATATTAGCATGTAATACAGACAAACAACATCTTGATATTTCTGAGGCTGATAAAAAATTCTTAGTTGGTCCCAATATAACAAGAGGGCTTGGTTGCGGTGGTTATGCCGCCAAGGGTACTGAAGCTGCAAGGGAAAGTCTTCAGGAGATCAGAGAAAACCTAAAGGGATCAGACATGGTATTCATATGTGCGGGTATGGGAGGAGGAACAGGAACTGGTGTAAGTCCAATAGTTGCACAGGTTGCAAAAGAAATGGGTTCAATTGTAATTGGTACTGTTACGATGCCATTAGACATAGAGAAAGCAAGAGTTGACAAGGCAGAGTTCGGTCTGGAGCAGTTAAGAGACAAATGTGATACTGTAATTGTAATTGACAACAATAGATTGGTTACAATTGCTGGTAACTTGCCATTAAAACAGGCATTCGCTGTTGCTAATGAGCTAGTAAGTACAATGATCAAGGGAATTGTTGAAACAATTGCAGTCCCATCTTTGGTTAACTTAGATTATGCAGATGTAAAGGCAATAATGAGCGATGGTGGAGTTTCCGTCATTGGTATTGGAGAGTCAGACACTGCAAGCAGAGTGGATGAGGCTGTTAAGAGAGCATTAAGCAATCCATTGCTGGATGTAAGCTATGATGGAGCAACAGGCGCTTTAATCCACATAACTGGCGGGGATGACTTGACACTGGATGAAGTAAGCAGAGTTGGTGAAGTTGTTACAGAAGCATTGGACGATGATGCAACAGTCATCTGGGGAGCAAGAATCAGTGATGATATGAAAGGAAAGATAAGAGTTATGACAATAATAACCGGGGTTACATCTCCTTACGTACTTGGTAAAGTTGACGCTCGACAACGAGATAAAGCTCAAAGAAGATTTGGTGAAGAGCTTGGAATTGAAATGGTAAGGGCTTAAATCCTTCTTAACCCCCTGTGATAAGAAGCCCTTATCTTTTTCTTTTTTTTATTTTTTTAAAAAACTTTAAAGATTTTTCTGAGATTCATCCTTTATGATAATCAAAGATCGGGATATTAGTGGGATAGTTTTTGACCTGGATGGCACCCTTGTTTACACAAAACCAAAGTATAGATATCTAGTTGTAGGGAACACTTTAAATGAATTAGGGATAAAATCAACCAAGGATATTATTGATAGGTTTTGGTTTGAATCAGACAGAAACAAAATAATTCAGGAACATTTCTTAATAGATTATAATATTTTTTGGAATGAGTTTAGAATATGGGATAATGTTGAATTAAGAAAGAATTTTACCTATCCCTATAAGGATACTGAAGTTATTAATGAAATAAGAAATAATGGAGTTAAAACAGGAATACTTACCGGAGCTCCAATAGATATCAGGGATATGGAAATAAGACTTACAAATCAAAAGTTTGATGCAATCATAAGTGCAAACTACATAAATGGAATAAAAGAAAAGCCAAATCCTGAAGGATTATTAAAATGCCTGGAAGAAATGAAAATTAAAAAGGAGAATGCTACTATTGTAGGAAACGGCCTTGAAGACATAGAAGTTGGAAGGAATGCAGGAGTTTTCACCATCTTAGTCAACAGAAGGTCTCACAAATCCCAAAATGCTTGCCCTGATTTAGAAGTTAAGTCACTTTACAAGTTAAGAAGATTTTATTAAGACTCCCCATACTTATTAACACTCAATGAATAGTTCAAGGAATTTCTCTTCGTTGATTTCTTTGCATCCGGATAACCTAAAGATATTATTGCATATGCCTCCACTCCATCTGGCAATCTAAGTATTCTTTTAACTGCCTTCTCATCAAATGCTCCAACGAAACATGAACCTATCCTTAATGAATGAGCCATCAGCATTATGTTTTCAGCCGCCAATGAAGTATCCTGTATTGCATACAACTTGTACTTGCCCGGATAATATGTTTTTAACTTCTTCAGGTCAGAACAAACAACAATAAATACCGGAGCCTGCATCATCCATCTCTGATCCAGCGCTGCCTTTGTTATCAATCCTTTTATCTCTTCCTTATTGACAATAACAAACTTCCAGCACTGCAGATTTCCTGCATTCGGCGCTTTTATGCCTGCTTCAAGAATTTTATTGATATCCTTCTCTGATATCTTTTTGTTTTTGAATTCCCTGCAAGAAAACCTTCCATCAATTGCCTTTCCTATATCCATGTTTATCATTATATTAATTTAATATTTAAGTGTTTTGCTAAGCAAATAAAATCAAATAAATAACTGCAATCATCGCGAGAAACACAACTATCCTGACAATCTTTATTGTTGTCTTAACAAAAAGATAAGCCAACAAAAACAACAATACCAAAAACACTAAAATCAAATAAATTAAATCTATATTGATACAAAAAGGATTATAATATATAAATATAAATCTTTTCTGAGGTAAAGCTTTTATACTCCCTTTTACCCTTAACCCCATGGACTTTTCCATAAGCAAAACCCGAATATTAATAAAAAATATCGGCACAAGAAATTACAACAGACTAGACGACAGCTTTGATTTAATCCTATCTTTAGATGCAAACGGAAATAATGACAGTGTCATGAAAAAATTCAAATACGGGGAAAAGCCTGAGGACATGACTTCCATAATAATGAAATCCATAAAGGAAAAATTCACCAAAAGCAACCATGACTCATACAGCATAAGCCACAATGTCATTGCAATAGATAAATTTGATGAAAAGGAGGAAAAGATAATTGCCTTCCTTAAGAAAGTAAACGACAAAATAAAGGACTTCAAGTATTACAAGAAGATGAGCTATTTTGACATGACTAACACAATAAACAACCTAAACTCAAAGCTTTAACCATCTTAAAAAATTCATGCACCAACCGAGGCTCGAACTCGGGTCACAAGCTTGGCAAGCTTGCATTCTACCACTGAACTATTGGTGCTCATTAAAACTAAAACAAAAATAGTTTAAAAGGTTTATCATAGATAGTTTTATATATTTCCGAAAGGATATTTTGCATTATGAAACTAAATGGGAAGTATTCAAATTATTTCTTCATTGCAGTGTTCTTAATAGTTGCTGTTTTATCTTTTTTTGTAATCAAGGAGTTGATATTTGCAATACTTTACAGCGTAGTTCTAGCATTTTTCTTTTACCCCCTTTACAATAAAATTATGTCCATTGTAAGGTACAGGTGGATAGCAGCCACCATTGTAATATTACTTATAATCTTCCTAGTAACAGTGCCTCTTGTCTTCATTTCTGACAGTCTGGTCAAAGAAAGCCTCAATTTTTACAGCTCTGTAAAAAAACTGGACTTAGAGCTTGCTCCCTTCCTGAAAGAAGGGCTGCAAAACATCATGTTAAGCTTCAGCAATACAGCATCCGACTTCCTGTTCAGCCTGCCTGCAAGATTGCTAAGCATATTTGTAAGCCTTTTCTTATTGTTTTATTTCTTCACTGACGGCAAGAGATTGCTTGACAGTTTCAGAGAGATTGTTCCTCTTGATGATAAAAAAAGAGATTTGTTCTTCAGGGATTTCAAACAAGTCTCCTACGGCATGGTTTATGGCTT
>Ga0209541_10007757_pt1 | contig 17934 bp, 17 predicted proteins | sample RifCSPlowO2_01_FD_184027 | JGI IMG/M metagenome (GOLD analysis project Ga0209541, IMG submission 184027) | Groundwater microbial communities from Rifle, Colorado - Rifle CSP2_plank lowO2_0.1 (SPAdes) (version 2) | ecosystem: Environmental > Aquatic > Deep subsurface > Groundwater | place... | reverse complement strand
ACAAAAGGCCAGGTTTTAGGCAGCGATGAAAAAACTGCGCAATTCAATAGAATGTATGGAATCAAAACAGCTCAAGAATTGTGCGAAGAGCTTTACAAATTAAAAGTTAGCTTTATGCTTGGTTTTCAGTCTTTTGATGCTGAAATTCAAGACAGGATGTTTGGCAAGCCAGGGCATACATTAGTAAGAAACAGGGCTTTAAAAAATTTAGTTAATGCTGGGTTTACTGATTCAAATCCTACAAGACTGGCTTTTTGCAATGCTCCTTTTACCAGAGAAAATTATAGTGAAGTCTTTGACATATATGTTTATGCCAGAGAAAGGAATATCTATCCAGTAAGTGCGGTATTAATGACAAGCGGAAAACAGATAGACAGGGAATTTTTGCAACAATATGATATATCTGACCAAGAAAAAGTTGATTTATGGACTAAAATTTATTCCTGGAATATTGAACATGGGCTCCAAACTTTAGACCAAATTAGGGAAGAGGGTGTTTCTTGTTTGCCTGGCGCTCATCCTTGCAATCAATTAGTTGCAGGATTATATGTAACTGCGAAAGGAAATGTTGTTGGTTGTCCTGGTTTTATAGAAGTTCAAGGAAATGTAAGAGACCAAGGTTTAGAAAAAATTTGGGAAAACAGCACAACCAGAAAAATTGCAAGAGAAAGGTTCAACTGCGGATGCCCTCCAAAAGAGGGAATTACTGTCCCTTTAGGCTTATATACAGAAGTGCTGCATAATTTGGAGAGGACATACAGGATTTAAGCAGGGCTATAGGCTGGTGCAGGTTTATAGGACGGCAAGCCAGCATATTTTTCTTTTCTTCTGCCAGCAACTTTTCCATATATTGTTTTTAATAGCCCTTCCTCTCCTGCAATCATTGAGAACAAGACATCATTTACAGCTCCTATTCCTACCCTGTATGTCGGGTTAGCAACATAGTTCATGCTGAAGAAATGTATCGGCGCAAGCGTCAGGAATGTTTCTGAAACATTAGACCAGTATTTTCCCTTAATGTCATTGTCATATGCTTCTTTGGCATACCTGAAAATCTTGAAGTTAAACAGGCTTTTTATCAAGCCCCAGCCGCCGTATTTGTCCACTATGTATGATGTTGTCCTGTACCACGCTATCCATGGTGCTGTCATAAGTGGGTTGAACAATAATGTTTTTGCTATCTTGCCAATAAAGCTTACAGGTGCTCCTATTATCATGTCAGGAATAGAGTAAGCCCAATATGCCAAAGCACCGCCAAAATTACCAACAGCCAGTGTTTTCCTCATCTCGCTCCACGTTGTTTTCTTCTTTTTCTTTCTGTTGGCAATCAATTTTCCAATGCCAAGCCCTATTGGCGTTAAAAAGCTGGCAGCGCCCCCTATTAGATAAGCAAGGCCAGCAAGAGGGGCATACTTTATGCCATCCCATAGCATATTCTTAAAAGTCCAGTCGCTTTTTTCTTCTTTCTCTATTGTTTTCTCTAATTTTGATTCATTATTCGGAAATGCATTGAGCCTCTCTTCAAGGCTTTTATCTGCCATCTTCTGCACCTCCAAAGAGGCTTACAGCAAAATCAACAGCATGGCTCCTGCTTCTGAATATTCCTCTCTTTACCAGCTCATCAACCTCTTGTAATACCCCATTATCAACAGAAATGCTGAGCTTAACTTTCATTTAATTTCCTCCAGAATCTTTTTTAGAAACAGCTCAATTGCCTGGCTTTTGTTTTTCTGGCTATACAATCTCATCAATTCTCTTATTTTTGGCAAACTCTTCTCTTCCACGCTAACGCTTATCTTGCATTTCATAACTACCCAAAAGTAGTAGAAAATACTACTAATATTTAAGCCTTTCTATTTTTTACTATATAAAAGTAGTAAAATAAAGAACGGGCTAACTGTAAATTAAAAATAAACATTTATATATTTCCTTAAGTTCAGCTTTACCATGCCATTAACAATAGAAGACATAGCTGTATTTTGCAAGAGAAAAGGATTTGTTTACCCAAACTCAGAGATATACGGCGGAATGGCTGGCTTTTTTGATTACGGGCCATTAGGTGTTGAGCTAAAAGACAACATTAAGAGAGAGTTCTGGAAGGCATTTGTCCAGCAGAGGGACGATGTAGTTGGAATGGAAGGAGCTATAATAGCGCATCCAAGGGTATGGCAGGCATCAGGCCATGTTGACAGCTTTAGGGATACATTGATGAAGTGCAGGAAATGCGGTTATATCACAAAAGAAGAGGAGAAATGCCCCAAATGCAATATTAAGCTTGAGAAATCAAAGGAAGTAAACCTTATGTTCAGCACAAATGTTGGCGCTGTTGGCGGCTCTACAGCTTATCTGAGGCCAGAAACAGCCCAGTTAATATTTACTAACTTTAAGCTTATACAGGAAAATTCAAGGAAAAAGCTGCCTTTTGGCATTGCGCAGCTCGGCAAGGCATTCAGGAATGAGATAAGCCCAAGGGACTTTTTGTTCAGGTCAAGGGAGTTTGAGCAGTTTGAGATAGAATTTTTTGTGCATCCAGAAAAAACAAATGAATGCAGCATTAAAAAAGAGATTGAAAATCTTAAAGTGAATATTTTGACTGCAGAGATGCAGAGCAGAAACAAAGAGCACGAAGAAATGACAATAAAGCAGATTATAGAAAAGAAGATAGGCTCAGAGTGGCATGCTTATTGGCTAGGGATGTTTTACAAATTTTTCCTGAATTTTGGTATAAGGAAAGAAAATTTAAGGATAAGGGAGCATTTAAAGAGCGAGCTGGCGCATTATGCGAAGGCGTGCTTTGATATCGAATACAATTTTCCATTTGGATGGAAAGAAATACATGGCAACGCAGACAGGGGGCAGTATGACCTAAAGCAACATACTGAATTCTCAAAAAAGGATTTGTCGTATTTTGATGAGGAATCAAAAAAAAGGGTTCTGCCCTATGTTGCTGCTGAGCCTTCCCAGGGAATTGACAGGGCATTTCTTGCTTTTATTACAGATGCTTATAGTTATGATAAAAAAAGAGAGAATATTATATTAAAATTACACCCAAAATTAGCTCCTGTTAAAGTGGCTGTTTTTCCATTGGTTAACAAATTAGACAAGCAGGCAAAAAAAATTTATGATGGTCTGAAAAATGAATTCAGCTGTGTTTATGACAGGTCAGGAAGCATAGGGCGCAGATACGCAAGACAGGACGAGTCAGGAACGCCAATATGCATAACTGTTGATTTTGAAACAAAAGAAAATTCAACAGTAACCTTAAGGGACAGGAATACAACAAAGCAGGCAAGGGTGAAAATAAATAAACTGAAAGAAGAACTTGGCAAGATTATAAACAATGATGATTATGGGATATTTAAGAAGGGATAACTCTAACTTAAGTCATTTTCAATTATTTCTTTTTCCTTTGTAATCCCATACAATTCGTAGATTTCATTATTCAAATTTATTTCTACTTTCTCAATTTCTTTGTCTATCTTTGTTTTTTGCTCAACTGCATCATAATATCCTTTTTTAGCTGAATCTGTTTTCTCCAATTTAGAATTAATCGAGATTAATTGCTTTTTAAGATTCATCAGGTCTTGAACTGTCAGATTAATCTCTTTTTTTATCTGTTCTGGGGGAATGATTATTGGAAATTTATCTAAATCCACTTTCTTTAGCTGGGGCGTTGAATCTCTATTTGTAACAGCAAAGTTCCTATAATATACGTTCATAAGTTTTGAGTTAAGCAAGCCAGTAAGGAACAGCAAATCTTCTTTATTATTGTCTTCTTCAGTATAAATAAAGTAAAGCGACTGCTCTGGAAAAATTCCTGAATCGTCAAATGTGGCGATTAAATCACTCCCTGTTTTTCGCAAGAGAACCTTATATTTTTTGCCTAGTACCTCTTGATTTGTTGTTCTCCCGCTTAGATTTCTTTTTTCAAAATTAAACCATAATTTGTTAAGAGTTATGAACTTATTAATGGATTCTCCTTTTAAAATTTGTATTTGTCTATCGTTTGTTTTTTCATCAGTTATAAGATGGGACTTAGCTCCACAACCAGATGTAGTCTTTATTTTTGAGAAAGCATCCAATTGTACTACATTTTTTTGTTTCTTAATACTGTTAAATATGTCAAATATTTCTTTTTTAACATAAAACCACGCATAATCACTAGAGTTTAAGTAGGTACTCTGAGGGATTTTATACTCTTCTTTATTATTTTCCTTAATTTTAATTACGTTATTTACCGGTTTTCTGTTTTGTAAGACAAATACCAGGGTATCCGCGATAATTCCAGGGAATTTGACTTTAAACCACAGTTTTTTAACAGTATACTCTTCCAATAAATTTTTTCTTAATTCTATAAACTGCTGATTTGCACAAAGGCGGTCTGGGACAATAAAACTGAAATATCCATCCTTATTTAACAATTGCAACCCCTTTCTGATAAATATTTCATACATATTCGGCATATAAGTGTCACAATTATATACCTTAAAATAATAGTTCAATTCCTCATCAGAAATATCTATGCTCTTATGCTTTCCCTTAATTGAAATCCAAGGCGGGTTGCCCATCACAACATCAAACTTAAATGGAAACTCTTTATCCCAATCGAATGCATTTTTAGCATCAATTGTTTTATTGCTTACTAAGCTGTTGCCTTGCTTAATATTCTTATTCAACTCATTTAGTTTCATTTCTTCTTGAATAGTCCTGAGCCAGAGGTTAATCTTGGCTAATTCTACTGCTTCGGCGTCTAGGTCAACACCATGAATATGCTTGTGCAGGATTACTTCATTTATTCTTGCAATAGACTTATCATTAATAAATCCAGAAAGATCGTTTGTCTTTTTTCTTTTTGATTCCTGCTGCTTGTTAAAATCCATATATTGGTTGTATAATAAATCAAATGCTTTTATCAGGAACGCACCGCTGCCACAGGCAGGATCAACTACTTTTATTGAGAAAAGCTTTTCTGGGTTTTCTTCGAGATAGGGGTTTATAGTATTATGGACAATAAAATCAACAATATATTGTGGAGTGTAATACTGCCCCATCTCCTTTCTTACGCCGTTGTCCACTTTTTCAACTAGCTTGCCTCTTTTAGTTTCGTGTATGATTGTGCCTAAGAATTTTTCATAGATGCTTCCAAGAACATCAGCATCCAACTTAGAGAAATCTACTGCGTCCTCTTCTCCATTAATGTGCCTTATATAATACATTAAACGAATAACTTTCTCTAAAACCTCATTATCTATCATTAGTTCTTCGCAAGGATGCGGCTTGAAAAGCTCTCCATTATAAACATCATTTATTTCCATAAACAATTCTTTTAACTCATTCATTAAGGGCTTTATTTTTTTGGATATTCTCTTCTGGAAAATACGCACCCTATCTTCAAGAATCCTTCCGTGATTAAACTCTTTGAAAAACCCCCTGTCCTCTGCAACGCGTATAAATATAAACCTGTTGATAATTTTGTGTGCGTACTCTTTGGCGATATTAATCTCTAATATTCTATTCAAACGGCAGATATTATCAATAATAAGTTTTCTGCCAGTGATTATATTATCAATAACATCATCACCTACTGGCTTTTTGACTTCTCCTTTTGAAGCAAATTTTGCTAGAATTGCGTTATTTTTAATTTCATCTTGAGAGAGATACCATAGCCTTTGGTCAAACATTGACTCATACTGGTTTATACTTAGCGAGAACAATAATTTTCCTTCCTGACTTGTGGATAGTATTAGAGGGTCATACACCTTAATCTCTTTACCGTTAGTTAGTATGCATACCCTTACTTGTTTGTAATACCCATATTCAAGTGCTTGCTTTATGTATAATGGGTTGTCAAGAGACCCTCCAAACGCTTTTATTTCTAAAACAACTTTTTTTTCTCCATTAATATAAAGCACATAATCAGGAATTTTTCTTCTCTCCTCTATTTTAACAGCATCTCTCCTTACCACCTGATCAAAATTATCTATATCCCAATTTAGAATTTGAAGAATCCTCTCAACAAATCTTTCGGTATTTCGTTCATCTAGCAAATCTTCTTTATGCTTAATCTTGGCGTCGTATTCTTCTACTAACTCTTTGATTTTTTCTTTTGCCTTTTCCTTTGTATTTGGTCTAAACACCATTAGTGAAAGTGTGTACCCATTCCTATTTAAATATTCTTATGATATTTTTGGAGTCAGAACCGAGTTATAAACAAAAAAGCTTATAAATAAACTTATACTAACCAATAGTTATGGAAATAAAAGACCTGCAGCCAAAACAGGGGAATGTGAACATAGTTCTTGAGGTAGTTGACAAAGGCGATGTCAGGGAGTTCCAGAAGTTTGGAAGGGCAGGCAAGGTGTGCACTGCAACCGCAAAAGATACTTCTGGCGAAATAAAGCTTAGCTTATGGAATGAGCAGGTTGAGATGGTTAATATTGGGGATAAGGTAAAGATAGTAAACGGCTACGTCAATGAATACCAGGGAGAAAAGCAGCTTACAACAGGAAGAATGGGCAAATTAGAGGTTGTGGAATCCGGCAAGGTGTACAGCAACAACCCCGAGAAGCTTGAAGAGATGTCAGAAGGCATGGACGAGAACATTCCAAAAGACATAAGCGAAGAGAATATCGGGGATTTTGATGAAGAATAATAATATTTATAAATGAGTCCTTTTATTCTATTTTATTAACTGAGCGCTGATGGGGATTTGATAAGCTTTTGCTTAACAGACCAGAACGGTAGCTCAGCCTGGGAGAGCACACGGCTGAAGACCGTGGTGTCCGGGATTCAAAAGAATTATGTTTGTTCTGATATTTCCCGCCGCCCCATTTTTTTTTCTTCGGCGGCTGCCTGTTTAATACTGGAACTGCAGGATACTGCTTGCGACCATATTAAACAGTATTATTATTGATGCTGAAACAGCTGAATACAGGATTGTGCTTCTGATGAGGTTTTTTCCCATATTATACCTTTCGCTCAGCTTGTCAGAGCCGTTTTCTATTCCGTTTGCAAGTATAGAAAGTATGTAAACTATCTGCACAACATAGAGCCCGACTATTATCTGGAAATGGAATGTTGGGATGCCCATGCTGAACGCAAAGCCGCCCAATGCTCCTGCGCCGGCTTCGCCTGCGCCAGATTCCTGTATGCTTTTAATCTGGTTTCCAAGCTTTCCTATGATTCCGCTTATCATTGATGTTATCCCTATAACAATCCCCGAAATAACCGGCGTGAGGAATTTAATCTGGGAGCTCATTGACGAGATAATGTCTGCCATAAGGTCTCTCAGCCTTTCATTGACTTTGTGTATTTCCTTGATATACCTTGAAACATTCATCAGCGCATTTGCAGCTATCTGAGGGCCCTTTCTTATTGATTCCGTCAAGACTTTCATTGAGCTTTCTATTAAGCTTGATGGAAAGAAAACAAGCGCGCCATGCCTTGGGTCAAATATTGACTGAGAAACGCTCATGCCAAGCCTCCTTATATTTTGGCTTACAAGGCTGAAAAAATTTCCTGATGTTGTCCCTTCCATCATGTCAGCTACCTTGCCTACAGCCATTTCAGCTGGTATGCCATCTCCTAACCTGTTGCCAAGCTGGAATAACGCAGACGCAAATTCCTTTTCAAGCTCTTTTGACCTTTCCCTTATCTGGATGACATTTTTAGACCTCAGCGAGAAATAAAGCCCGATGCTTATGCCAAAGCTCATCGTGACTAATATACTTAAAACAGAAGAGCCCATGTCAAAAGGGCCTACGGTTTTGCCTTCCTCATCCTGATGGTACTCAAGCATGCAGTATTCAAAGCCGCAGGAGCTTGACTCATCTTCTGCGCCAAACGGTATCTCATCAACTCCTATAGCATGAAGCATTATTGGGCTCATTCCCACAACGAACAGGACAATTCCAGTGAGCACGCAAATCCAGATGGGATTGATCTGAATCTCAGATTTCCCGAATTTTATTATAATATTTTTATACTTCTTGAACTCCGGGTTTTCCTCAGAGATGTCTGTGTCGCCATAGCCTGTAGGCCTTCTTGAGAGTATGTTCTTTCCCATAAAATAGACTATGGCAGGCAGGGCAAGATTATATATTGCCGCTATATGGAACCACTTTACCTCTCCCATGAAGCTTACAACAAGAGGCAGTATAACAAGGCCAAGTATTGGCAGTATAACGCCAAGCATGTGAAGCATTGTTATTGGCGATTTTAGGTTATGGGCATAATGGAGCATTTTTTCGTAAGTTTCTTCAAGCATGACATCAAGCGACTTGTCCAGTGTTGAAAGCCTTTTTTCATTAGAGCCCTCAAATAATGATGATTCTATCAAATGCAGCGCCTCGATAAACTCCATGTTGTATTTCTTCCATGTGACCAAGTAAGTTTCCAATGACTCTTTTACTGAGCCGAATTTCTGCGTTTCAACATCCCAGAGAACTTTTCTAAGGTCAAGCGACAGCGGCGGCGCCAGATGCTGCGAGGCAAACTCAATGGCTTTTTCAAGGTTTGATGTGTGCCTCATATAAGTCACAACATAAAAGACGCACAAAACCATCTGATTGCTTGCTTTCAGGCGCCAGCTGTCTGCAAGGTACTCTGGTATCTTGTTTAATGGCATAATCAATGACAGGCCAATCACTAAAAAGAAAAGAACAAAAAAGAAGGACTGGAAAAGCATGAAGAATGCTAATGAACCAAATATCACAAGCGCTATAGGCGCAATCAGCGCAAATGATGTTGCTCCTGTTGGTGTTATGCTTAGATGGCATATATCAATTGCCTCCTGAATCCTTTCTGCTTTTTTTGGATCTGGCTTTAGCTTTAATATTTTCTCGCTTAGATTGCAAAGCTTTTCATAATAGCTGTAATGCGGAGGCATAAACTCTGACTTGAACTGCTGGTATTCTCTTGTCGTTATCTTTTTTGGCGCCGCTTCCTCATAGCTTCCGAGCTCTTTCTCTATCTCGGTCTTGTATCTGTCAAGTAAGCTCCTCATCTCCTCTTTGTATTCTGATTCCTGCATTTTATTATTGCGTATTATTGCGGCTGATTAAAACATTATCGCCCTGCCCTTCAAGCAAAATATTGAGCTTGGAGTTTTTTATTTCAAAACAGTTTACTGAGTATGGATTATTGATATACCCGAGTGGTGCTGAACTATCTGAATTACAACAATTACCTAGATCTATATCACCAATGAATAAGGAATCTACCTTTGATTCTCCTACTAGAAACACATTGTCTTTTACCTTGCCTGCTATTGCATTAGAAAGTTCAAGTTCTTTGCCTAACCAAGCACTTCCCCACTCATCGTGAAATTCTGAATGCCATATAATCCCTGTGGGGTCATCAACAAAACAAACCTCTCTGTATCCGCTAGGAATTGTGTATGATTTTTTGTAGGCATCCCCATCTTTAGTTATCTTAACATCACTCGCTAATTTAGCCTTAAAATTAATTATTGCCGCTTCCTCTCCTTTAATCCTCAACTCATTAATCACGTTATAGCCAAAAATCATTATCATTGAGAGTATTACGATGCCTAAGGCAAATATAAATACCTGAGAAACTTGCGACCTTTTCATCCAGCACCTCTTTTTACTTTATGCTTTCTTTTTTTATCTCTCTCTTCGTCCACTCATCCCAATCAAAAAATATCCGTTTTGAGTCAAGAGCGCCAATTTCATCCTTTATCCTGTCAGATATTCGGTGGAACTCGTCATTAGACATTATAACATGCTCTGCCTCGAGCAAATTCGGCATTTTGGATTTTTCAGCATAATTGACAATGGTTTCCTTTATTTTTGACCTTAGCATTATATTATCCCAGACAGCATCCCAGTTGCCAGCCCACTCCTTTACATTGCCAGCTATTGCCTTCAGTATATCAGAGTCGCCGTTCATAAGGTCAGCTGATGTCTCAAGCTGGTCGTTTCTTGTTTCATACTTCATCAAATCAACAAAGCCCCCTTCGAGCAGAGGATCATTTTCCCAGTGCTTTCTTACTTCAGTTATCTGAGTCACGCGGCGCCACCTGTGCAGGCCATCGGCGCTTCTTATCGGATTTGCAACAACAATAAGGTCAGTTGCCTTGAAGCTTGTTTTTGGGACCTGAAGGTCATTTACAACCCTGTCAAAAACACCATAAGGGCTGTCGCCGTGGATTGTGCCAGCAACAACATTTGCCATTGCCCCAACGCGCATTGCCTCGTAAAGCGCCCTTGCTTCTGTGGACCTCACTTCACCTATAATCAGGCATGAATCGCCCATTCTTAATGTTGTTCTTATGCCCTCATCAGCAGGAACCTCTGTTGTGCCTTTCGTCATCGCCGCTGCTACCTTCATTGACTGTATATTGTAGCCAAGCTTTCTCATGCTTGATGTCGGCAATTCCAATGTATCTTCTATTGTTATTATCCTGTACTTCCTCATTATCTCTGTGAGAACAGAGCCAAGCAATGCAGTTTTTCCTGCTGACCTTGTTCCTGCAAAAAGCATCGTCCTTGAGCCGTCTACAACAAAGCTTAGTATGCCCGCAGCCAATGGGTTAATCATTTTGTTTTTAATGAATAATGGCAGCGTCCATGGCTTGTCCCTGTGCCTTCTGAATGCATAAGCCAGGCCAGTCGGGTTCAAAGGCGGCGAAATAACAGCTACCCTTGCGTTTGCCCCCGGCAGGGCAAGCTCTGTGTCAAGAATCGGGTTTGCCTCATCCAATGGCCTGCCTGATATCATTCTTAATTTTGAAGCCCATGACTCAGCCTCTGTTCTTGTAGGCAAAATATTTGTTTTGCAGTCTGTGTAATCCTGATGCACAATGAACATTGGTATGTTGCCCATTGGGCTATTGATTGTTATATCCTGGATTTTTTCATCCTGAAGAAGGACTTCTATGAGGCCAAAGCCGACAGTGTACCTTACAAGTATATTGGTCAGCTTTTCCAAGTTTTTTTGCGAAAGCCTTATCTTTTTGAAGTCAACAAGCTCTTCGATAAGATCCTGGCCCACATTAAAAAAAACCTGGCGCATTCTTTCGGGCTCAATAAATTCTGACCTTTTTGGCTTGTGCTCAGCCATAACCTTTCTTGCTGTGTCAAGTATCTCATATTCCTCTTCAGAAAGCTTGAACTCAGGGGGCATCATATGGTATAGGTATTGTACGGTGTCAGGCAGCTGGAATATGGTGACTTCGGTTTCATTGAAGGAGTAGTTGTCAATCTCTTCGCCCTCAACAGGGTAAGAGGCCATAAGCTTTGTGAACATAAAGTCGGGCTTTACTGTTGGCTTGAATATTCTCCTGTAAACCTCCCTGTCGCCAAGTTTGTACCCTGAAAGGTAAGGCTTAACCAGTGTTATGAGCTTTGTCTTTTCAAGAAGGCCAAGTATGTAGCTAAGCTTGGATATATACCTTTTTTCGCACCTTATGCAGCGCTCATCAACTGTTGCATCCTCTTTTATCTTTTCCCTCCTGATAATTCTTTTGAGCTCAACATAAGCGCCTATTGGGTCGCTCCTTAGCATATCAGATATTATATGCCTAATCTCAGAGTACCAGCCGCCAACGCATTTATTGCAGCCCGGGTCAGAAATAAGCGCGTTATAGCTGAAGATATCTTTCTGCTTTGTCAGCTGGGCATAGAGCTTTGCTATCTCCTGAAGCAGAACAACCTGGCTGAACTCATACTCATAGTTTCTTTTCTGCGAGAAAACAACTTTTGTTGCGTTGCTTACCTCATTAAGCAAGTCGCATGTCTTGGACATTGCAAAAGGGTCATCTTCTATAGAAGGCAGCTTGAAATATGCCTCGCAGTCTATCATCAGCATTACATCTTCGCCCTCTCTTATTATCTCATAAGAGAAGGGCTTTTTGTTGTCAAATACTGCCATGACTACCTCCTCTTTTTTAGCTCATTTCTCAATAAATCAAGTGCAATCTCAATAAGGTGCGACCTGTTCCTGTATCTTTTCCTGTCTTTGGTTTCCTCATCTATCCATCTGATAAGCTCTTCGTCTATTGTCGCGCTTATTGGCTTTTTCATTGTGCAGAGAAAGATTCCCGAAAAGAGGTTATTTGAAAGAAAATGCTTAATCTCATTTGGGGGTGCCTCTTTCCGGAAACCGATAAAACATATTATAAAATATATTTTAACTTATTTTATTTTTTTTCTGTATTTTATATATTTCATAATATGATTGGTATATAAATGTTTCGGAAAAGCCTGCTTTTCCGAGACTAAAAAACACTTTGTGTTTTTTATGTTTCGAAATTCATTCTGAATTTCGAAGCCCAAAAAAGCTTTGGGCATTTCTTATGTTTTGGTTTATTATGCAGTATTTGCATCTCCACAACAAAAATTAATGCCTATCCTAAAAAACACATCACCACTTTAGTATACTCACATAAATTTATTACTAATGGCTGTTCTACAATCTATTATGCCAGAGCAGGATTTCATGTTTCAGCCAGAGGGCGAAAAAAAGAAAAGCAGCGGCCTGTTTAAGCAGCACCCTAAAGAAAGCATAGCGGGCCCAAGCATAAAGGATGTTGCAGAGCAGACTACAAATCTTGGCAGGAGATTAAGGACGCTTGAAGAGAGATACACCAATATGCAGTCCAAAACGCAGCTTACAGAGCAGAACCTGATGAGCAGGAACAAGCACCTGACATCAGAGATAAAAACAATAACCTCTGATATCAACGAAATGAAAAAAGAGATGAATGAGATAAAGGAAAGGATACTTTCAATAATAAACGAGCTGAAGGCAACTGCAAAAAAGGAAGAAATCAAAATACTTGAAAAATATATAAACCTTTGGGAGCCACTTAATTTTGTTACAAGGACTGAGCTTAAGGAGGTCATAAGAGAGATGATGAACAACCCAGAATAGGCAGCTCTTAATAGAAAACTTTATATATCCTGTTGGTTAGTTTACAACTGAAAAAAGAGGTGCAGCATGGCATTGTTTGGTCTGGGGAAAAAAAAGGAAGGGAGCAGGCTTAATGATCAAGTCGCAGCAATGAGGCAGCAGGGCTATGGTGATGACCAGATAATACAGGCATTGCAAAGCCATGGCCACAAATCTTCTGAAATTTACGATGCAATAAGCCAGGCAGACATCCCAAGCGGTGCTCCATCTAATGTGTATCCTGAGCAGTATCCTGCTGGCCCCGCCCAAAGCCCGCAGGGAAATTATGCATACGAGCAGCCGCCAGAGCAGCCAGCCCCTCCGCCAGAGCAGTTCCAGCAGCCGCAAGATAGCAGCGAGAGGGTTGAGCAGATAGCCGAGGCAATAATTGATGAGAAATGGAATGAGCTTGTGAAAGACATAACCAAGATAACAGAGTCAAACAAGGAGATGGAAGCCAGGCTGATAAAGGCAGAGGCAGAGCTGCAGAACCTTAAGGAAAATTTTGAAAATCTGCACAAAGGCGTGCTAGGAAAAATAACAGATTACGACCAAAACCTCGTTAATGTCGGGACAGAGATAAAAGCAATGGAGAGGGTTTTCCAGAAAATACTTCCCACCTTTACAGACAATGTCAACAGGCTCTCAAGAATTGCAGAAGGAGCAAGAGTGCCTGCCCCCGCAAAGAAAAAATAGCTGCTGTTTTTTGCATCCCATTCATATCTCATAATCTGCAATATTCTATGGGAAATAACCTTAATTTTCGTATGTTTGAAGTAATTGTAAGGTTATTTCCTAATAAGCAAATCATATTGTGTTAGGAACAAAGTTCCGATTATTAATGTGATTTGCTATAAATCTAAACTGACTTGCCGGCCAGCAAGGCTATTGTAAATACTGCTATAATCAGCAGGAACACCATTCCCAGAACAGCCGGATGGAAAAAGAAATTAGTTTTTTCTGCATAATCGATGTCTTCAGAGCTTTCATTATCCCCGGGCATCACGGTTCTTTCCCTTATGTAGCTAAAAGAGCCAATGATAAGCGAGGCTATGATTATTACTAACGTTACCCACTTCAGCGAACTGAGCGATTCCAAGCCGCTGGCTCCAAAAGCTTTTGATATAATGGAAATCAAAACAATAAAAATCAGGATTACTGCAAACCATGGCGCTATGTACTGCACCAGCCCAGAGGCAATCGGCGACAGCAGAACAAAAATGCCGACAAGGAGACCCATTATTATTATAACGGCTTTGTTGTCGCCAAAAATCTTTGTATACGAAAGAACAGCATAAACAGCAAGCCAGACAAACATAAAAACAAAAAAAGTAGAGAAATGCTCTAAGCCTGCAACATCAAGGAAGGTAGCCATTTTTTACTTCTTGCCAAACATATCCCTGACTCCGCTGCCTATTTTTGACCATGCGCCTTCCACCTTCTCTCCTTTGCCCTCTCCTTTTGTCACAAACCAGATTATAAGGGCAAAAACAAGAAGCATAATAAGGACAGCTATCGTATTTGAGCCAAAAACATTTTCAAACCAGCCCCATCTTTCCCACCACCCTGCTGCGCCGCCGAAAATTACAACGATGATGATAAATGCTGCTATTGCAACCCATCCCGACAATGACGAGCCCATCCACGTTGCCTGCGCGCCCAATAAGCCAATAAGCACAAGAAGCATTAGTATCGCAACAACAAGAATTGAAACCTGAGGCAATGACTTCAGCATAATATCCACTATATCCGCATTAGGCGGGTACATATTAAGGACATGAGGTATAACCACAAGCGCGCCAATCACCAGCGCAATCACCATATTAAATCTTCGCTTGTCCTCTCCAAGTATCTTTGTTTTCTGCAGGATTGCAAAAATCAAAACAAAAATCAACATGAATGGCAGTAGCACATCTGTCAGGCCCCATGAGTCAAGAATCCTGACAAACTCCTCCAGATTATACGCAGAGCTTACCATTTTTAAAACACCTCATCATTTTTTTTCTGAAACAGACTGTTTTGGCTCTCTTACAACATAAACCATAAACAGCACAAGTATCACTATCAGTATCACAGAGCCGATAGCGTTTCCGCCTTCGCCGCCCCTGCCGATAAACCCCCATATCTTGTCAAGCCATCCAAGGGAGTTAAGGAAAATCAGCACTATGCCCGCGAACATAATAAACATAAACAAAACCTTCCAGCCGCCCTCAAGGAAAACGCCTGTTCCTTCTTTCATGAAAGAGCCTATCAGCATCAGGAAAAGAACAGAAAGAAGCAATAAGATAACTGCATTGGAGGAAACCTCTGTTATTATCCCAACAAGCCTTGATGACGCAATAACAAGGAACGCTATAACAAATGACGCCATTGCATTGATGTTCTTTCTTGTGTATTCTTTTCCTTCAACCTTTTCTGTGCCAAACACCTTTGTTTTTTCAAGTATCGCAAAAACTATTGTAAAAACAAGCAAGAAAGGCAGGACAACATCATACAGGCCTATCTCTGCAAAAAACTCTATAACGCCTCTGAACTGGGTTGCCATACCCCTTCTTACACCTCTAGCATATTTAAACTTTTCGGTTAATGCAAAAATCAATAATATACGCATTTAACTTTGTGCAAAACCCATTGGATACCTGCTTTTTATTATCAGCATTAATCAATAAAAATAATCTTTTTTAACTCCAGATTTTTGCTTTCAGCACCAATTTTATCGCAAAAATTCGGAGCCTAAAAACCTTCGCCTGCATTTTGTTCGCCTTCTCCAAAGAATTGATAGCGAACAAAATGCCGACAGACCAAAAATTGAATGTGAATGCAGTGAATCTACCTTAAAGACAAAATAAAAAACAGATAACCATGATAATAATCGGAACAATTATCCGTGTTGTACCTTAAATTTTACCAAACATGTCAAGAACCACCCATCAAAGATGGGTGGAATGAAGCGAAACTCTATTCTTTGCATATACTGGGTGGTTCTTGAGCATGCTCAGAAATTTTCCTATTATGCTGGAACTGATTCGCTCTTAAGCCACCAGTCATACTTCAAGCTCTGCTTGAAGGTTTACAAATCTTTGATTTGAAAAAGACTGGATGGGAAATTTCTGACATTTTAAAAAGATTTATATAGCTTTCAGCCTTTCATAAAGATATGATTGACAAGAACGAATTCGAGAGTATAAGAAAGGAAATTGATGACCTAGAAGCAAAAAGGGAGCTTCTTATACAGAAATCAAGGGAGATTATAAAGATGTCAAAGCAGGTGATCTATGCCGTGCACAGGGACGATATCAAGAGCGCCTTAAAGGCAGTTGAAGCAATCAAGAGGGAAAAGATAGGCCTCGAAAAACTTTCAAAAGAGGATGTTGGCAGCGACATGGGCAAAGTTGCTATGCAGGAGTATGTTGAGGCGTTGTGCTATTACGAATTCGTCAGAAACAAAAAAATACCAACGAGGTCAGACCTTAAAGTCAGCACAGAAGAATACCTAATGGGATTGTGCGACCTTACAGGAGAGCTTGTAAGGAAGGCTGTTGCAGATGTTATCAGGAAAAGATTCAAAGACGCGCTTATTATTAAAGAGCTCGTTGATGGGATTTATGGGGAATTTTTAAAATTTAACCTGAGGAACAGCGAGCTGAGAAAAAAGTCTGATTCAATCAAATGGAACCTTACCAAGCTGGAGGACATCATTTTTGACATTAAGCTCAAAGGCAAGCTTTAAGCCGGGGTGTTTGTTATTTCTTTTGGATTTAAGATAGCAAAAGAGTCTGAAAAGTGCAGCGCAAGGGCAGGTATAGTAAAAACACCTCATGGAAATTTCAGGACTCCTGTTTTTGTTCCTGTTGCAACAACTGCAACTGTCAGGGCATTAAGCTCGGAGGATCTTGAAAATCTGGGCGCAGAGGCCATCCTCTCAAATACATACCATCTGCACCTAAGGCCAGGGGACAAGCTGATAAGAAAGCTAGGCGGGCTGCACAAATTTATGTCATGGGACAAGCCGATTATAACAGACAGCGGCGGGTTTCAGGCTTTCAGCCTTGGCTTTGGAATGGAGCATGGCGTTGGCAAGATAGGCAGCTTTTTTCCAAGAAATATGAGCGCAGGGAAAAACAGGAAATTCGCCTTTGTCGACAACTTTGGCGTAAGCTTTAAATCACCGATAGACGGGAAGAAAATAAGATTAACATCAGAAAAATCAATTGGGATACAGGAAAACCTGGGAGCAGACATTATACTTGCTTTTGACGAATGCACAAGCCCGCTTTCAGATTATAACTACACAAAGCTGGCAATGGTAAGGACGCACCAGTGGGCTGAGGAATGTTTGAAACACCACAAAAATAAAAAACAGGCATTGTTTGGCATTGTGCAGGGCGGCGCTTATAAAGAGCTGAGGCAGAAAAGCTCCAAATTCATAGCATCTCTTGGTTTTGACGGGTATGCTGTAGGAGGCTCCCTTGGAAAATCAAAAAAGGAGATGCACAATATTCTTGGATGGGTTGTTCCATTGCTTGGCAATGAAAAGCCAAGGCACCTGCTAGGAATTGGAGGCGTGGATGACTTGTTTAACTGCATTGAAAGAGGCATTGATATGTTTGATTGCGTCAGCCCGACAAGATGGGCAAGGCGAGGCTGTGTTTATATTTCCCCAGAAGACGGCGGCAATAAAGAAAACAAGTTCAGGATGAACATAAAAAGAGCAAGATTCAGGGAAGACAAAAAGCCAATAAGCAGAAATTGCGGCTGCTATGCGTGCAGGAACCTCTCAAGGGCTTACCTAAGGCATCTGTGCACTGCCAATGAGCTGCTTTATTTCAGGCTTGCCTCTTTGCATAACCTTAATTTTGTTTTAAGGCTGGTTGATGAGATGAGAGATTCTATAAAAGAGGATAAGTTTTTGAAGCTAAAGAAGAATTGGCTCGGATAGTTGCTTAACTAATTTATAATTTATAATAAACTTTATAAATATCATTAAAACAATCTTATTCTTATGAAAAGGACGCATAC